>Ga0209347_1000470_pt1 | contig 101712 bp, 113 predicted proteins | sample AutmiccommuBRH23_FD_187382 | JGI IMG/M metagenome (GOLD analysis project Ga0209347, IMG submission 187382) | Deep subsurface microbial communities from Mt. Terri, Switzerland - Autotrophic microbial communities BRH/23 (SPAdes) (version 2) | ecosystem: Environmental > Aquatic > Deep subsurface...
TCTCGTCCATCAAGAAGTAGGCTGGACACAGCAACACAAAGACAAAGGCCGCTTCCGGAAGGAAGCGGCCTTTTCCGTTGGGGGCGGACGCGAGGGTACAGCCTTGTGACTTCGAAAAGATCTGAGGCGGCAGTTTCGTGCGCGCGTTTCAGACCGTGTCGTCCACGCCTGCCGATTGTCGTGCCGTTTCGCCGCGCCTGCGTTCTGCGAGCTGCAGGAGATTGTCCTCATGGTCGCCACGATCAATGCGGTAGTATCCGACTGCGATGATCATGCACGTCCACAATAGAAGCAGTGTCGGCGCATAATACGCGCCCAGTTGCCAAAGTGTCTCCGGCGAGACTTCGTCCACCGTAGCGCCTTGCGGAAACGAGACGAAAGACAGGATGAGGCCTGCGGAAAATGCGCCGAGGCCCTGGGTCGCCTTGCGGGTGAAGGTAACCGCAGCGAAGAATACGCCTTCTGACCGGCGACCCGTCCGCAGCTCGCTTTGCTCCACGAGGTCTGCGATCATCGAGTACAGCACCGCCTGGAGCGCGATTATCAGGGCGACGTCGATTGTGTTGATCGTGGCGACGATGGGGTAGAGCAGCGGGTCGCCATTCTCCGGCATAAGGCCGAACAGGCGCAGGATGATCGGGGCAGGGGCCATCGTGAAAGCAACGACGCCGAGCCAGATGACGCCTCGCTTCTTGCCGAACCGCTTCACGATCATGGGCGCAATCAGCAGGCCGATCAGTGCCGATATGAAAACCAGCAAGGTCCACAGGAATATCTGCGAGCCGGAAAAGCCCCAGAAATAGGTCAGCATGAGGAAGGCGAGCGCAGCGGAGAGGCCGGACGCCACGGCACCGAACAGCGTGGCGACAAACAAGGCAAAGAAGGACCGGTCACCCAGCGTCTCGAACACTTCCCTGAAGATCGTGCCCAGACCGATCTTTCGCTTCGGGGGAGGCGCGTGGAAGTGCTTTATCTGCGAATGCGTGCCGAGCGCGGAAATCATGATGGCGAGGAAGATCAGGATGGATGAGATGATGCCATAGGTCGCGTAGCCGTCGCGGTTGAGGGTGCCGACCGGGTACTTGTCGGTCGCGACCAGCAGGACTCCGAACATCAGCACACTCATGAGGTTGCCGCCGGTCCAGCCAAAATAGAGCCGCCAGGCTTGCAGCTTTGTGCGCTCGTCATAGTCCTGCGAAAGTTCCGGCATCAGCGAGGAGCTGGGCGTTTCGTAGAATGTGATGAATGTGCGGATCAGAATGGCCAGCAACAGCAGGTACCAGAACATCTGGCCGTCGCTCAGTTCGGGCGGATTCCAGAGCAGGAAATAGCTGATCGATACCGGGATGGCGGAGGCATACATAAAGGGATGCCGCCGCCCCCATCGTGACCGCCAATTGTCCGAGAGGTAACCGACGACCGGGTCGCTGATCGCGTCCACCACCAGCGCAATGAAGATGGCGAGGCCGACAAGGCCCGGCTCAACCCCCACAACCGTGCCGTAGAAGAGGAGCAGGAAATAGCCGAAACCGGCATCCTTTACGCCATAGGCGACTGAGCCAAAGCCATAGGCGATCCGGGTTGGCAGGGATGTGCGGTGCGGCGTTGCAGGGTCCATCGTGGCAATACTGTAACCCGCCCGGTACGGGAGTCACGCGCAATCGGACCGGCTTGTCGCAACGTAAATCTGGCTATTCCAGCGGCTGTCTGGCCGCTTCGGCAAGACGCCGCTGGGTGGCGAGACTGGCGCTCGGGCCCGGTTTGGTGAGGATGTCTGCGCGTGAAAGCGGTGAGCCATTGCTGCCGATAGGTGCCAGGGGCTTCAGCGGCAGGCCGGTTGCCTTTTCCACCAGAAGCACCGGTTCATTACCGGGACCGTAGACGTGGGTATTGCCCCATTGGTGGAGTGCGAGGAGGACGGGGTAAAGGGTCTCGCCCTTGTCAGTGAGGACATAGGCATAGCGGGTGCCGTTAGCGCCGACATCTTCGCGCATGAGGATCCCTTCCTCAAGCAGACGTTCCAGCCGCTCGCTCAGCACATTCCGGGCGATGCCGGTATTGCGCATGATCTCGCTGAATCGGGTTGCGCCATAGAAGGCCTCGCGAATGATCAGCCAGGTCCAGTTGTCACCGAAAATGTTGAGAACGCCCGCGATCGGGCAGGTATGCGTGTGCCGTTTGGCCATGTCCGTTCTCCTGTCCGCGGCAGAATATTTAGGTTGCGTTTCGAAACCATTACGATATTGGTAGTTTATTGCAACCAATATGCGCAGTGAGGAATATGCCATGGCGCCCAAGCAGGCCTGCCTCGTGATTGGCGCCGGGGATGACACGGGCGGGGCCATCGGCCGCGCCTTTGCGCGTGAGGGCATGGTCTCATGCCTGGTGCGCCGGTCAACGCATGCCGACGCGCTGGAAGCGTTGGCGCAAAGCATTCGTAATGAGGGGAACGCAGCGGTGGCGCTTCCGGCGGATGCGCGGGACGAGGACGCGATGATAGCGCTGATCGACAGAATCGAATCGGAGATCGCGCCAATCGAGGTCGCCGTGTTCAATATTGGCGCCAACGTCCAGTTCCCGATCACCGAGACCACGGCGCGGGTGTATCGCAAAGTGTGGGAGATGGCCTGTTTCGCCGGATTCCTGATGGGGCGCGAAGTCGCAAAGCGCATGCTGGAGCGCGGTCACGGGACAATCATCTTCACGGGCGCGACGGCGAGCACGCGCGGACGTGAGCGTCTGGCCGCCTTCGCAGGTGCCAAGCACGCTCTCAGGGCATTGGCCCAGTCAATGGCCCGCGAGCTGGGGCCGCAGAATATCCACGTCGCGCACACGATTATCGATGGCGCGATCGATTCGAACTTCATTCGCGAAATGGTGCCGGACGTGGACGCGAAACGCGACGCAGACGCCATCCTCAATCCCGACCATATCGCACAGAATTATGTGATGCTGCACAAACAGCCGCGCACCGCCTGGACGCATGAACTGGACCTGCGCCCATGGAAGGAAACCTGGTAGGAGCCTTAACCATGACAAAGACCATCGATTTCATATTCGACTTCGGCAGTCCCAATGCGTATCTCTCGCACCAGCTGCTGCCGGGCATTGCGGCCCGAACGGGCGCAACCGTGAACTACATTCCCTGCCTGCTGGGGGGCATATTCAAGGCCACGGGCAACCAGGCGCCCATGGTCGCCTTCGGCAACGTGAAGGGAAAGCTGGCCTATGAGCAGCTGGAAATGGCGCGTTTCATAAAGCAGCACAAGGCGGACCGGTTCCGGCTCAATCCGCATTTTCCCGTCAATACGCTGATCCTGATGCGGGGGGCGGTCGCCGCGGAGATGAACGGCCAGTTGGTCGCCTATACCGCGGCGGGCCTGAAGCATATGTGGGAAGACGGCCTGAAGATGGATGATCCGGCCGTCTTTGCTGCGGCAATGACCGATTCCGGCTTCGATGGGGCCGCCCTGCTGGCGCAAACGCAGGATCCGGCGGTCAAAGAGCGGCTCGTCGCGAATACGAATGCCGCTGTTGCGCGGGGTGCATTCGGTATTCCGACCTTCTTTGTGGGCGATGAAATGTTCTTTGGTAAAGACAGGCTTATGCAGGTCGAAGCAGAAGTGCTTGCACAAACCTGAATGGGGCACGATTGACCCGCGAAACCGCCGGTCTAAACACGCCCATGCGCGGGGGGATTTCTGCGCGCAGGGCGGCGGGCCAAACCGACGCAGCCATTGTCTGCAAATTCCCCGTTTCACCTGTTGACGCCGGTGATTCCTTCCCATAGAAGCACCACTTCGCCGGGATGGCCGCGCTTGGATTAGCGAACGCTCCCTCGAAACTGACAATTTAACCCCACCCAACCCGGGCGCTCGATGCTGACGAGCCATCGCCCTGGGCTTAAGTGTTTTGTGCGGACGGACGAGAACGATGGAACGACAAAATATCCGGATCAGGCTGAAAGCCTTCGATCACCGCGCCCTCGACATGTCGGCGAAAGAGATCGTGAACACAGCAAAGCGCACGGGCGCTGAAGTCAAGGGGCCCATCCCGCTTCCAACCCGTATCGAGCGTTTCACCGTGAACCGCTCTCCGCACGTCGACAAGAAATCGCGCGAGCAATTCGAGATCCGTACGCACAAGCGTATCCTCGACATCGTGGATCCGACCCCGCAAACGGTCGATGCCCTGATGAAACTCGACCTGTCGTCGGGCGTTGGCATTGAAATCAAGCTTGAGGGAGCGCGCTAATGGCTCTTCCAGCCCCCCGTTCCGGCGTGCTGGCCCGCAAGCTGGGCATGACACGTGTCTTTGACGAAGACGGCCGCCACATTCCCGTGACGGTTCTGTCGCTTGACGGCTGCCAGGTCGTTGGCGTGCGCACCGAAGACGAGCGCTCTGTCACAACCAAGAAGGGTGGCGAAGTCACCCGCACTGACGGCTACAAGGCTGTCATCCTTGGTGCTGGCGAAAAGAAAGCCAAGCGCACGAACAAGGCCCTGCGCGGCCAGTTCGCGAAAGCCGGCGTGGCGCCGAAAGCCAAGCTGAAGGAATTCCGCGTTTCGGGCGATCTGCCTGAGGTTGGCGCTGAAGTTCTGGCTGACCACTTCGTGCCAGGCCAGAAGGTCGACGTTGCCAGCTACGCAATTGGTAAAGGTTTCGCCGGTGCGATGAAGCGCTGGAACTTCGGCGGCATGCGCGCCACTCATGGTGTGTCGATCTCTCACCGCGCCCATGGTTCGACAGGTATGAACCAGGATCCGGGCCGCGTGTTCAAGAACAAGAAAATGGCCGGCCACCTCGGTACCGACCGTATCACCACCCAGAACCTGACGGTTGTGCGCACCGATGTTGAGCGCGGCCTGATCCTCGTGAAGGGCGCCGTGTCCGGTCATGATGGTTCGTTCGTGGAAATCCGCGATGCCGTGAAGAAAGCCCTGCCGGCCGATGCGCCGAAGGCTGGCTCCTTCAAGTCGGCTAACGCTCCTGCCCAGACAGAGGGTGCTGAATAATGGAACTCGCCGTCAAAACCCTCGCTGGCAAAGCTGCCGGCAATATTACGCTCGATGACGCGATCTTCGGGATCGAGGACATCCGCAAGGACCTCCTTCACCGCACGGTCCGCTGGCAGCTCGCCAAGCGTCAGGCCGGCACGCACAAGACCCAGTCGCGGTCCGAAGTGTCCGTTACGACCAAGAAATTCATCCGCCAGAAAGGTTCGGGCGGCGCTCGCCACGGTTCGCGAAACGCCCCGATCTTTGTCGGTGGTGGCGTCGCACACGGCCCACGCGTTCGCAGCCATGCGCATGATCTTCCCAAGAAGGTTCGCAAGCTGGCTCTTGCGCACGCGCTGTCGTCCAAAATCGTGGCCAACTCCTTCATGGTGATTGACGCGGCGACGCTGAAAGAAGCCAAGACGAAGGACCTGGCCGCCCATTTCGCTGGTCTCGGCATCGAGAATGCCCTGATCATCTCGGGCATCACGGTTGACGAGAACTTCGCCAAGGCCGCGCGCAACATCCCGAACGTGGATGTGCTCCCGGTCGCCGGCCTGAACGTGTATGACATCTTGCGCCGCAAGACGCTGGTCATCACGAAGGAAGCAGCTGAAGGCATTCAGGCTCGCTTTGACGGCACGCTGGCTCAACCCGCAATCGCAGCAGAGGCTGAATAGTCATGGCTGATCCGAAGCAACATCACTACGATATCATCCGTCGTCCGATCATCACCGAGAAATCGACGCTGGTCGCTGAAGAGAACAAGATCGTCTTCGAGGTGTCCATGGACTCCGACAAGAAGTCGATCAAAGAGGCTGTCGAGGCCCTGTTCAAGGTTGAGGTCACCAAGGTCAACACGCTGCTCCAGAAGGGCAAAACAAAGCGCTTCAAGGGCCATCTTGGTCGTCGCAATGACATCAAGAAGGCCATTGTCACGCTCGCCGAAGGCCAATCTGTCGACATTTCGACAGGCCTGTAGGGGAAGGACGTAGAAAATGGCACTCAAGACATTCAATCCAACTTCCCCAGGCCGTCGCCAGCTCGTTCTGGTTGATCGCTCGGACCTGCACAAGGGCAAGCCCGTCAAGGCGCTGACCGAAGGCCTGTCCAAGAAGGGTGGTCGCAACAACCGCGGTCGTATCACGGCCCGCCGTATCGGTGGTGGCGCCAAGAAGCTTTACCGCAAGGTCGACTTCAAGCGTACCCGCTGGGACATGCCGGCTGTTGTCGAGCGCCTCGAGTATGACCCGAACCGCACGGCATTCATCGCGCTGATCAAGTATGAAGACGGCCTCCTGTCCTACATCATCGCGCCACAGCGCCTTGAAGTCGGTGACACGGTCGTGACGTCGGCAACGGCTGACATCAAGCCGGGCAACACGCTGCCGCTGAAGAACATCCCGGTCGGTACGATCATCCACAATATCGAACTGAAGCCTCAAAAAGGCGCTCAGATGATCCGTTCGGCTGGCACATATGCCCAGCTGGTTGGCCGTGACGGTGGTTATGCCCAGATCAAGCTGACGTCTGGCGAGCTTCGCATGGTGCTCGACACCTGCCTTGCAACAATCGGTGCGGTTTCGAACCCGGACAACATGAACCAGGTTCTCTCGAAGGCCGGCCGCAAGCGCCACATGGGCAAGCGCCCGTCTGTCCGCGGCGTGGTCATGAACCCGGTCGACCACCCGCACGGTGGTGGTGAAGGCAAGTCGTCCGGCGGTCGTCACCCAGTGACGCCATGGGGCAAGAAAACCCGCGGTCCGAAGACCCGTTCAAACAAAGCGACGGATCGCCTGATCATCCGCCGCCGTAACGCGAAACGCTAGAGGAGCCGCGAGACATGTCACGTTCTGTCTGGAAAGGCCCATTTGTCGACGGCTATCTGCTGAAGAAAGCCGAAGAGGCTCGCGCCTCCGAGAAGCGCTCGGTCATCAAGACCTGGTCGCGTCGTTCGACAATCCTGCCAAATTTCATCGGCCTGAATTTCCAGGTCCACAATGGCAACAAGTTCATTCCGGTCACTGTCTCTGAAGAGATGGTCGGCCACAAGTTTGGCGAGTTCGCTCCGACCCGTACGTATCACGGCCACGGCGCTGACAAGAAAGCGAAGCGGAAGTAGTCATGGGAAAGACCAAGAATCCTCCGAAGCAGGCCAGCAACGAGTCGCGCGCCGTTTTGCGCATGTACCGTTCGAGCCCGCAGAAGCTGAACCTGCTCGCGCAGCAGATCCGCGGCATGCCGGTCGAGCGCGCGCTTGCTGAACTGCAGTTTTCGCCAAAGCGCCCTGCCAAGGATGTTCGCAAGCTGCTGCAGAGCGCGATCGCCAATGCTGAGAACAATCACGGTCTCGACATCGACAGCCTTGTCGTTGCCGAAGCTCACGTCGGCAAGAACATGGTGATGAAGCGCATCCGGGCCCGCGCCCGCGGCCGCGCCGCACGCGTGCTCAAGCCGTTTGCGCAAGTTACCATTGTCCTTCGTGACACAAGCATGGAAGCGGAGGCCGCCTGATGGGTCAGAAAGTCAATCCAATCGGTTTTCGTCTGGGTATCAACCGGACAGCTGACAGCCGCTGGTATGCAGACAGCGCCGATTTCGGCCGCCTGCTGCACGAGGACCTTGCGATCCGCAAGTCGATCCGCGCCAAGCTGAAACAAGCCGGCATTTCGAAGATCATCATCGAGCGTCCGCACAAGAAGTGCCTGATCACCATCCACACGGCCCGTCCGGGCCTGGTGATCGGCAAGAAGGGCGGCGACATCGAAGTCCTGCGCAAGGAACTTGCGAAGATGACGACGGATGAAGTCCGCGTGAACCTCGTCGAGATCCGCAAGCCGGAAATCGATGCCACGCTGATCGCTGACGATATCGCACGCCAGCTCGAGCGCCGGGCATCGTTCCGCCGCACGATGAAGCGTTCGATCCAGTCCGCTATGCGCCTTGGCGCTGAAGGTATCCGCATCATGGTTTCGGGCCGCCTCGGCGGCGCAGAGATCGCGCGGACCGAGCAGTATGCAGAAGGCTCCGTGCCGCTGCACACGCTGCGCGCCGATATCGATTACGGCACAGCTGAAGCCCTGACTACCTACGGCATCATCGGCATCAAGGTCTGGGTCTACAAGGGTGAGATCATGGAACATGATCCGATGGCCCAGGACAAGCGCCTTGAGTCTTCGGGCCAGTCACGTGCCCGTGCCAACGCCAACCAACGCGGACCGGCCACCGGTGCGCAAGCCGCCGGAGCGTAAGAGATGCGTCAGCCGAAGCGAACCAAATTCAGGAAGGCCTTCAAGGGCCGGATCAATGGCACTGCCAAGGGCGGCTTTACGCTGGCCTTCGGTCAGTTCGGCCTCAAGGCGCTTGAGCCTGAGCGCGTCACGGCGCGCCAGATCGAAGCCACACGTCGTGCCGTCACGCGCTACATGAAGCGCCAGGGCAAGGTATGGATCCGCGTATTCCCGGATGTGCCTGTGTCGGCAAAGCCGATCGAGGTCCGGATGGGTAAAGGCAAGGGCTCGGTCGACCGTTGGGTCGCCCGCGTCTCGCCAGGCCGCATCATGTTCGAGATCGACGGTGTGCCGGAAGATGTTGCCCGCGAAGCCCTGCGCCTTGGCGCAGCCAAGCTTCCGATCAAGACCAAAGTCGTCAAGCGGATTGAGGGGATCTGATCATGAAAGCCTCTGATGTGAGAAACAAAAGCGCCGACCAGCTCAAGGACGAGTTGATCAAGCTGAAGAAAGAACAGTTCAACCTGCGTTTCCAGTCGGCCACCGGCCAGCTGGAGAAAACAGCCCGAGCCAAGGAAGTTCGCCGCGATATCGCTCGCGTCAAAACGATCCTTCGCGAAAAGGCTGTGGCAGGTCAGGCCTAGGAGAGAGAACATGCCTAAACGTATTATGGAAGGTGTCGTTGTCTCGACGAAGCAGGACAAGACAGCCATCGTTCGCGTCGAACGTACCTTCACCCACCCGGTGATGAAGAAGATCGTTCGCCGTTCGAAGAAGTACCACGCCCACGACGAAGCCAATGTGGCTGTCGAGGGACAGACCGTAACCATCCAGGAATGCCCACCGCATTCCAAGCTGAAGCGTTGGGAACTCGTTTCCGGCGAAGGGAGTGACGCATGATCCAGATGCAATCAAATCTCCGCGTCGCCGATAATTCCGGCGCTCGCCGGGTCCAGTGCATCAAGGTGCTGGGCGGTGCCGGTCGCCGTTACGCTTCCGTGGGCGACGTCATTGTCGTGTCCATCAAGGAAGCGATCCCGACTGGCCGCGTGAAGAAGGGTGACGTCCGCAAGGCTGTCGTCGTTCGCGTCGCGAAAGACATCAATCGCGCAGACGGTTCGACCATCCGGTTCGACTCCAATGCTGCCGTGCTCATCAACAATAATGGTGAGCCAATCGGAACCCGCGTTTTTGGCCCGGTCCCGCGTGAACTTCGCGGCAAGAACCAGGTCAAGATCGCCAATATGGCGCCGGAGGTTTTGTAGTCATGGCTGCGAAGATCAAAAAGGGCGACACCGTCATCGTGATCGCAGGACGCGACAAGGGTACGAAAGGCGAAGTGCTTAAAGTGCTTGTCGACGAAAACCGTGTTGTCGTCCGCGGCGTGAATGTCGTGAAGCGCCACCAGAAGCCAACACAGATGGACCCCGGCGGCATCAAGAATTTTGAAGCCCCGATTCAGGTCTCCAATGTTGCACACGTTGACCCGCGCGACGGCAAGGCCGTTCGCGTCGGCTTCAAGACAGACGAGCATGGCCGCAAAACGCGGTTTGCCAAGCGTTCAGGGGAATCCATCGATGTCTAAGGCATACGAACCCCGTCTCAAGACGAAGTACCGCGATGAGATCCGGGGCAAACTGCAGGAGCAGTTCAACTATACGAACCCAATGCAGGTTCCGAAACTCGACAAGGTCGTGATCAATATGGGTGTGGGCGAAGCCGTCTCCGACTCCAAGAAGATCAAGGCGGCCCTGGCCGAACTCGAAGCCATTGCGGGTCAGAAGCCTGTTGCCACGAAAGCGCGCAAGTCGATTGCCGGTTTCAAGCTTCGTGAAGGCATGCTGATCGGCTGCAAGGTTACGCTTCGCCGTGACCGGATGTTCGAATTCCTTGACCGCCTGACCAACATTGCGCTTCCGCGCGTGAAGGACTTCCGCGGCCTCAACGGCAAGAGCTTCGATGGCATGGGCAACTACGCCATGGGCCTCAAAGAACACATCGTTTTCCCGGAGATCGCTTACGATCAGGTGGAAGAGATTCGCGGTATGGACATCATCGTCTGCACCACCGCCTCAACCAACGAAGAAGCCAAGGCACTCCTCGCCGAGTGTGGCTTCCCGTTCCGGAACTAGCGCCAGGAGATCTGCTGATATGGCAAAGAAGAGCGCAATCGAGAAGAACAAGCGGCGCCAAAAGCTTGTCGCACGCTATGCGGACAAGCGCGCCGAACTGAAGGCTATCGCGATGGACGAGAACCTGTCGCTTGAGGAGCGTTTCAAAGCACGCCTCAAGCTGGCTGAGCTTCCTCGGAACTCTGCGCCAAGCCGCGTTCGCAATCGCTGCGAGGTCACCGGGCGTCCGCGCGGTTACTATCGCAAACTGAAAATGTCGCGGATCGCGCTCAGGGACCTCGGTTCCACAGGCATGATCCCCGGTCTCGTGAAATCCAGCTGGTAAGGAGGGAGAGCAAATGAACCTGTCTGATCCCCTCGGTGATATGCTGACACGCATCCGGAACGCCCAGATGCGCGGCATGTCGAAAGTTGTCACCCCGGCGTCGAAGATCCGCGCCCGCGTCCTGGATGTCCTCATTGATGAGGGTTACATCCGTGGTTACGTGGAAGTGGAGAAAGACGGCCACAAGAACCTTGAAGTCGAGCTAAAGTATTACGAAGGCCAGCCGGTCATTTCGGAGATCAAGCGTATCTCCAAGCCGGGTCGCCGCGTGTACTCTTCGGTCTCTGACATTCCGCTCGTGCGCAATGGTCTGGGCATTTCCATCCTGTCTACTTCGCAGGGTGTGATGTCGGACAATGCCGCACGGACGAAGAATGTCGGTGGCGAAGTGCTCTGTCGGGTATTCTAGGAGAGCGCTGATGTCACGTATTGGAAAACTCGCAATCCCGGTCCCGAATGGCACGACGGTTTCCGTCAATGGCCAGACGATCACGGCAAAAGGCCCCAAGGGCGAAATGTCTTTCACCGTTGCGGAAGTCATCACACCGAAGTTCGAGAACAACGAGCTTTCCGTGATGCCTCGCGCAGATCTGGTGAAGGCTGCAGAAGACAGGATCGCTGCCGAAAAGGCACGGGGTCGTCGTCTGCCGACATTCGCCGAGGCGCTCGACTCGACGGCCCGCACCCAGTGGGGCACCGCTCGCGCGCGCGCTTCGAACATGGTGCAAGGCGTGTCGGAAGGCTTCACGAAGTCGCTCGAACTCGTCGGCGTTGGTTATCGTGCCCAGATGCAGGGCAGCGACCTCAAGCTCGCACTCGGCTTCTCGCATGATGTGATCTACAAGGCGCCACACGGCATCTCGCTCGCTTCCTCGAAGCCGACCGAGGTGGTTATCACGGGCGCTGACAAACAGGCCGTTGGCCAGGTTGCAGCTGAAATCCGCAAGTATCGTCCGCCTGAGCCGTACAAGGGCAAGGGTATCCGCTACGTTGGCGAATATGTCCGCCGCAAGGAAGGCAAGAAGAAGTAAGCCGATGAAAAGTTCACGCGAAAAAATGCAGCGCCGCGCCCAGCGCGTCCGTGCCAAGCTCCGGAAGGTCGCCGAAGGGCGTCCACGCCTGTCGGTTGCCCGCAGCCACAAGAACATTTCTGCCCAGATAATCGACGACGAAAAAGGCGTTACGCTCGCTTCGGCATCGACCCTGGAAAAGGATGTCCTGGGCAAGGCCAAGACCGGCGCAGATTCTGCTGCGGCGGCTCTGGTTGGCAAGACGCTCGCCGAGCGCGCCAAGCAGGCCGGTATCGAGGACGTCGTGTTTGACCGCGGCGGCTACATGTTCCACGGCCGGGTGAAAGCCCTGGCAGACGCCGCCCGTGAGGGCGGCCTCAAATTCTAAGGAGACGCCGTCATGGCTGAAGAAAGAGGAAGAGGCCGCCGTCGCGATCGTGAGGAAGAAGTTTCCGAGATCGTCGACAAGCTGGTCGGCATCAACCGCGTCGCCAAGACGGTGAAGGGCGGCAAGAACTTCGGTTTTGCTGCACTCGTCGTCGTAGGCGATCAGAAGGGCCGCGCAGGCTTCGGCAAGGGCAAGGCCCGCGAAGTGCCGGAAGCGATCCGCAAGGCAACCGAAGAAGCCAAGCGCAACATGGTGCGCGTGCCGCTTCGTGAGGGCCGCACGCTTCATCACGATGGCAAGGGCCGTCATGGCGCTGGCAAGGTCGTGCTGCGCGCAGCGCCTCCCGGAACGGGCGTCATCGCCGGTGGTCCGATGCGCGCCGTGATGGAAGTGCTCGGCGTCCAGGACGTTGTCGGCAAGTCGATCGGTTCGTCGAACCCTTACAACATGGTTCGCGCCACGTTTGACGCACTCAAAGAACAAGCCAGCCCACGCTCCGTCGCTTCCAAGCGCGGTCTCAAGGTTCAGGATGTTGTCGGTCGCCGTACCGATGGCGCGTCCGAAGCCGGCATGGCTGATATCGTAAGCTAGAAGGACAGGCGACATGGCGAAGAAAATGCTCACCGTCCGTCAAACGGGCAGCCCGATCGGCCGCGATCCCAGCCAGCGCCAGACGCTGATGGGTCTCGGCCTGAACAAGGTTGGCCGCACGAAGGAACTCGAAGATACTGCGCCTGTGCGTGGTATGATCCGCAAAGTGGCCCACTTGGTCGAGGTGGTTGGCGAGTAACGCGATTGTCGCGCACTGGCAGCTCTCTCACAGAATAGAATATCGGAAGATAAAGCGATGAAACTCAACGATTTGTCCCCAGCAGAGGGCTCGACAAAGAACCGCATGCGCGTTGGTCGCGGCGTGGGTTCGGGCAAGGGCAAGACAGCCGGCCGCGGTGTCAAGGGCCAGAAGGCACGTTCCGGCGTCGCCGTGAACGGCTTCGAAGGCGGCCAGATGCCGATCTACATGCGCTTGCCAAAGCGCGGCTTCACGGCTCGCAATTCCAAGTCGCATGCCTGGGTCAACCTGGGCCGCCTTGGCAAAGCCATCGAAGACGGCAAGCTCGACGCCAAGAACGTCACAGAGGAATCGCTGGTTGCAGCGGGCCTCGTGAACAAGCTTGGCGACGGTGTGCGCCTGCTCGCCAAGGGCGATGCGCCGAAAAAGGTCAACATTACAGTGACGGGTGCTTCCAAAGCTGCGATTGAAGCGATCGAAAAAGCCGGCGGCACAGTGACGGTGACCGGAACCAGGAAAGACACAGCTGAAGTTTAATCGGCGGTTTTTTCCGGATACCCCTTCACAAACACAGTTTCGCCGCCGATTTTGGCGGCGAACGCTTTTTCAGGGAGGCTGAACGGCCGATGGCGAACGCTGCAGAACAAATGGCCCGCAATGTGAACTTTGCGAGCTTCGCGAAGGCCAAGGATCTCCAGAGCCGAATCCTGTTTACGCTGGCGATTCTTGTCCTCTATCGCCTCGGCACGTTCATTCCGATTCCCGGTCTCGATCCGTCCCAATACGCCAGCCTGTTTGCCAGCCAGTCGAGCGGCATTCTCGGTTCGATGAACCTGTTTGCCGGCGGCGCCGTTGAGCGGATGGGCATCTTCGCGCTGAACGTGATGCCTTACATCACCGCTTCGATCATCATCCAGATGATGACGTCGGCGTCGCCCACGCTTGAGAAACTCAAGAAAGAGGGCGAATCGGGCCGCAAGCAGATCAACCAGTATACCCGTTACCTCACCCTTGCCTTTGCGCTTGTGCAATCCTTCGCGATTGCGGGTGGCCTCTCTGCCGTGCGGATCGAGGGTATCGCGCCCTGGTTCTTCATCCTGACCGGCGTTGTGACGCTGACAGGCGGCACCATGCTGCTGATGTGGATGGGTGAGCAGATCACGGCGCGCGGTATCGGTAACGGCATCTCGCTGATCATTTTTGCAGGCATCGTGGCCGAACTCCCGCGGGCGATTTTCAACCTCATCACGCAGGCGCGCACGACATCGGTCAACATCGTCTTCGTTGTCGCGATTGCGGCCATGGTCATCGCGCTCGTCATGTTCATTGTGTTCATGGAGCGCTCCCAGCGGCGGTTGCTGATCCAGTATCCCAAGCGACAGCAGGCCCATGGCTTTGCCCAGGGCCAACGCAGCTTCCTGCCGCTGAAGATCAACACATCCGGCGTTATTCCGCCGATCTTCGCCTCCGCCCTGCTGATGCTGCCAATGACGGCCATTGGCTTCCTGGGTGGAAATGCGGCTGATGCGGGCGGCAGCGGGCTTCTCGGTATCCTGGCGACCCACTTCTCGCCCGGCTCGTGGACCTACATCATCACGCAAGCCGTGCTGATTGCCTTTTTCTGCTTCTTCTACACGTCGATCATGTTCAATCCGGACGAAACCGCAGACAACCTGCGCAAGTATGGCGGGTTCATCCCGGGCATTCGTCCAGGCTCGAACACGGCGGCCTATATCGACTATGTCCTGACGCGCCTGACCACGATTGGCGCCCTGTACCTCGTCTTCGTCTGTATTCTTCCCGAGCTCCTGCGTCGTTATTTCCCAGAAATTCCGTTCTATATCGGTGGCACCTCGCTTCTGATCGTGGTTTCTGTAACCATGGATACAGTTACGCAAATACAGTCACATTTGATCGCCCACCAGTACGAGGGCATGATCAAGAAGTCGAAGCTCGGGGGCCGGAAGAAATGAATTTGATACTGTTCGGGCCGCCAGCGGCCGGGAAGGGTACGCAAGCCAAACGTCTGGTGGAGGAGCGCGGCTTCGTGCAGTTTTCCACGGGCGACATGCTTCGCGCAGCGCGGGCCTCGGGTTCGGAACTGGGCCAGCAGGTTGCCAAGATCATGGACGAGGGAAGCCTTGTCTCCGACGAGATCGTGATTGCGCTGATTGACGAGCAGCTGGAAGTGCAGGCCGGTGCGCCGGGCTTCATCTTTGACGGCTTCCCCCGCACGGTGGGCCAGGCGGAAGCGCTCGATCAACTGCTTGAATCCCGCGGCACTGCCGTGGATATCGTGATCCGCATGCTGGTTGACGACGACAAGCTGCTCAGCCGGGTCACCAAACGGTTCGAAGAGCAGGGGCGCAAGGACGACAATCCGGAGACGTTTGCCCGTCGGCTCGAGAAATATTACGAAGATACAGCGCCATTGCTGCCGATTTATGCCGAACGGGGCATTCTGGTTGAGATCGACGGAATGGGCGCCATTGACACGGTCGCGTCAGAAATAGACGCGGCCCTGAAACAGACCGCCTAAAGCTGGGATTCCGCTGTTGACGCGGGAATTTGCGGGGTTATAAGCCTCTTCTCTTAGCTTAAGGCTTAATCGCCAGTGCGCGACGGGGCGAAATCCGCCCCCTTGCGCTCTTTATGTTTGAAACAGTCGCTTCAGGAGTAACGGCTTTGGCCCGTATTGCAGGCGTTAACATCCCGACCAACAAGCGCGTTGAAATCGCGCTCCGTTACATTCACGGTATTGGTCCGGCGATGGCACGCGAAATCATCGAAAAAGTAGGCGTCGAGCCTGCACGCCGCGTCGCAGACCTGTCGGACGCTGAAGTCATCCGCATCCGCGAAACCATTGACGCCGACTATATGGTCGAAGGCGACCTTCGCCGCGACACGTCGATGAATATCAAGCGCCTGATGGATCTTGGTTGCTACCGTGGCCTGCGTCACCGCCGCAAGCTGCCGGTTCGCGGCCAGCGGACCCACACCAATGCGCGTACCCGCAAGGGTCCAGCCAAGCCGATCGCCGGCAAGAAGAAATAATAGGATCAGACCAAGATGGCCCGCGATACAACCACACGAGTCCGCCGCAGAGAGCGCAAGAACATCACGTCGGGTGTTGTTCACGTGAACTCGAGCTTCAACAATACGATGGTCACGATCACCGACGCGCAGGGAAATGCAATTTCCTGGTCGTCTTCGGGCGTCGTCGGCTTCAAGGGTTCGCGCAAATCGACACCTTATGCGGCCCAGATGGCTGCTGAGGATGCGGCGAAGAAAGCCCAGGAGCACGGCCTCCAGACGGTTGAAGTGAACGTGCGCGGTCCGGGTTCGGGCCGGGAGAGCGCGCTGCGTGCGCTTCAGGCCGTTGGTCTGACGGTGACGTCGATCAATGACACCACACCGATCCCCCACAATGGATGCCGCCCGCCGAAGCGTCGCCGCGTCTAATTAAACCACTCCAGCGGCGCACTTTGCGCCGCTTGCCGCTTTCAAGGATAGTCGCCCATGGCTGACAAAGAACTGATCTCCGTCAACGACCGCAACTGGAAAGAGCTCATCCGTCCGAACCGTCCCGTGGTTCAGGCTGGATATGACACCAAGCGCAAGGCCAAACTGGTCATCGAACCGCTTGAGCGCGGCTACGGCACGACGCTCGGTAACGCATTGCGCCGCGTGCTCCTTTCATCGCTGCAGGGCGCAGCGATCATTGGCGTTCAGATTGACGGTGTTGTCCATGAGTTCTCGGCAATTCCGGGCGTTCGTGAAGACGTTACGACGATCGTTCTGAACCTGAAGCAGGTCGCCATCTTCATGGAATCCGATACGCCGAAGCGCATGGTGCTGAAGGCGAAAGGCCCGGGCGAAGTCAAGGCCGGCCAGATCGAAACGTCTGCTGACAGCAAGATCCTGAACCCCGATCACGTCATCTGTACGCTGGACGAGGGCGCAGAAGTGCGCATGGAATTCACGATTGCCACCGGCAAGGGCTATGTTCCTGCCGACGCACTGCGTCCGGAGGATGCTCCAATCGGCTATATTCCGATTGACGCGATCTACAGCCCTGTCCGCCGCGTTGGCTACCAGGTTGAAGACACACGCGAAGGCACCGTGCTGGACTATGACAAGCTGACCCTGGACATCGAGACCGACGGTTCTGTCACGCCGGAAGATTCCGTGGCCTATGCCGCGCGCATCCTTCAGGACCAGTTGCAGCTGTTCATCAATTTCGAAGAGCCGACCCTCGAAGTTGGCCAGCAGCCGGAAGAAACCGATCTCGGCTTCAATCCCGTCCTCCTCAAGAAGGTCGACGAGCTGGAACTGTCCGTGCGTTCGGCCAACTGCCTGAAGAACGACAATATCGTCTATATCGGCGACCTCATCCAGAAATCGGAAGCAGAGATGCTGCGTACGCCGAACTTCGGCCGCAAGTCACTGAACGAGATCAAGGAAGTCCTCGCCGGCATGGGCCTTCACCTCGGCATGGAAGTGCCCGATTGGCCGCCTGAAGACATCGAAGGCCTTGCCAAGAAATACGACGACCATCTATAGGACCCGATTAATCTGATTACGGGGGCCTGATCACCTCCAGAGGATACGACAATGCGCCACGGACTAGCTCACCGCAAACTGAACAAGACGACTTCGCACCGCAAGGCGATGTTCGCGAACATGGCGGCCAGCCTGATCACGCACGAGCAGATCACGACGACCCTGCCCAAGGCCAAGGAAATGGCGCCCCTTATGGACAAGCTGATCACGCTTGCCAAGAAGGGTGACCTTGCGGCCCGCCGCCAGGCCATCGCGAAAGTGCGCGACGAAGACGCTGTGCGCAAACTGTTCGACGTGATGGGCGACCGTTACAAGGACCGTAACGGCGGCTACACCCGCGTGATGAAAGCTGGCTTCCGTCATGGCGACAACGCGCCGATCGCCGTGCTTGAACTGGTCGACCGTGACGAGAGCGCCAAGGGCGCTGCTGACAAGGCCCGCCACGAGGCCGAGCTGGAAGCAATGGACGAATAGTCCTCTTCGAGAACCGAGATTTGAAGCGCCCCCGGACGGAAACGTTCGGGGGTTTTTCTTTATGGGCCTTGCTTGACAGCGATCCTGCTCCGGCGTTATACGCCGCTCCCTCGCGGTGAGGCCTCTGAAAAGGGATCGCCCGCCCAATTGGAAGAGAACTGAGATGAAGCTGAGTTGTACACACACGACCAGCTCCTCGTGGCTACGGGGAGCGCTGTCAGCGTCCCCGCGCATTGGCCGGTGACATCTGACCTCGCATTGAAACTTTAAATCCGCCGACGCTGCAGACCTGTCTTAGCGACCGCGATTTGAAAGGAGGTGGATCATGGGCATGCCCATGACCCTGATGCATGTGCGTCCGAAAGGGCGCGCCGCAGTCCAGACACCGCTGCTCGGCTTCCTGGCCGGGCCGCAAGCCGGCATTATCGCCGAGGCGTGGCCAGCCCCGCATAGCGGGTTCCTGACCCTGCCAACGGCCCGCCGTCATGCGGCGGCGATCCTGCTCGCCAGCCGGGCAGACTGCCGCCGCCTGGACGTGGTCCACGCTGTCGAGCGGGGCCGGGACCGCGACGTCGCTCGCCTCCTGGTAGGCGGCGAGGCGCCGGGCGGCCTGATGAAGGCGCTCGGGCGGTTGGGCGAAGTGCTGTGGGAGACGGGCGACTATGACCGTTTCCTCAGCCTGTTCGCCGAAGATGATGCAGGCCGCGTGCTGCGGCACATGCAAGTCATCGCCGCCGACCGGCTCGAACTGATCGGCACGCTGCCTGCGGCGCTCCGTCAGGCGGGGATCGTCGGGCGGATGCCATCCTCCACCGCTGCGGTCGAGGATCTGGCCGAAGCCTTCCGGCTCGCCCTGCGCATTCATGGCACAGGCGAGGCGGCGGCGATCGCACAGCGATGGAACCGTGCCGGTGATGCGCTGGCCCTGTTCGACATGGCTGCCGAGGCGCTTCAGCCGGTGCAGTTCGGGCAGATCCTGCCTGCACCGCGGCTGCCGGACGTGTTCGTCCCGGTGCGTGACCGCAAGGCACTGATCAGCGTGGCGCTGGAGTTCCGCAACTGCCTGCGGGACTTTACCGGTGACCTTGCCGCCGGACGCATGGCCGTCCTCACTGTCCGTGACGGCAGCGAGCTGGTCGCTGTCGCCCTGCGGCAGGACCCCGCCGGGTGGCGCCTTGCAGAGGCGAAAGGCCGCCAGAACGCGGACGTCTCCGATGAAGCGCTGCGCCGCCTCATCGCCATGCTCGAACTGGCCGGTGTCCGCATCGGCGAGTCCACTTGGGCGCTTGCCCGCCGCCTGCACGACCATGTGTGCCAGCGGTGCGGTCCGGCCTATACGGGCCTGCGTGAAACCTGGCGTGACCGGCTCATGCTGGGAACCTTGTGGGACTGAGGTGTCTGCGGAAAGCCCCTTCTCCAGCCGGAGGAGGGGCTTTTTCATCTGGTTGGTGTTCGGGATGTCCGCCCACTTGCGCAGCAGCATGGCAAGACGAACCGCTGATTTCAGGCTCTAGTTCGTCCGGAGCCGCGAACCTCCGGAATTCAGCCGGATGCCACTCATGCCGCGTTTTGCGCCTTGCGAGCTCAGTACGAGACGCTGTTCGCGGCGATCAAGCTGCACCCTGAAGATCGAAAGATAGTCCAGCCCCAGAACCATCACGGGCTCGTCGGCAAGACCGAGATGGGCGAAGATGGCGGGATCTGCCACGAGAAGGTCTGGTCCCAGAACCCGGTGGCGGCCAAGGCTGAACCGGCGGGCTGTTGCCACGCGAATTGCCACGCCCTCTCCCGTAATTCCGAGGAGTTCCCGGGTTTTTTCCTCATTGGGCTTGGCGCCCGCATCGTCAGCGAACCGGCTGTTCACGTAGGAAATGCTGGAGCCGGTATCAATCAGGGCGAGACCCGTTTTGCCATTGAGTTTTACTTCAGCAAACCACAGGCCGTTCACCTGCCGCATGGGCAAACGGCTGGGCGTCAGCGTCGTGCTGGTATCGGGGCGGCCATCGTAAACCAGGATACGTCCGGCGTCGAAATCAAAGTCGATAACGTCCCCGGCGAGTGCATTTGCGGGTACGATATTGTGGACACCCATAACTTCGATCCGCCGGTTCAGGGCTGCATTCACCTGGCCCATGCGCACATTGCCGGCTGCCAGGCTGTCGACGCGTACCAGGGGGAAGATTTCGGCGCCCTCCAGTCCGAGCACATTGATCTTGGCGTCACCGGGCATCGGAACACCGGCTGCATTCGCGGTCGCAAGATCGATCATGGCGTGCGTCGCCGCCGTATCGACGACACCCGTGGCCTGAGTCGTACCATTGATGCGGAGCTGGACCACCATCTGACCGTACGAATTGACGTCAAAGGGAACAACGAGACGTTCAGCGGCATACGCGGGAATACAATAGAGCAGGGCAAGCAGCATGAAGACGAGACGACGAACCTGTCTCGCCATATGACCTTTTCGGTCCGCTAAGTATCCATGCACAGCGCTTATCACGCTTTCCTCGCCTTTGTTTCTCCAGAATGCCACAGAACAGGCTGGCGACCAAACGGATCGGGCAAGGCCCGCTTTCAAGTTGGCGCGGTTCGCGTATAGTCCTCGGCAAAAGACGTCAGGAGGAAAACAGACATGGCAGACGGACAGGAAGTCGGCGATCGCGCGCAATTCCGCGAAATGCTTGAAGGCACCAAGGAAGACTGGGATATCATTGTCTCGCACTCAAAGGGCTTCAACAAGGGGCTCGCCAAGCGTGTTCTCGACCATCTTCGGCTGCTTGACGGCGACTATGGCGGTTTCCCGGTCGATCGCCTGACCCATTCCCTCCAGACCGCCACGCGCGCGCACCGCGACGGGCGCGACGAGGAATACGTCGTCTGCGCGTTGCTGCACGATATCGGCGATACGCTTGGCAGCTTCAATCATCCCGATGTGGCTGCCGCGATCCTGAAGCCCTTCGTGTCGGAGGCCAACCTGTTCATGGTGGCCAATCATGGCGCCTTCCAGGGCTATTACTTCTTCGAATATATCGGGCTCGACAAGAATATGCGTGAGAAGTTCAAGGACAGCCCGCACTATGAATACTGCGCGCAGTTCTGCCACCTGTATGATCAGGCCGCGTTCGATCCCGACTATGAAAGCGAGCCGCTGGAATTCTTCGAACCCATGGTGGAACGGGTGTTCGCGAAACCGGTAAATTCCATGTATCTCAAGGCGATGCAGGAGTAGGGCCGAAACGGCCTCCCTTTCCGGGAGGCCGTTTTCGTCAGCCCGTGCAGGCGCCCTGGGTTGCGACGCTCGTGCCGTCCGCGTGGGCTTCGCATTTATTCGGATACGTCTTGGCGTTGCAGCCGCAGACTGGCGCATATTCGCGTGTGCAGACCGGTTTGATTTCCGTGCATGTACCGGCCACGTCCGCAGTGTTCACGCAGGCACCATCTTCAAGCTTGCAGAAGAGGCCTTCTTCGCATTGCAGGCCTGCGATGCCGCCACACATCTCGCCGACGGCGCTGATCGCTTGTGGCGGGACAATCTCAGCGGGTGCCTCAGCCGGTGGCGGCGCACTGCAAGCCGCCACGAACATGACAATCGGTAATAGAAGTCTGGTTGCAGTGAACCGCATGGATTCTCCTCGATATAGTGTATGCGGAGAGTCCTGCGGCAAAAACTCGCCTGAAGCAACCACCTAGGCTTTAACACCGCCCGCAACGAGCGCGAACATGTGCTGGCCATGCTCGCCACCACCCTTGAACGCGGGAAGGGTTTTTGACGTGTCGGTGATCTGGTCCCATTTGGCGGCGACTGCTTCGGCCGTAAGGTCATCGCCCTGGCCGACGAACGCGCCTTCGGTTTCGACGATTCGGGCCATCGAGAAAGCACCTGCGCCAGCCGAGAGAATCATGCCGGTAGGCGCGTCGTCCTTGACGAGGTTCATGACGCCCGGTGTGACGTATTCAGGCTTGAGCTGGGCCAGAACGGCTTCCGGCATCAGGCCTTCCGTCATCCGGGTCGCAGCGACCGGGCACACCGAGTTGATCTTGATATTGTTCTTGGCGCCTTCGATCTTGAGCGTATTCATCATGCCGACGAGACCGAGTTTGGCGGCGCCGTAATTGGCCTGGCCGAAATTGCCGTAGAGGCCGGTTGAAGAGGTGGTCACGACGATACGGCCGTAATTCTGCTCTTTCATGATGTCCCAGGCAGCGTGGATCGGCATGAACGAGCCGCGCAGGTGGACGTCGATCACGAGGTCGATGTCAGCCTGGGTCATCTTGGAGAAGGACTTGTCACGCAGGATGCCGGCATTGGCGATCAGGATGTCGATGCGGCCGAACCGGGCCATCGTGTCGTCGATCATCTTTTTGACGCCAGCTTCATCCGCGACGGACGAACCGTTTGCCATGGCTTCGCCGCCCAGCGCCTCGATTTCCTTGACGACGGCCTCGGCAGCGGCCGAGTTGCCGCCCGAGCCATCCATGCTGGCACCCAGATCGTTGATAACGACCTTTGCGCCGCGACGGGCGAGTTCGAGTGCGTGACACCGGCCAAGGCCGCCACCTGCACCCGTAACGATGGCAACGCGGCCGTCAAAGCGGATATCGGACATGGGAGAACTCCTGCATTTATTAGAAATCGGTTTGCCCGGCTTCACACCAGACGTTCACGTAAACGTCAAGCCGCGCCCCTGCGTCATATCTTGCCGAGCCGTTTTCGGCGGGCCAGAGTATCAAAATGAAACGCATGAAAAGGGAGGAACCAACATGCTGGCTTATGTGACCCTCGGAACGAACAACAAGGAGAAGGCGCTGGCTTTCTATGACGCCGTATTGGGCGAAATGGGTGCCAAGAGGTTCTTCGCGAATGACCGCCTGCAATTCTACGGCGTTGGCCCCGGCCAGCCGATGATCGCCATCGGCGACCCCTACGACAAGGAATCAGCCACGTGCGGGAACGGCGTGATGCCGGCCCTGGCCTGCGCGGACAATGCGATCGTCGACAAGGTCTACAACAAGGCCATCGAACTCGGCGCCGTTGACGAAGGCGCTCCGGGCAACAGGATGCCGACCTTCTATGGCGCCTATTTCCGCGACCCGGACGGCAACAAGATCTGCGTCTGCAAGCTGGGCTAAAGCCCGCTTAACCGTGTATCCCCGGGTTGTGGCCCGGGGATATCGATTCCGGCACCCTTCCTAGTCCGGCCGCCTGTCCTCGAGCCGGTCTGCGTAGAACGACCTGATGTCGACGCTGAGCGCCTCCAGCGCGCCCTCGTTCAGATACATCATGTGCCCACCCTGATAGTAGGTCATGGCAACCCGCTCCTGGGGTATGCCATAGCGGGCAAAAGTGATCTCGGCGTCGAAGAACGGCGTGATCATGTCGTAGTATCCGTTTGCGACCATCACCTTCAGCGACGTGTTGCGGCGCATTGCAGTCGTCAGTTGCCGGCCGACATTCAGATAGTGCGGTTCCCAATACTCACCCTCCGGCACGTCTCGGAAATCCCACTGCTCGCCAGCGTCCTCACTCGAGATCATGTAGGCGCGGTCCATCTCGACATTGAGATCGTTCGACAGGTACTGGTTCAGCAGCGCGGAATAGGCCGAGCTGATGGCATAGCTCGACACATCATCGTCGGGTGTCTCGGCAATGTCGTCGGCTTCGTCTCCCATGTACCGTCCATCCAGCCGGCCAATCGCGACGCCCTTGTCACGCAGAAGCTCCTTCTGGAACCGGGGCATCAGGATCCTCAGGTTTGACGTTTCGATATAGTCAGGCGCCAGTCCGGTGAAATAGGCCAGCCTGTCACGAATACGGGTCCGCTCCTGCGCGCTCAGCCGATCGCCTTTCCACAGGGCTGGGCCATACTCGTCGCGGGCAAAAGCACGGGCCTCGTTCAGGAACTGGTCCTGCGGAATGCCCGCGCCTGCCCGTCCGTGATACTGCGCGGCGGCGGCCATGCTGGGCAGGTAGGTTATGTATGAATACACATTGTCGTGGACGGAGGTTGAGCCTTCATAGTCCAGCGCCTGGGAAATCAGGACGAGGCCGTTGAGCGCGATATCGACATCACCTGTGGTAAGCTGGTTGGCGATATAGGCAGCCCGCGTGGTGCCGAAACTTTCACCGATCAGGTATTTGGGAGCGTTCCAGCGCTTGTGCTTGCTGATCCATATGCGGATGAGCTCGGAAATCGAGCCGCCATCCCCTTCTTCATTCCAATAGTCCTTGTTTTCGCCGCTGCCGATAGCCCGGCTGTAGCCGGTGCCTACCGGGTCGATAAAGACGAGGTCGGTCAGGTCCAGGATGCTGAGCGGATTATCAACCATCGTGTAGGGCGCGGCGCCATCGTCTGCATCCGCATCGCTCGCCACCTCGGCGCGCTTCGGCCCGAGCAGGCCGAGATGGAGCCAGACAGATGCCGAGCCCGGGCCGCCATTGAACACGAATGTCACAGGGCGCTGGGCACCGGCATTTTCCTTGATGTAGGAGATCGTAAACAGGCTAGCGGCCGGCTCGCCTTCTGCATTGTTGATATGTGTTTCTCCGGCTTCGACCCTGTAGGAGAGACGCTCGGACCCGAACACGCCCTTGTGCGAGCTCTCAAACAGCACGGGATCGGGCACGAGCTTGGGCGCCTCCTCCTCGGGGGCGTCTGTTGATTTTGAATCGGTTTGGGCAAAGGCAGGCATGGCAACAGCCATGGCCATGGCCAGGACGAGGGCGCGCATTTTCATCAGTGGGGTGTGTCTCCGGAAGCGTGAGCCGCCCGACGGGTCGAGGAACGGATCAAAAGCTTGATTATTATAGCAAAAACCTAGGCTTGGCTTGCGGCCCAGTCAACACGCAGCGAAATGCGGCGGATGGCAGCCCCTGCCTGGAGCGGTCAATGGGTGCGCCTCTCCCCGTTACACTTGTGCGCTTTCCAAGCCGGGCCGTCACGGCTAAGCCATAAAGCTATCAAAACGGGCTCGGGAGCGATTTTGAATGCTGGCAGGTTATGAATGGGGCTGGGACAATGCCCGGGCGCTGATTGGGATTGCCCTGATCTACGGGATCTGCTGGATCGTCTCCGAAAAGCGTGGCCTGTTCCCCTGGAAGATCGTGCTTGGTGCAACGGCGATGCAGTTCGTGTTTGCGCTGATACTGTTCTGGATCACGCCGGTGCGAAACGTGCTGTTGCAGGCAAATGTCGTTGTCGACGGCCTGCAGGATGCAACGCGCGCCGGCACGGGCTTCGTGTTCGGCTATGTCGGCGACAATGTCGCCGCAACGAACATGATCGGCACGGATGCGCCCCCGCTGTTTTTTTTCCAGATATTGCCCATTATCATCGTCGTTGCGGCCCTGTCGGCAATTCTGTGGCACTGGAAGATCCTGCGCTGGGTGACGAATGGCTTTGCCTACATCTTCCAGCGCACGATGGGCCTCGGCGGGGCCACATCGCTTGCGGTCTCGGCCAACGTGTTCATGGGCATGACCGAAGCGCCCGTCCTGATCCGGCCTTACATCAAGGGCATGACGCGGTCTGAACTGCTGATCATGATGACGGCGGGCTTTGCCACGATCGCGGGCTCGGTGCTCGTCGTCTATGGCGCGTTCCTGGACGGGAAGATGGCCAATCCGCTGCCGCAATTGCTGGCCGCATCCCTGATTGCCGCACCCGCAGCGGTGGCCGTGGCGCTGACCATGATCCCGGAAACCACACCGTCGAGCGAGCGGATGCAGGAGCCGGATTTCAAGTATGCCTCGACCATGGATGCGTTTTCCACCGGGGCGACGGACGGCCTGAAGATCGTGTTCAATATAGCCACGATGCTGATCGCGGCGCTGGCACTGCTCTGGATCGTGAATGCCGGGTTCGGCATGCTGCCCAACGTGGCCGGCGCGCCGCTCTCGATCGAGCGCATACTCGGCTGGGTCTTCGCGCCTCTCATGTACATGATTGGCGTGCCTTGGGCCGAAGCGTCCCAGTCAGGCTCGCTGATGGGCGTGAAGACAGTGCTCACCGAGTTTGTGGCGTTCATCCAGTTGGCCGAAATTCCAGTGGACGCGATGGACCCGCGCACGCGCATGATCACCGCCCATGCGATCTGCGGCTTTGCCAATTTCGGCTCCATGGGCATCCTGATTGGCGGGCTTTCAATCATCGAACCGGCACGGCGGGATGATTTCCTGTCGCTGGCCTGGCGCACGCTGCTGGCTGGAACGCTGGCGACCTGCCTGTCCGGCGCGGTTGTCGGGGCACTGCCCTACCAGCTGTTTGCGGGGGCTGGCGGCTGACCTGACGCTCGGGGAGGGCTCGCCTTGCGGCGGGCTTGACCCTAGGTATCCCGTGACGCAAAGCCTTGTTGCAAAATCAAAGGAATTTCCATGCTTCACCGACTGACTGTGACGTCTGCAAGCCTTGTCGCACTGGGTTACTGCCTGTCGGGACAGGCCGCAGCCCAGCAGGACACAGCCGTCTCACTAGAGCCAGTAACCGTGTTTGGCGACAGGTCGCCTGAACAGCCTGGGTCAAATACTTACGCGGATGCTGACGCCATCGCCGAAACCCTCGCCGACCACCCCGCCGAAATCCTGAACACGCTGCCGGGCGTGAATATCCAGATGAATTCCGGGCAGGAGCATCTGATTGCCATCCGCAGCCCTGTGCTGACTGGCGGGGCAGGGCAGGGCAGTTTCCTCATCCTCGAGAATGGCGTGCCGACGCGCTCGCCAGCTTTCGGCAACGTCAACAGCCTGATGGAGCCGCATCATGAAGTGGCAAGTGCCATCGAAGTGGTGCGCGGGCCGGGCAGCGCGAAATATGGCTCGAATGCCGTGCATGGCCTCGTCAACGTGATCCTGGGGCAACCCGGCGATGGCAGCTTTGCCCGCGCGAGTTATGGCACGCTCGGCCGCTACCGCACCGACATGGCGCTGGATGAGGGAAGCCATGTCCGTCTCGGTCTCTCCCTGCAGCACGACACGGGCTGGCGCGATAATACCGGCGTCGACCAGCAGAAACTGTCTGTCGTCGGAGCATATGAGCTTGGACCCTGGGATGTGGCACCATGGCTGTCAGCATCGAACCTCAACCAGGAATCGGCTGGCTTCGTCGTCGGCACCGACAGCTACAAGGATAGCGATCTGGTCACGCAGAACCCGAACCCGGAAGCCTATCGCGACGCCTGGTCGGCGCGGATGGGCGCGCGGGCAGAGCGGACGCTGGGGCCCGGAACGCTGGTGCTGATGCCCTATGCGCACAGCCAGGCAATGATTTTCTCACAGCACTTTCTGCCGAATGGCGGCGTCGAAAAGAATGCTCACACCGGCGGCGGCCTGATGGCGCGTTACGGATGGCAGGCGAGCGACGTGCTGGATGTGCGTGTCGGCGCCGATGTGGATTTGGCGAGTGGCTATTTGAAGGAAATCCAGCCGGAATCGTTCGGCTTTTTCCCGGGCGACACGCGATTCCCGCAAGGGGTCCACTATGACTATACGGTCGACACGACCACGCTGGCCCTGTGGGGCGAAGCGGAATGGAGCCTCGGCAACAATGTCAGCATTCTGGCAGGCCTGCGCGGCGAAACGCACGAATATGATTATGTCACCGATGCCCCGGCCGGCATCAACGGGCGCTTCAATGTGCCGGCAAATCGCACGGATAGCTTTGACCTGCTGACGCCGAAGCTCGGCCTGATCTGGTCGCCGGGCGACGTGAGCTATTACGTGAACTATGCGCGGGGAGAGCGGGCGCCGCAGGTGTCGGACCTCTACCGGTTGCAGAGCCTGCAGGTGGCGGGCGAGGTGGAGACCGAGACGCTGGACAGTGTGGAGATCGGCGCGCGCGGCAGCGCGCCAGGCGGGCGGCTGGTCTTCGATGTTGCTGCCTACTGGATGGACAAGGAAAACTTCTTCTTCCGCGACAGCGATGGCCTCAACGTGCCGGATGGCTCGACGCGCCATGTCGGCGTGGAAGCGGCAGCCGCCTTCCACATCACGGATACGCTGGCGCTCAAGGGCAATGTCGGATGGTCCGACCAGACTTATACATTTGACCGGATTGTCGGCTCGGGCTCCGAAACCATCCGCGATGGCAACCAGATCGACACGGCACCGGAATGGCTGGCCGATACCTCGCTGGACTGGCAGGCAACCGAGGCCATACAGCTGTCTCTGTCCGTCGAGCATGTCGGCGAGTATTTCGCCGATCCGGCCAACACCGCGACCTATCCCGGGCACACTGTGCTTGGTGCCCGCGGGGCCTACACTTTTGCGGATGAGACTGAACTGTTCCTGATCGTGCGCAACCTGACCGACGAAGCCTATGCAGACCGGGCCGACCTCGCCTTTGGCAATGGCCGTTACTTCCCGGGCGAGCCGCTCAATGCGACACTGGGCGTAAGAAAAACATTCTAGGAGGAAACAGGTGAAACTTTATCAGAGCCCCAAGGCCCCCAATCCCGACCGGGTCGTCTATTTCCTGCGGGCAAAAGGCAAGCTCGACGCTGTCGAGCTGATCGACGTTTCGATCATGGACCAGGAGCACAAGACTGCCGAATACCGGGCGCTGTCGCCTTATGCCCAGGTGCCGACGCTGGTGCTGGACGATGGCACGGCGATCACCGAGAGCCGGGCGATCTGCACCTATCTCGAAGGCATCTTCCCCGAACCGAACCTGATGGGTACCGACCCGAAGGAAAAGGCGCTGATCGAGATGTGGGACCGCCGCATCGAACTGATGTTCTTCATCCAGTTTGCGGGATGGTTCCGTAACGCCCACCCGATGATGGCGCCGCTTGAAGTGCCCCAGAGTCCTGAAGCGGCCGCAAAGGGCGAGAAGGCCGCGCGGGCGATGGCGAAGCGCCTCGACGACCACCTTGCGACGCACGAATTCGTCGCCGCCGACCGGTTCTCGATTGCTGACATCACGCTCTATATCGGGGTCGGCTTCTGCCGGGTCATGCAGTGGCAGCCGCAGAAGGAGCATGAGAATCTGGGCCGCTGGTACGATGCGATGACCGCGCGCGGGTTTGCGAAGGGCTAGCCCCCCCGCAAACCCTGTCTTCGGTCAGGCATTCTTGATCGACATGCCGCCATCGACCGGGATGTGCACGCCGTTAAGGAACGAGGCGGCGGGCAGGACCAGAGAGAGTGTCATATTAGCGACCTCTTCCGGGATGCCGTAACGGCGCAGCGGCACGCGGCGCTTGGCGTAGATTTCCTTGTGCTCGTCCGGAATGCCGGACGTGATGCCGGTAATGATCGGGCCGGGGCAGATGCAGTTCACCGTGATGCCCTCACGGCCGAGATCCACGGCAAGGCCGCGTGTCAGCCCGATGACGCCATGCTTTGCGGCGACGTAAGGTGAATTGCCCGGCGTCGCACCAAGGCCCTCGGTCGAAGCGATATTGACGATACGCCCCCAGCCATTCTTGCGCATATAGGGCAGGGCGGCGCGGATGGCGCGCTGGTGCGAGGTCAGCATCACATTGATGCTCGGCCCCCAGCTGTCTTCATAGCTTTCCTCACCCACATCACCGGCCTTCGCAAAACCGGCATTGTTCACGAGAATGTCCATGCCACCGAAATGGGCCGCCGCATTGTCGATCACGCGCTTGATGGCCGCAGCGTCCGAGACGTCGAGCTCCCAGCCCTTCACATTGTCAAAACCTGCGGCCTTGATCTCATCCACCACGACATCGACATCGCCCTGGCGCAGGTCGGTCACGGCGACGTTCGCGCCTTCGCGGGCGAACAGGTGTGCAGTCGCCCGGCCCATGCCGCTGGCGGCGCCGGTGATGAGGGCAGTCTTGCCTTTGATCGAACGGGAAAGTTCCTGATAGGGGGGCTGGCTCATGGTTTCGGCTTTCTGAGTTTGATGGTTCCGGAAAAATTGAGGACAGGACGGCCATTGGCGGTCACCAGTCCGCGCACAAAGGTAAGCGACCGCCCCTGGCGCAGCACTTCGCCGCGCGCTTCGATCAGTTCGCCTTCCAGGGCGCCATCCAGGAATTCAGATGTGAACGCGACAGTGAGCCCATAGACGCCTTCCATGCCGTGATGGGCAATGGCGAACAGGGCATAATCTGCGAAAGTCATCAGGCATCCGCCATGCATCACGCCGCCCGCATTCATGTGCTTGCGTTGGGCGCGGAAGGCCGCAACCTGTCCCTGGTCGTCGGTGCGCATGTAGAACGGACCAGCCGTATCGTGTTCGAACGGTTCCTCCGGCCAGGTCTTCCAGCCCTTGAATTCGCCTTCTGTCACTTCTGTCGCAACCATTTCCGCCTTGTTCCTCCCTTTTGGCTTTGATACCGCACGGTCACCCTTCGACAAGCCTGTCGCAACGGCATATCATAATCGGGACCAATAATTCACGGGAGCAAACTGATGGCCTTTGACGCCGAAATTCGTGCCGCCCTGATCGAGCAGGTTCGCCGGTTCGTGACCGAGAAATGCATACCGATCGAGGCGGAAGTCGGTGACAATGATGCCGTCCCGCAATCCATCGTCGACGAAATGAAGCAGCTCGGCCTGTTCGGCATCGCTGTTCCGGAAGAATATGGCGGTCTCGCGCTGGACATGGAAACCGAGTGTCTTGTGGCGTTCGAACTCGGCCACACATCCCCCGCGTTCCGCTCGGTGGCGGGCACGAATATCGGCATTGGCAGCCAGGCGCTGGTCCTGTTCGGGACCGATGCACAGAAATCGAAATGGCTGCCCGGCATTGCCAGCGGCGACCTGATCGCGAGCTTTGCGCTGACCGAGCCGGAAGCAGGCTCCGATGCCGGCAGCCTGACGACCAAGGCGATCCGCGACGGCGACCATTACGTGCTGAATGGCACCAAGCGCTACATCACCAACGCCAACAAGGCAGACCTGTTCACGGTCATGGCCCGTACCGATCCGTCCACGCCCGGTGCCAAGGGTGTGTCAGCTTTCGTGGTCGAGCGCAACACGCCCGGCGTGTCTGTGGGCCAGCCCGAAAAGAAGATGGGCCAGCAGGGCGCCCACATCTGCGATGTGATCTTCGACAATGCCCGTGTGCCGGCCGAAAACAGGCTGGCTGGCGAAGGCGAAGGCTTCAAGGTGGCGATGAGCGTGCTCGACAAGGGCCGCCTGCACATCTCCGCCGTCGCGACCGGCGTGTCAGAGCGCCTGATCAAGGAAATGGTCAACTATTCGCTGGAGCGTAAACAGTTCGGCAAGCCGATCATGGAGCACCAGCTGATCCAGGCCATGATTGCCGACAGCCAGGCCGAAACCTATGCCGCGCGCTGCATGATCCTCGATGCTGCCCGCCGCCGCGATACGGGCGAGGATGTCACCATGCTCGCGTCCTGCACGAAACTGTTCGCCACGGAGGCGTGCGGCCGCGTCGCGGATCGCGCGGTGCAGGTGTTCGGCGGCGCAGGCTATGTCACCGACTATGGCATCGAGCGCTTCTACCGCGACGTGCGCATCTTCCGCCTCTATGAAGGCACAAGCCAGATCCAGCAGATCATCATCGCCCGGGAACTCGCCCGGGCCGCCAAGGCAGGAAACCTCTAGATGTTCGACCACGATCCCACCGATCCGCACGAAGTCGGCCTCAACGCCGAACGCCTTGAGGCGATCCCCGATTACTTCCGCGAGAATTACATCGACACGGGCAAGCTGCCCTGCATGGCAACGCTCGTGTCGCGCGGCGGCGAGATCGCGCTTGAAGACTATTCCGGCACCACCGAAATGGGCGCAGGCGAGCACATCGGACCGCACACGATTTTCCGCATCTATTCCATGACCAAGCCGATCACGTCGCTGGCAGCAATGATGCTGTTCGAAGAGGGCAAGCTGCGCCTCGACCATGACGTCAGCCGCTACATCCCCGAATTTGCCGACGTGATGGTCTGGGATGCAGGCGACAAGGACACTTTCACCACCCGCAAGCCGGATCGCCCCATGAAGGTGCTGGACCTGTTCACCCACACGTCAGGCATCACCTACGGGTTCATGATGCAGCACCCGGTCGATTTCCTCTACCGGCAGGAGAAAATCGGGCGGCCTGACGAAACCCTTCTGGCCATGTCGAAACGGCTGGCGGCGCTTCCGCTCCAGTGCTCGCCGGGCACGGAATGGTGGTATGGCCATTCAATTGACGTGCTCGGCGCGATTGTCGAGATCGTCTCGGGCATGGAGCTCGACGAATTTTTCCGTCAGCGCATTACCGGCCCGCTCGGCATGCACGATACCGAATTCTGGGTGCCGGAAGAAAAGATCGACCGTCTCATGGCCTGCTACCAGAAGGATGCGGTGACAGGTGTGACCAGTCTCGCAGACGGTGCCGGCAAGGCCTCGAAGCTCTACACGAAACGCCCCACCTTGCTGAATGCGGGTGGCGGCCTGGTCTCCACCTTGCGCGACTATCACCGCTTCGCCCTGATGCTGCTGCGTGGCGGTACGCTGGATGGCCAGCGTCTTGTCAGCCCGAAAACGGTTGAGTTCATGCGCCAGAATCACCTGCCCGGCGGCCGGACGATGCGCGACATGGGCAAGTCCACGTTCACGGAAGTGATGTCTGACGGAGTGGGCTTCGGCCTCGGAGGATCGGTTGTCGTGGATGTCGTGGCCGGCCAGCAGCCCGGCAGCGAAGGCACGTTCAGCTGGGGCGGCCTTGCATCGACCTTCTTCTGGATCGATCCGGAAGAGGAGATCATCGCGATCCAGGCCACACAGTTGATGCCGTCCTCGACCTACCCGATGCGCCAGCAATTCCAGCAACTCGTCTACGCGGCGATCGACTGGTGAGCGAGCCGGGGCATAACGCTGTCCGCGATGCGATCCTGACGCTGACGGCGGAATGCGGCGCCGGCAAGACGATCAGCGCCGAACAGGCCGCCCGTGCGGTGAGCGAGGAAAACTTCCAGCGCGTGCTGAAAGACGTGCGCGCGGAGGCTGTTCGGCTGGCCAAGGCGGGAACCATCACGATCTATCGCAAGGGCAAGCCGGTCGACCCGGATACGTTCAAGGGTGTCTACCGGCTGGGTTTGCCTCAGGGCTGATACGGCGCGCCATACCGGCGCAGCTCAGACTCGACGGTGTCCCCTGAAATTCGCAACACATAGAGGCGGTCATATTCGGCCGCCTCATTGATTTCAGCGCCCGGTTCACCTCCCAGGAGTCCGACCAGATCGGGAGTCGTGTTGGAGTGCCCCACAACGAGTATCCTGCCGCTTTGGGAGTTCAACTCAGCCGCGAAAACAGTCAGGTCTGACGCATCATAGAGATCAACCGGCAAGGACATGAAATCGGCCAGCGGGGCGGCCGTCTCGCGCGTCCGCGCATAATCGGTGGAATAGATGCGCGCGATCCCCGCATCAGCCAGCGTCTCGGCGAGCAACCGGGCGCGTGCGGCGCCTTCCGGCGTCAGCGACGGGTCATCACCCGCCTGCTTTTCCGCGTGCCGGACCAGATAGATCGTCCGGTCCGGTTCAGCTGGAACGGCGCCAGTGCAGGCAGCGAGCAGAAGGGTTGCGGCCACCAGTCCCGTCAGGCTGCGCCGTGTCAGTCTCATGCGACCTGCGGCCGGACAATCGGCTGGTCGAGGGAAAAGGCATAATTGCTTGAGCCGTTTGCGCGCAGGTGCACCAGCCGCTGCCATCCGTCTTCCATGGTGAACCGTTCGCCGCGCGGGGCCCACCACATGACGAATCCCGGGCCCTGGCTGCGGTCAAGCTGCTCCTGCAGGCGGCGCATGCCGGCCGGGTGGGTTTTTCCCGAATAGACGAAGCTGCGCATGTCTTCGAGTGACCGCCATCCAGCCATCGTGCAGACATCAGGCGCTCCCGTGCCTCTCGGATAGGGAAACGCCTGGTAGAGGTCGCGCCAATGGCCGTCCGGCTGCCTCAGCCCGTGCGTATGCCAGTGAACGCCGTCAAAGCTGTCGGCGTCGCCGAAAATACGCGGAAGGATGGAAAGGAACACACGAACGAATTCGTTTTCATACGTGAACTCGCCCGTCGGCCGCGCGCAATTGAAATGGATCAATCGATAGTCCATGCGATATGCCGTCCCCCGGCCTATGAATACATCTGCCGCAAGTTGTCATGGATGCCTTACTCTATCCTTAATCGCATAAAAAATCGTTCAATCACAGGATGATCATTTCCCCTTGAATTCAGCCTTGCGCTTGCCAAGGAATGCCATCACGCCTTCCTTGAAGTCATCAGTGCGGCCAGCCGTCCGCTGGGCAAGGCGTTCGGCGCGCAGCGCGCCATCGAAATCGCCATCGCAGGCGGCCCAGACCAGTTTGCGGGTCATGGCCAGCGCCAGTGTCGGGCCCTCTGCAAGCTGCTGGGCAATCTGCTTTGCCGTCGTCATCAGCTCGGCGTCCTCGACCACGCGATTGACCAGGCCCCAGGCCATGGCCTGTTCCGCCGGCACTTTTTCGCCCAGCAGCGTCATCTCCATCGCCCGGGCCCGTCCGATGGTACGGGCCAGCAGATAGGTCGACCCGCCGTCCGGCACGAGGCCGATGCGCCGGAATGCCTGCAGGAAATAGCCGCTCTTGCCGCAGATCACGAGATCGCCGATCAGCCCCAGCGCGCAGCCAACCCCTGCGGCGGCACCGTTCACGGCCGTGATCACGGGATGGGGATGGTCCTGGACTGCCAGAATGAGGGGGTTGTAATGCGTTTCAAGCGCCCGGCCTGCGTCCGGCTGGGAGCCAGGGTGACTCAGCGCGGTTCCGCTGCCAGGATTGGCGCCGAGATTTGCGCCCGAACAGAAGCCGCGTCCCTTGCCCGTCAGGATCGTGCAGCGGGCCTCGTTGCGCGCCGTTTCGAATGCGTGGAGCAGCTCCTGCGCCGTATCGACTCCGCAGGCGTTCATGGTTGCCGGATCATCGAAGCTGATGATGGCAGTGCTGCCGTCCAGTTCGTACGAAATCTTTTCATAGGCCATATGTGTCGCTCCCGGATATGTTTGCGCGCAATCTAACCAGTCTTGTCCGCATGGGAACGCCTCACGCAGCGGCAATGTATTTCCCTTTGTTAACAGCTGAACGCGAGCTACAGTGTTCACAACACGAACAGGCATGGGAGAATTCGGCATGGCACTCGACAGCGTAACCGGCAGCGGAATGGAATCGGTCCTGACGCGGCAGAAGGCAGCAAACCTGCGTGACGGCATTCCGTCGGCAGCGAAGCGGATTGAATGGATCGACAAGGCCATCGACCTGCTGATCACCCACGGAGACGCTTTCAACGAAGCCATGTGCCAGGATTTCGGTCACCGTTCCAAGGACCAGTCGGGCTTTACCGATATCGTCTCCTCGATCGCCGCACTGAAATTCGCCAAGAAGCATCTTCACAAGTGGATGCAGCCGGAAAAGCGCAAAGTGGAATTTCCGCTGGGCCTGCTCGGGTCCAGGGCCCAGATCCAGTTCCAGCCCAAGGGCGTTATTGGCGTTATCAGCCCCTGGAACTTCCCCGTGAACCTCACGTTCACGCCGCTGGCAGGCGTCTTTGCCGCTGGCAACCGGTGCATGATCAAGCCATCCGAATTCACTGAAGCGACATCGGAACTGATGAAGTCCGTAGTCGCACAATACTATGACGAAGAAGAGGTCGCCGTCATCACTGGCGGTCCGGAGGTCGGCGCGGAATTCACCAAGCTGCCTTTCGACCATATCCTGTTCACCGGCGCGACCTCGGTTGCCAAACACGTCATGCGGGCGGCGGCCGACAACCTCGTTCCGCTCACCCTCGAACTCGGCGGCAAGAGCCCGGTCATCCTTGGCCGCTCGGCCGACATGCAGAAGGCGGCAAACCGCATCATGGCGGGCAAGACGCTGAATGCGGGCCAGATCTGCCTGGCACCGGACTATGCCTTCGTGCCGAAGGAAAAGACGGCGGAGTTCACCGCCGCTGCAACCAGCGCCGTGCAGAAAATGTTCCCGAGCGGCCTGAAGGACAATGACGATTACACCTCCATCGTGAACCAGCGGCACTATGACCGGATCATGGGATACCTCGAGGACGCGCGCGCCAAGGGTGCCGAGGTGATCGAGATCAATCCGACCGGCGACAATTTCTCGCAACAGCCGCACCACAAGATCGCCCCGCACATCATCGTGGATCCGACAGACGACATGCGCGTGATGCAGGACGAAATCTTCGGTCCGATCCTTCCGATCAAATCCTACGGTGAAACAAAGGATGCGATCGCCTATATCAACGCCAATGCACGGCCGCTGGGCCTGTATTATTTCGGCGAAGATTCGGCCGAGCGCGACACGGTGCTGAACAACACCACGTCCGGCGGCGTCACCGTCAATGACGTTATCTTCCATGTGGCACAGGAAGACCTGCCCTTCGGCGGCGTCGGCCCGTCAGGCATGGGCAGCTATCATGGCCGCGAAGGGTTCTACGAGTTCAGCCACAAGAAGTCGGTTTACACGCAGACGGGCAGCGAGATGCTGGCAATGATCAGGCCGCCCTATACGGATGCCTTCCGCAAGCAAATGACGTCCCGGCTGAAACGCTAACGCACTAGGCGTCCGGGGATCACCTGTTCCAGGCCTCCCCAGGCGACTCGTTGCGCGAACATGCAGGCATGTGAATGCTGAGCTCAGTTGAAGGCTTCAAGTCGGTAGTGCTGGACCAGCTCGCCGAAGGCGTCATCGTCGCGGATGCGGATGGCCGGATAATCAGCGTAAACCGTGCTGCAGAGGAGCTTCACGGGCAGGTCAGGCTGGACGTCATGCCGGATGGCTATTCTGATAGTTACGCGCTTCTCACGATGGATGATCTGCCCTATCCGCCCGACGACCTTCCCCTGGTACGGGCCGTTCGAAAGGGCGAATCCGTGGTGGAAGTGCCGTGGAAAATCCGCCGGCCTGACGGGTCCGTCATCATCGCCGTCGGAACCGCCCGTCCCGTGCGCAATGCGGCCGGCGTTCAAATCGGCTCTGTACTGACGATGCGGGACGAAACTCTCCGTGTGCGTGCTGAGCAGGAGTTACTCGAGGCGGTCAGGATAAAGGACGCGCTGCTGTTCGAGGTTCATCACCGCGTGCGCAACAGTCTTCAGATTGTGTCCTCCATTATTGCGTTGCCCTTGAAGCGTGTTCAGGACGAATTGGCGCGCGAGACGCTTGCCCTGACGCAGCAGCGCATAGAAGTGATTTCGACGATCCATCGCAGTCTTTACGAACTCGGCAAGCATGATCAAGTCGATTGCATCGCCTTGCTGCCGGACCTGTGCAAGCAAGTGGTCGAAACCTATTCGGTGCAGGAGGCGATTGGGTTCATTTGCGATACGCGCGGCGAACTGGTGCTGCCGGTCAGCAAGGCGGCGTCCGTGTGCCTTGCCGTGACAGAACTGATCACGAATGCATGCAAACATGCCTTTCAGGGGCGCAGCCCGGGCGTGGTCCGGCTGCTACTGGATGGGGCTACCGATCAGGTGCTGATCCAGGTCGAGGATGACGGCATCGGCATGCCGGTCGTGTCCGGGAAAAACGAACACCGTGGTATCGGCATGATCCTTGTGGATTCGCTAGCCAGGTCACTCGCTGCCGATATCAGGATCGTTTCAGATCCGTCGGGAACGTGCTTTACGATTGCCTTCACAAAGCCTGAGCCGGCTCCGGACCTGTCGCATGCATTGATCGCGAACTGGCGCAGCAAGGACCTCTAAGTCCTGGCTGCGCCGGTCGCGGCAGGGTGTCAGCGCTTCAGGAACGCCGGAACATCATCCCCGAAGCCTTTGACGCGTTCAGGTGCCGGCGCCAGGATCGGATCGTCATCCTTGCGCTTCTGGTCGCGCTGTGGACGTCCGCCGCGTGAACTGCGCTCGCTGCGGGCCGGACGTTCGCTGGCTTCATCCCTGTCAGTCTTCTCGACCTTCTCGACATTCTCGGCTTTTTCAGCCTTGGGTGCGCGCGTGCGCTTGGGCTTTTCAGCCCGTTCCGGCTTGGGCGCTGGCTCAGTGGCAGGTTCTGCTTTTGCAGGCTCTGCTTTTGCCACTTCAGCTTTTGGCGCATCGGATGCCGCCGTGCTGCGCGAACGGCCGCGTTCCGGGCGCTCGCCACGGCTGCGGCTTCGGCTGCTGCCGCTGCTACTGCGATCACCCCGGCCGCCCCGGCTGGAGCGTTCTTCCGGCGGCAGGTTTTCAAGCTCTTCGAGCAGGCCTTCGGGCATGTAGTCCTCGACGTCCTGCTGGATCATCTTCAGAACGAAGCCCCAAGACTTCTCGTCGCTTGGCGAGACGACTGTGAAGCTCTTGCCGCTCCGCCCGGCCCGTCCCGTCCGTCCGATACGGTGGACATAGTCCTCGTCTTTCGGCGGCGGCGAATAGTTGAACACATGGTCGACGTCCGGAATATCGAGGCCGCGTGCGGCCACATCGGATGCCACGAGCAGCTTCAGGTCGCCATCCCGGAAGCGCTGGAGCACTTCGGTGCGGAAGGCCTGCGGCAGGTCACCATGGATCGCGGCCGCATCATGGCCATGCTTCTGGAGCGAGGCTGCAACGACATCGACTTCGACCTTGCGGTTGCAGAATACGATGCCGTTCTTCACGTCGCAGGATTCAATGACGCGGCGAAGGGCCGTGCGCTTGGCTTTCGCGTCGTTGGATGGAATGTGGACAACGTGCTGCGTGATCGTCTTGGCCGCATCCGTCGGCCGCGCCACTTCGATCTTCACAGGGTTGATCTGGAAGCTCTTGGCGAGCCGCTGGATATCGGTCGGGAACGTCGCGGAGAACAGCAGCGTCTGGCGCTTTGGCGGCAGCTTGGCGACGATTTTCTCGATATCGGGAATGAATCCCATGTCGAGCATGCGGTCAGCTTCGTCGATGATCAGGTAATCGACGCCCATCAGCAGCAGCTTGCCGCGTTCGAACTGGTCCATCAGGCGGCCCGGTGTCGCGATCAGAACGTCAACGCCGCGCTGCAGCAGGCCTTCCTGCTCCTTGAAGCTGACGCCGCCGATCAGCAGCGCCATGGTGAGCTTGAGATATTTGCCGTACTTCTCGAAATTCTCGGCCACCTGGGCGGCAAGTTCGCGCGTCGGGCAAAGGATCAGGCAGCGCGGCATGCGGGCCCGGGCCCGGCCACGCGCCAGCCGGTGGATCATCGGCAGCACGAAGGCGGCCGTCTTGCCCGTGCCGGTCTGGGCGATGCCGGTAATGTCACCGCCTGCGAGAATGTGGGGGATGGCTTCCAGCTGGATCGGCGTGGGGATCGTATACCCAGCTTCTTCTACAGCTTTCAGCACGTTCGGCCCAAGGCCGAGATCTGCAAATGTTACGTCGTTCAAAGTGTTTCCAGTCCAAGGATTGTTAATAATACCCGACGCTGCCCGAATGGCAGCTTTGCCGGGCGAATCCTGAGCCCGGAGCGTCTGTTGCGCTGCACATAGTTCAAATTGTGGAAAAGGTGAAGGCTTCTCCGGCAGATTGGTCGAATCAGGGCCGGAAGGGCCGGGGAATCGGGCTTGTGCCTTATCGGCACATCCCCCTGTTCTCCGGGCAAAAAAAGACCCGCCGTTTCCGGCAGGTCCTGTTCGTTTGCCTGCCGCGAGGACCTCAGGCGAGGTTCTTGTTCGCAAAATCCCAGTTGATCAGGCTGTTCAGGAACGCGTCCATATAGTTCGGGCGGCTGTTCTGGTAATCGAGATAATAGGCGTGCTCCCAGACATCCATGGTCAGGATCGGCGTGACACCGGCTTCGGTCAGCGGCGTCTCGGCGTTCGGGGTCTTGGTGATCGCCAGCTTGCCATCCTTCTCCACCAGCCAGGCCCAGCCTGAACCGAACTGGCCGCCGCCGGCCGCCTTGAAGTCCTTGATGAACTGGTCATAGCCGCCGAGATCCCGGTCGATCATTTCTGCGACCTTGCCGGTTGGCTTGCCGCCGCCGCCGGGCTTCATCGAGTGCCAGTAGAATGTGTGGTTCCAGACCTGCGCCGCATTGTTGAACAGTCCGGCTTTCGACTTGTCGCCTGCCGCCTTGTTGATGATCTCTTCCAGCGTCGCGTTCGCCAGGTCAGTGCCTTCGATCAGGCCGTTCAGGTTGGTCACATAGGCCTGATGGTGCTTGCCATGGTGGTAGTTCAGGGTCTCCTCGGAAATGTGCGGGGCGAGGTCGCCACGTCCGTAAGGGAGCTCGGGAAGTGAAAATGCCATGTCAGCGTCCTTTCTTGCATAAGATTGACTGGTGTATCAGCGCGTCATCCCACATATGGGTTCCATGTCAAACGAGACCAGCCCCTTGAGCAAGAGACAATGGAAGGCGATTGACGCCCGTGTGAAGCGCGTTGACGAAGATCGCTGGATATCAAGCCGCTTTGCTCCCGAGATCTACCGCAACGCCCTGATAGCACTTTACGCGCTGGCTTACGAGCTGGCCCGGGTCCGGCTGGCCGTGACCGAGGAAACCCTGGGCGCGATCCGCTTCCAGTGGTGGCGCGACGCCCTGACCGAGATTGCCGAGGAAAAGCCGCCGCGCGCCCATGACGTCTGCCTTGCCATTTACGAAGAGGTTGCCTGCCAGCGCCTCAAGGTTGGCGCCCTGCAGAAACTGGTCGACGGCTACGAAGCCGCCTTCGACGCAGGCGACAGGTCGCGCGAGCCGGAAGCCTGGCTTGCGGCCGTAGCCGCCAGCGTACTCGCCGGGGCGCATGGCTGGGGCACCGAAATCCAGCAGGTCGCACCGGCCTATGCCGCCGCACGGCGCAGCGACACCAAGGCGTTCGGTCCGCACGTCGCGCCCGCACCCAAGCCCATCCGCCCGGCCATCGCCCACTTCCGCCTGCGAAAATTCTACGCCGATGGCCGCGACCCAAACCCGATCACCAAGCGGCTCAGCATCATGAAAGCGATGAACACAGGCCAGGTCTGACGGTCCGGGCGCTGATTGGATTCGGAACCAGTCCGGCGGTTACGCGTTTCTACTGCTGCCAGCTGGAGAAACCTCATGAAGCCTCGCACCGTCGCATCCGCCGCGCTCATCCTGGCCCTTGGCACTGCACTGGGCGCGTGCAGCGGAATCCAGCCGGCCCCTGTCGAGACCGGCTTCGGTCCGGCACCGAACTTGCCGCAACCCGACAACAGTCTCCTGCCCACCGTCAACATCGCCGAAGCCAGGGCGTGGACCGGCGATGCAAAGCCGACCCCGGCAGCCGGGCTGGCCGTCACACAGTTCGCCGCGAACCTCGACCACCCCCGCTGGCTGTACCAGTTGCCGAATGGCGACGTACTGGTCGCGGAAACAAACGGTCCACCACGCCCCGAAGACAGCAAGGGCATTCGCGGATTCTTCATGAAGCGCGTCATGGCAAAGGCCGGCGCAACCGTGCCCAGCGCCAACCGCATCTCGTTGCTTCGCGACGCGGACGCTGACGGGGTCGCCGAAACCCATACGACCTTCCTCAGCGGCCTCAACTCGCCTTTTGGCATGACGCTGGTCGGTGACACGCTCTACATAGCCAATACCGATGGCATCGTCACCGTGCCTTATACCGAAGGCGAAACCGCTATCTCGGCCTCGCCCGAGGTTTTCTTTGCGCTGCCCGCAGGCCCCATCAACCATCATTGGACCAAGAACGTGATCGCCAGCCCGGACGGCACGAAGCTCTATGCCGCTGTCGGGTCCAACAGCAATGTTGCCGAAAACGGCATCGAGGCCGAAGAGGGCCGCGCCGCCATCTGGGAAATCAACATTGCGTCGCGCGAGGGCCGCGTCATGGCCACCGGCCTGCGCAATCCTGTCGGCATGGATATCGATCCGGCCACCGGCACGCTGTTCACGGTCGTCAACGAGCGCGACGAACTCGGCAACAATCTCGTGCCGGACTATCTCACCTCCGTGAAGGATGGCGCCTTCTACGGCTGGCCCTACAGCTATTTTGGCCAGAACGTCGATGAACGCGTCGACCGGCAAAATCCAGACCTCGTCGCCAGCGCCATCGCGCCGGACTATGCGCTTGGCGCCCACACGGCTTCGCTCGGTCTCGACCTCACCAGCGGATCGACCGGCGCCATGGTTACGCGTTTCGGTGATGGCGCCTTCATCGGCCAGCACGGATCGTGGAACCGCAAGCCCCGCAGTGGCTATAAGGTCATCTTCGTGCCCTTCGCCAATGGCCTGCCGTCAGGCGAGCCAACCACCGTGCTTGATGACTTCATGACCAATGATATCGCACACGGCCGCCCTGTCGGCGTCTTGCTGGACCAGTCCGGCGGACTTCTCGTGGCGGATGATGTCGGTAACCGCATCTGGCGGATCACCGCGCAATAAGGCGGCCTATTCCGCCGGCACCAGCGCAGCTTCGCCCGCCAGCCACGTATCGGCATCCTCCAGCGCACGCACGGCCTGCGCCCGCTTCTTGGCACGGCCCTTGTCCTTGCCGCGCAGGCGTTTGCCATCCGGGCCGACTTTCGAATAGTCCGTGATGTCGGGGAACAGGCCGAAGTTCACGTTCATAGGCTGGAAGCTCTGCTTGCCCTGCAAGTGGCCGCCGGTGATGTGCAGCACCAGCGCGCCCAGCGCCGTTGTCGGCGGCGGCGGGGCCAGGGTGCGGCCGAGGCGTTCGGCGGCGGCAAACCGCCCGGCCAGCAGGCCCATCGCCGCACTCTCGACATAGCCTTCAACGCCCGTCACCTGGCCCGCAAAGCGCAGGCGCGGCATGGACTTCATGCGCAGCTGCTCGTCCAGCAGCTTCGGCGAGTTCAGGAACGTGTTGCGGTGGATGCCGCCGAGGCGCGCAAACTCGGCCTTCTCGAGGCCGGGTATCATGCGGAAGATTTCCGCCTGCGCGCCATGCTTCAGCTTGGTCTGGAATCCCACCATGTTCCATAGCGTGCCGAGCGCATTGTCCTGGCGCAGCTGCACCACGGCGTGTGACTTGACGGCCGGGTCATGCGGATTGGTCAGGCCGACTGGCTTCATCGGTCCGAAGCGCAGCGTCTCGCGGCCGCGCTCTGCCATCACTTCGATGGGCAGGCAGCCCTCGAAATAGGGCGTGTCCTTTTCCCAGTCCTTGAACTCGGTCTTCGGCGCGGCGATCAGCGCATCGAGGAAGGCATTGTACTGGGCTTCATTCATGCCGCAATTGATATAGGCCGCCGTGTCCCCGCCGGGGCCCGGCTTGTCATAGCGGCTCTGGCGCCAGGCGACATCCATGTCGATGGAGTCAAAATAGACAATCGGCGCGATGGCGTCAAAGAAGGCCAGGTCGCCTTCGCCCGTATGCGCATGGATCGCCTCTGCCAGCGCCAGCGATGTCAGCGGCCCGGTCGCGATAATCACGCTATCCCAGTCTTCCGGCGGAATACCGGTAATTTCCTCGCGTACAATGGTCACCAGAGGATGCGCCTCCAGCTTGGCCGTGATCGCCTCGGCAAAGCCCTCGCGGTCCACCGCCAGAGCGCTGCCGGCGGGCACCTGATGATCTGCCGCTGTGGTGATGATGATGCCGCCCGCACGGCGCATTTCCTCGTGCAGCACGCCGACCGCATTGGTCGTGTGGTCGTCGGACCGGAAAGAATTGGAGCAGACCAGTTCGGCCAGCTTGTCCGTCTGGTGGGCCTCGGTGCCCTTCACGCCGCGCATTTCGTGCAGGATGACGGGTACGCCCGCACTGGCAGCTTGCCATGCGGCTTCGGAGCCGGCCATGCCGCCGCCGATGATATGAATGGGTTTGATGCTCATGAGAGGGGACATGCGCAGCCCGGTCCGGCGCGTCAAGATGGTGTTTGCCGCAAGCGGCCTTGCAGTTTAGGTGTCTGAGCAGTGAGGAGCGCAAGAATGGACGCCAGACTTCCAGTCGTCGGTATCGCGGTTGAATCATGGCGTCTCGCCCTGCGCGCCTTTGTGCCCGGCCTGCCATGGCTGGCGGCCCTTATGGTTGCGGCGGGACTTTACCGGCTGGCGCTCGGCTCGACCACGGGTGGCAACTCGCTGATTGCCTTCGCCCTTCTGGCGGCTGTTTTCCTTGCCGGCGTAGCCTATTCATTACAGGTCTACCGGGCCATGCTGGGCCGGCCGGCCGGCCAGTTCATCCAGCTCGCCCATGCCAACCTCGCCACCTACATGGCCTTCATTTTCATTGGCGTGTTCATCGGCTTTTTCCTCGCCATCCTGCCCGGCATCCTGCTCGAAGCCTCCGGCCGGACCGATCTGGGCGCGAAAACAGACCCTGCTGTCGTGCAGGCGGCCTTCATGGACATGTTGCCCACCGCCTATGGTGCCGTGTTCCTGGCCGCGTGCGCAGTCGGGCTCTGGGCGCTGTGTTTCATGGCCTTGCGATTGCTGCTGATCGGCGCTGCGACCGTCAGCCGGGGCGAAACCATGGTGTTCCGCACATGGCCCTGGACCAGGGGACACGGCCTGCGCCTCGGCCTTGCCGCCATGGTCACGCATGTTGCGCCCTTCGCCATGGCCGTCGCGGCCAATGCCGCGCTTGATCCCGTGCTCGGTGCCAGCGCCGCCGCTCTGTTTGCGGGCGGGGCGCTCGGCGTAATGCTGCTGGCGCCTTTCATCCTCGCAGGACATGGACTGGCCGTGACAGTGCTGCCCCGGCTGGCGCCGGTCGCGAATGAAGCGCCAGCGATTGCCCCGGCTCCGTAAATCGCCTTAGTCTCTCCCGCATACAGGGTGGGAGTGGGACATTGCCGACACAATTTTCGTTCGAAGGCGCGCTGAGCAACGCATTCCGCGCCGCGCATTTTCGCAGTTTTCCGTGGATCTACGCCAGTGTGTACGCGCTGGCCGGACTCCTGTTTTACGGGATTGTCGCTTTCCTGTCCCGCACGGCGATTCTGGATTTCGTTCAGGCGGTCGAGGCCCTTGAAAACGCCGATCTCGACAGCGCCGACCCGCGCGAAGTGATGATGCGCGTGTTTGGCGCCCTCACGCCCCTCTTTCCCATTGCGGCCTATGTCACTATCGGCTCATGGGCCGGATGGGCCGTGTTCGAAGCCGCGTCCCAGCGCCGCTATGTGCGTGATGCGCGCTTCAGCATCGGTTTCGGCGCAGATGAAATGCGCATGATGGTCGTTGGCCTGCTGTGGAGCCTGCTGGCGATTGCCTGCTTCCTGCCCGTGCTGTTCATTGTGTTCGGATCAGGCCTGTCGCTGTTCAATCAGGCGCTGGACGGGCAGTCGGCGGCCAGCATGGAAGGCGAAGCGATCGCCACCGTCTTTGGTACGCTCGGCCTCATGCTGCTGCTGTTTCCCGTTTACGTCTTCCTCGCCACGCGCCTGTCGCCCTGTTTCGCCATGACGATCAAGGACCGCAAGATCGTCTTCCTCGACGCGTGGAATGTCTCGCGCGGACACTTCTGGCCCATACTCGGCGCGTACATGATTATCGCGGTTGCCAGCGGCATCGTCGCGGCCGTCGTTGACCAGATCTTTCAGTTCGGGCTGTTCTCCACCCTGTCCCGGTTCGCGAACGTGCAATCCGGGGAAGAGGCCATGGAGATGGCCTTCTCGGCTTCAGTCCTTGTGCCGTTCGGGCTCTATGTTTTCGCCAGCATGTTCATGTCCGCCCTGCAGCAGCACTTTAACGGCGCGCCGGCGGCCTTTGCCGCCCGCCATGATCCGCGCGGGGGTGTCGATGACGCGGCACGCATGGCCGTTTTCGATTGAGCAAGGAGTCCCGTCCATGACGCATCCCGATTTCAGTTTCGGCAACGCCCTGTTCCACTTCCGCCGCACCGGCGGCCCGAAGGGCTTCCTGTGGAAATACGCGCTGGCCTTCGCGCTCGCGGGCTTTGCCATCCAGGCCATCAATATCGTGATGAGCTGGCCTATCTACGAGATTTACCTGCGCGTCTTCACCGAGGGCGATGGCGATATCACTCAGTACACCGCCGACATAAACCGGGCTTCGATGCAGTCGATGATGTCCAGCGTCCTGATATTCCCGCTCGGCATCCTGGTCTGGATGGTGTTCGAAACCGCCAGCCTGCGGCGATACATGCGCGGCGACGGATTCTGCCTGCGTATCGGAGCCGATGAGTGGCGCGTTCTGGTCGTTGGCCTGATCTGGTTCGGCCTCCTTATCGCCGCCTATATCGGCCTGTTCATCGTCGTGCTGGTGCCCATCGGCCTTGGTGCCATTGGCGGCGGGGATACGGCCGCGATCGGCGCAGTTATCGGCCTGGTCCTGATGCTGGTCTACATGCTGGCCTGTCTCTGGGCAGGCATCCGCCTCTCGCCCGCCTCCGCGATGACCGTGCGGGACGGGCAGATCCGGTTCTTCGAGGCGTGGCGCGTCACCAGGGGGCGCGCCTGGGCCCTGTTCGGCGCCTGGCTGGTCATCGGCCTCGCGATGATGGTGGTCATACTGGTCGCCTACGCCGTCATGGCCGCTCTGGGCTTTGCGCAGCTCGCGCCGCTGTTCCCGGCGCTGCAGGATGGCTCGGCCACGGGTGAAGACATCCGCGCCATCGTCACGGCCCCCGGCTTCTGGCTGCCGCTCTCGCTGATCTTCCTCCTGCTCGTCGGCGTACAGGCCGTCGCCCAGCACATTTTCGGCGGGCCGGCCGCGCTGGCCGCGAAAACGGATCCTGACTGGGTCGGCCAGCCCGGCGTTTCCGACACATTCAGCTAGGGCCTATTTCGCCGCGCTCGTCGTTTTCGTCTTACGCTTGGCTGCCGCTTTGGGCTTGGCGGCCTTTGCCGCCTTCTTCACCGGCGCCGCCTTGGCCGCCGCAGCTGGCGTCTTCGCCCGCTCGCGCTTGTTGCGCTGGGCGCGGCGCGCATCGTGGCGCCGGAAGGTCTCGGCCAGGAACTTGCCGGTCCAGCTCTCCTCGTTTGCCGCAATGTCTTCCGGCGTGCCCGCGGCCACCAGCCGCCCGCCGCCATCGCCGCCTTCCGGGCCAAGGTCCAGCACCCAGTCGGCCGTCTTCACCACATCCAGGTTGTGCTCGATCACCACCACCGTATTGCCCGCATCGACCAGCTCGTGCAGCACTTCCAGCAGCTTGCGCACATCATCAAAGTGCAGGCCCGTCGTCGGCTCGTCGAGGATATACAGCGTCCGTCCGGTCGCACGCTTGGACAATTCCTTGGCCAGCTTCACCCGCTGCGCCTCGCCACCCGACAGCGTGGTCGCCTGTTGGCCAACCTGCACATAGCCAAGGCCCACCTGCACCAGCGTGTCCATCTTTGACGAAATCGCCGGCACGGCCGAGAAGAAGTTCGATGCCTCTTCCACAGTCATGTCCAGCACGTCGGCAATCGACTTGCCCTTGAACAGCACTTCCAGCGTTTCCCGGTTGTAGCGTTTCCCCTTGCACGTCTCGCAGGTGACATACACGTCCGGCAGGAAGTGCATCTCGATCTTGATGACGCCGTCGCCCTGGCAGGCCTCGCAGCGCCCGCCCTTCACGTTGAAGCTGAACCGTCCGGCCTTGTAGCCGCGCGCCTTGGCTTCTGGCAGGCCGGTGAACCAGTCGCGGATCGGGCCGAAGGCGCCGGTATAGGTCGCCGGGTTCGAGCGCGGTGTGCGCCCGATCGGGCTCTGGTCAATGTCGATTACCTTGTCGAGATATTCGAGGCCCTCAAGGCTTTCATAGGGTTGCGGCGGGCTCGAAGCCCCATTCAGCTTGCGCGCCAGCGCCTTGTACAGCGTCTCGATGATCAGGGTCGACTTGCCGCCCCCGGAGACGCCCGTGATGCAGGTGAAACTGCCGAGCGGGATCGTCGCGGTGACGTTCTTGAGATTGTTGCCGGTCGCGCCTTTCAGCGTGATCTTGCGCCTGGTCTTTTCCACCGGGCGCCGCTTCGGAATCGGAATCTCGCGCGTGCCGTTCAGGTAGTCCGCCGTCATGCTGTTCGGATTTGCCAGCACCTGTTGCGGCGTGCCCTCGGCAATGATCTCGCCGCCATGAATGCCGGCCGCCGGCCCCATGTCGATGACATGGTCCGCCGTCAGGATCGCATCCTCGTCATGCTCCACCACAATCACCGAATTGCCGAGGTCGCGCAGCCGTTTCAGCGTTTCCAGCAGGCGCGCATTGTCGCGCTGGTGCAGGCCGATGCTTGGCTCGTCCAGCACATAGAGCACGCCGGTCAGGCCCGATCCGATCTGGCTGGCGAGGCGGATGCGCTGGCTCTCGCCGCCCGAGAGCGTGCCCGATCCGCGATTGAGGGTGAGGTATTCAAGGCCGACATCATTGAGGAAGTTCAGCCGGTCATTGATCTCCTTCAGGATGCGGCTCGCAATTTCGTTCTGCTGTTTCGTCAGCGTCTTCGACACCTTGCCGAACCAGTCGCCGGCTTCCTTGATCGAGAACGCGCCGGAATCCGAAATGTCGAGCCCGGCAATCTTCACCGCCAGGGCCTGCGGCTTCAGGCGCTTGCCGCCACAGGCTGGGCAGGGCGCGGCAGACTGGAACTTGGCAACTTCCTCGCGCACCCAGGCAGAGTCCGTCTCGCGATAGCGCCGTTCGAGGTTCGGGATCACGCCCTCGAACGTCTTCTTCACCTCGTACCGGCGCATGCCGTCATCATAGACGAACTTGATCTCATCCTCGCCGGTGCCGTGAAGGATCATCTGCTGAATGTCTTCGGTCAGCTTGTTCCAGGGCTTTTTCAGGTCGAACCGGTAATGCGTCGACAGGGCCTGCAGTGTCTGCGTCTGGTAGGGCGACGTGGATTTCGCCCAAGGCGCAATCGCGCCGTTCAGCAGGTCGAGATCCTTGTCCGGCACGATCAGGTCCGGGTCGATCTTCAGCTGGTTGCCAAGGCCGTCACAGGTCGGGCAGGCGCCGAACGGGTTGTTGAACGAAAACAGCCGCGGCTCGATTTCCGAAATCGTGAAGCCGGAAACCGGGCAGGCAAAATTGGCGCTGTAAGTGATCCGTTTCGGATCGCTCTCGCCCTCTTCAAGGTCGGCATATTCGGCAATCGCGATTCCCTGCGCCAGGCCGAGCGCCGTCTCGAAACTCTCGGCGAGGCGCTGCTCCATGCCCTCGCGCACGACCACGCGGTCGACCACGACATCGATGTCATGCTTGAATTTCTTGTCCAGCTTCGGCGCGTCTTCCAGTTCGAAGAACTCGCCATCCACCTTCACCCGTTGGTAGCCATTCTTCAGCAGTTCGGCGAATTCCTTGCGATACTCGCCCTTGCGGCCGCGTATCATCGGCGCCAGCAGGTAAAGCCGCGTGCCTTCCGGCAATTCCATCGTGCGGTCGACCATCTGGCTGATCGTCTGGCTCTCGATGGGCAGGCCTGTGGCGGGCGAATAGGGAATGCCGACGCGGGCCCAGAGAAGGCGCATATAGTCGTATATCTCGGTCACGGTGCCCACGGTCGAGCGCGGATTGCGGCTGGTCGTCTTCTGCTCGATCGAGATCGCGGGCGACAGGCCCTCGATGCTTTCCACGTCCGGCTTCTGCATCAGTTCCAGGAATTGGCGCGCATAGGCCGACAGGCTCTCGACATAGCGCCGCTGGCCCTCGGCATAGATCGTGTCGAATGCCAGCGAGGATTTGCCCGAGCCCGACAGGCCGGTCATCACCACAAGCTCACCGCGCGGAATGTCCACGTCGATATTCTTGAGGTTGTGTTCCTTGGCTCCGCGCACGCGGATAAAGGGCGATTCTAGTCGGGCCATGCGGAAAGCTCGTTACGGTGGCGAAACAGGTATGGGAGTGTTGCTAGGCTCTATGTGTGGCCTGAGTCCAGCTTGACCACAAGAACAAAATGTGAACATTTCCGACTCGCTGCTTTTTTAATCCCGGCCTGTGGAAAAACGGCTGGGGAGGCGACAGGCGGGCCCGGTCGCGGTAGAAGAGAACAGATTCGATAACGAAACAAGTCTGAGCGGAGATGGATATATGGCAGGATCAGTAAACAAGGTCATCCTGATCGGGAACGTGGGGCAGGATCCGGAAATCCGCCAGTTCCAGAATGGCGGACAGGTTGCCAGCTTCACGCTCGCAACGTCGGAGACCTGGAAAGACAAGGCGACGGGCGAGCGCAAGGAAAAGACCGAGTGGCACCGGATTTCGATCCTGAGCGAAGGTCTGGTCCGTGTCGTCCAGAATTATGTTAAGAAGGGCTCCAAGCTCTATATCGAAGGCCAGCTGGAAACCCGCAAGTGGCAGGACAAGGACGGCCAGGACAAGTACACGACCGAAGTTGTGCTGCGCGGCTTCGGCAGCACGCTCACCATGCTCGACAGCGCGGGTGATCGCGGGGGCGGCGCACGCTCCGGCGGCAATGATTTCGGCTCCCAGCAAGGCAGTGCCCGCAAGATGAGCGGCCCGGCCGAAAGTTTCAGCCAGGATCTCGACGACGAGATCCCGTTCTAGGAGGCACACGTGCAACGCAGGATGGCCCATTCTTCGCGCTTTGCCACTGGCCTGGTTCTGGCCCTGGCGGCGTGCCTGCTGGCCGCCTGCATGACACTCACCCGGCCGCCGCCCCTGAGTGCCAGCGTGGCGGCAGCCGGTGTTGATCCCGAAACCTCGACACTGGTCGTCTACCGGCTGGAGGATCAGCGCACATGGATCAGCAACCCTGACCGGGCAAAGGCGCGGTTCACCCCCGCCTCGACCTCGAAAATCCCCCACACCCTGATCGCGCTGGAAACCGGTGCCGTGTCCGGCCCGGACGAGGTCTTTGAGTGGGACGGCGTCAAGCGCTTTGCCGACAGCTGGAACGAAACCCAGGATTTCGCCTCGGCCTACACGCGCTCGACCGTCTGGATCTATCAGGCTGTCACACCGCGGATCGGCTCGGCCGCGCTGCAGGAATGGCTCGCGGCCTTTGACTATGGCAACGCAGACACGGGCGCGCCCGAAGACGTGTCGTCCTATTGGCTGAAAGGCCCTCTGGCGGTCTCTGCCGAGGAGCAGGCCGCCTTCCTGGCCCAGCTGTCGCACCGGATGCTGCCGCTCTCCGCGCACACCTATGAGCGCGCCGTGCCCATGATGGTGGCCGATTCCGGTCCAGGCTGGACGCTGTACGGCAAGACCGGCTGGAAAAGCCTGGAGGGCGAGGCCGATATCGGCTGGTTCGTCGGCTGGCTGGAGCAGACCACGGGAGACGCCCCCGGCACCTATGCCTTCGCCTTCAACATGGACATGGCCGACCCGCAGGCCGATGTGCCGAAACGCAAGGCTGCCGTCCTGCGCGCGCTGTCCGATCTCGGCGCGCTGCCCGCTGGCCAATAGGCCGCCGGGCGGCGCCGCCCGCCTCGTGAGGCGATGCGCGCCTGCCGGAGCTGTATCCGTACAGGTTGCGTGCTTTTTAGGTGCTTTTTCCGTGCTGTTATTCGTGCCTTTCCGGGGGTGTCGGCGAACTGTTAAAACACCCCCGAAAGGCTGGCTTTCCGTGCCCCCGGCTGCTAAGCTTTTCCTCAATGATTATTGGCGATTCGGGCATGCTCCCCGCCATTTGAGACCGGACACGCAGAAAGCCCCCCCATGAGTGACGACACGACCCCGCCGGACGAGCCGGAAACCCCCGAAAATGCGGGTGACCGCCCCCACGCCCTCCCTGCCGGAATCGAGCCGATCTCGATCGAATCGGAGCTGAAAAGCTCGTATCTCGACTATGCGATGAGCGTGATCGTCAGCCGGGCGCTGCCGGACGTGCGCGACGGCCTGAAGCCGGTCCACCGCCGCATCCTGTATGCCATGCAGGTGGGCGGCAACACGCCTGACAAGCCCTACAAGAAATCCGCCAACATTGTCGGCGCCGTGATGGGTAACTTCCACCCGCATGGTGACAGCGCGATCTATGACGCCCTCGTGCGCATGGCCCAGCCCTTCTCGATGGGCCTGCCCATGGTCGATGGCCAGGGCAATTTCGGCTCGATCGACAATGACCCGCCAGCTGCCATGCGTTACACCGAAAGCCGCATGACCAAGGCCGCGACCTTCCTGCTCGCCGACATCGAAAAGGACACGGTCAACTTCCAGGACACCTATGACGGTTCGCAGCAGGAGCCAATGGTCCTGCCGGCCCAGTTCCCGAACCTCCTGGTCAATGGCGGCGGCGGCATCGCCGTCGGCATGGCGACCAATATCCCGCCGCACAATCTCGGCGAAATCGTCGACGCGACCCTAGCCGTCATCGACAACCCGCTGATCGACGACGAGGCGCTGCTCGACATCGTGCCCGGCCCCGATTTCCCCACCGGCGGCCTCATCATGGGCCATGCCGGCAGCCGCAAGGGCCTGACCACCGGGCGCGGCTCGGTCATCATGCGGTCGAAGACCGATATCGAAGAGGCCAAGAATGGCCGCCAGGCCATCATCATCACCGAGATTCCGTATCAGGTGAACAAGGCCGCAATGATCACTAAGATCGCCGAACTGGTGCGCGAAAAGCGCGTCGAGGGCATCTCGGACCTGCGCGACGAATCCGACCGCAACGGCATCCGTGTCGTCATCGAGCTGAAAAAGGATGCCAGCGCGGAAGTCGTGCTGAACCAGCTGTTCCGCTTCAGCCAGTTGCAGACCAGTTTCGGCGTCAACATGCTCGCCCTGAATGGCGGCCGTCCCGAGCTGATGAACCTGCGCAAGGTGCTCGATTGCTTCGTCACGTTCCGGCAGGAAGTAATCGTCCGGCGTACCAAGTTCGAACTCAACAAGGCCCGCGATCGCGCGCATGTCCTGGTCGGTCTCGCGCTCGCCGTGGCCAATATTGACGAAGTCATCCGCATCATCCGCCACGCGCCGGATCCGGCCACCGCGCGTGAGCAACTGCTCGCCAAGGCCTGGCCCGTCATGGACATGGGCCCGCTTCTGGAACTCATCGCAGACCGGCGCACGCGCTGGTCCGGCGGCGACACGATCTACCTGTCAGATGAACAGGCCCGCGCCATTCTCGACCTGCGCCTTCACCGTCTTACCGGCCTCGGCCGCGACGAGATCGGCAGCGAGGCCAAGGGCCTGTCCGACAAGATCGCCGACCTGCTCGACATCCTGCGATCACGGCCCCGGATCATGGAAATCATCAAGGCCGAGCTGGCCGAGGTGAAGGAAAAGTTCGCGGTGCCGCGCCGGTCCGAATTCGCCATGGGCGGAATCGACATGGAAGACGAAGACCTCATCGAGGTCGAGGACATGGTCGTGACAGTCACGCATGGCGGCTACGTCAAGCGCACCCCGCTCTCGACCTACCGGACCCAGCATCGCGGCGGCAAGGGCCGCTCCGGCATGTCGATGAAAGACGAGGATTTCGTGGTCAAGCTGTTCTCGGCGACGACCCATACCGAGATCCTGTTCTTCTCGTCGGCCGGCATGGTCTACAAGGAAAAGGTCTGGCGGCTTCCCGTCGGCGGGCCGAACTCGCGCGGCAAGGCGCTGGTCAATATCTTCCCGCTGGCCGTGGATGAACGCATCGAGAGCGTCATGCCCCTGCCGGATGACGAAACGGCGCACGAAGTGCTCGACCTGATGTTCGCCACCCGCTCCGGCACGGTCCGCCGCAACAAGCTGGCAGACTTCACGCGCGTCAACCGCAACGGTAAGATTGCGATGAAGCTGGACGAAGGCGACGGCATCGTTTCGGTCAAGATTTGTTCCGAGCATGACGACATCCTGCTGACCACGGCGTTTGGCCAGTGCATCCGCTTCCCGGTCACGGATGTGCGCGTCTTTGCCGGACGCAACTCGACCGGTGTGCGTGGCATCCGTCTCGGATCGAAGGACGAGGTCATCTCAATGGGCATCCTGCGCCATGTCGAAGCAACGTCGGAGGAGGCCCGTGCCTATCTCAGGCATGCGGCCGCCATGCGCCGCGCTGCGACAGGCGAAGAAGAGGAAATCAGCGAGGACGATGGCGAGGAGAACGTTGCTGAGGCCGCGCTGAGTGCCGAACGCATCGCCGAACTGGGCGCCGCAGAGGAATTCATCCTCACCATCGCCAATGACGGCATGGGCAAGCGCTCGTCGGCCTATGACTACCGGATCACCGGGCGTGGCGGCAAAGGCCTCGTGGCCCAGAATATCTGGGGGCGCGACAAGAAGAACGGACCAACCAAGAAAGTGTCCCAGTCCTTCCCGGTCGATGATGGCGACCAGGTCATGCTCGTCACCGATCGCGGCCAGCTGATCCGCACGCCGGTGGACCAGATACGCATTGCGGGACGGTCAACAGGCGGTGTCTGGGTGCTGCGGACAGCCGAAGGCGAGCATGTCGTTTCTGTTGCACGTCTTGTGGAAGACGCTGAAACCGATATGGATGAGGCCAGCAAGGGGGCGCCGGGCGAAGCCGGAGCACCTGATCCGCAGGAATAGGTAAAAGGGGGCGCCAGTGCATCGTATCGGACTTTACCCGGGGACATTTGATCCTCCGACCAATGGTCATATCGATATTTTTGGTCGCGCGATGAAGCTCGTCGATACGTTGGTCATCGGCGTGGCGGTCAATGAGGCCAAGAAGCCATTGTTTTCGCTGGAAGAACGCGTGAACATGGTGAAGGCTGAATGCGCCCGCTTCAACGGGCCGGGCATGGCAGAGATCAAGGTCCTGCCGATGCATGGCCTGCTGATGAAGTTCGCCGAAGCCTGCGGCGCGCAGATGATCCTGCGCGGCCTGCGGGCCGTTCAGGACTTCGAATACGAATTCCAGATGACGGCGATGAACGAGCAACTGAATCCCGACATTGAAACTGTGTTCCTGATGGCCGATGTTAGGCACCAGGCGGTCGCGTCGCGTCTCGTAAAGGAAATTGCGAGTCTCGGCGGCGACATAGCGCCTTTTGTAAGCCCTGACGTGAAACGGGCCCTCATGGAGAAATACGGTAAATGAAGCTCGCAACATTGGTGTTTGCCGCCTCGGCCCTGGCTTTCGGGCAGATGGCGCATGCGGATACGTCGGCTGCAGTTGAAACCAGCGCGACTGTAACGGTTGAAGAAGCCAAGGCAGATGCCGATAACTGGCGGCCGGTCGATGCAGAGCGCCTGTTCATTTACCAGACCAACAAGGGGCGCATCCTGATCGAAGCGTTCCCCGAGGTTGCCCCCAAGCATTATGCGCAATTTGCCGCGCTTATACGGTCCGGCGATATGGACGGCACCAGTTTTCACCGTGTCATCAACGGGTTCATGGCACAGGGCGGCGACATCTATGCGCTCAAGGGCCGCGAATCCGGGCTGCCGGATATTCCCGGCGAGTTCACGTTCCGCCGAAATCCGGCAGAGATGCCGCTTGATGCCGCCATTGGTCCTGTGGATTCGGCGAAAAACGGCTATGTGAACGGCTTCCCGATGGCCACGCAGGCCTCGTTCTTTGCCGAAATGTCGGTCGATGGACTGGTTGAGAGCTGGATCCTGCATTGCCGCGGCGTCGTTTCGACCGCACGCACCGCCGACCCGAACTCGGCCAATTCGCAATTCTTCCTGATGCGCGACACGTCACCCCATCTCGACAAGGAATACACCGCCTGGGGCCGCGTGGTCGAAGGCGAAGACGTGGTCCTGAAACTGAAGGCTGGATCGGATGCGCTGAACGGCGAGGTCGCGTTGCCGGATATCCTGATGTCGGCAAAGGTCGCGGCTGACCTGCCAGAGACCGAGCGCCCGAACGTCTGGGTCGAGCGGACGGATGGGCCTGTCTTCACGGCGCGGCTTGCCGCGGCTGGCGAAGACGTCGGCGTCTGCGACCTGCCATCGGTGCCATCAGTCGTCGAGAACTAGACCTCCGGCGCCTCAACCGGGCACACATCCCTCAAGACCCATGAACCTTGCCGCATTCGATTTCGATCTGCCCGAACACCTGATCGCCCTGCGGCCGGCAGACCCGCAGGATTCTGCCCGGCTGCTGGTCGTGCATGGCGACGGACGGCTGGAAGACGCCAATGTGCGCGACCTGCCGCGCTATCTCTCCGCCGGCGACGTCCTCGTGTTCAATGACACGCGCGTGCTGCCCGCCGCGCTCAAGGGCATCCGGCCCGCGCGGGGCGAGACAGGCGCGGATGTCGCCTGTGACGTGAATCTGGTCGAGCGCATCAATGAAAATACGTGGCGCGCGCTGGCCCGGCCCGGCAAGCGCCTGAAGCCCGGCGATACGATCCGGTTTGCTGACGGCTTCCATGCCGTGATGACCCAGCGCATCGATGGCGGCGAGATCGAGCTTTCGTTTTCCCGGTCCGGCGCGGCACTGGAACAGGCGCTCGACGCGCACGGCGCCATGCCGCTGCCGCCTTACATCGCCCGCCGCCGCCCCGCTGACGCGCGCGACCGGGATACCTACCAGACGAGTTTCGCGGGCGATGATGCCGCCTCCGTGGCCGCGCCTACGGCGGGCCTGCACTTCACACCGCGCCTCCTGTCGGAACTGGACGCGGCCGGCCTGCAACGCGAGACCGTTCGCCTTCATGTTGGCCTTGGAACATTCAAGCCACTCGAAGCGGCACAGCTGGAAGCCAACCGCCTCCACGCCGAATGGCGCCGCCTGACGCCGGAAACCGCTGGCCGGCTCAACGCCGCACGCGCCGCAGGCCACCGCTGCGTCCCCGTCGGAACCACGGCGATGCGCACGCTTGAAAGCTGCGCCACCCCCTCCGGCACCCTCGTCCCTGCCACCGGGCCCACCGACATCTTCCTCAAGCCCGGCGATGCCGTGAGCGCCACCGATGCCATCGTCACCAATTTCCACCTGCCGGGTTCCAGCCTTTTCATGCTGGTCTGCGCACTGATGGGAACGGACGTGATGCAGGCGGCCTATGCGCATGCGATCGCATCAGACTATCGCTTCTATTCCTATGGCGACGCCTGCCTGTTGCTGCCCTAGGAAACCGACTGCGCGGCCGGCCCGCGCAACTCTTCCATCGAGCGGATCGCCTTGGCTGCGGTGATGCGTGCCAAGTGGCGGCCCTTCTCGTCGCGCCAGTCCGCTTCGACCAGACCGGTCGTCCTGCCCCGGCTCACCAGGCGGCCTTCAATCGTGATCAGGCCGTGCGGCACGGGCCGCAGGATGCGCGTCTGCAGCTCCATCGTCGTGAACCACTCGCCATCCTCCAGCGCGCTGGCCATTGTCATCGACACGATATGGTCCGACAGGCCGGCAACCCAGCCGCCAAACACCCTTTGCTCGCCGATGTCGCGCGAGCCGTCATTCGGCCACTCATACAGGGTGTGCCCGTAGGAGACCTCCTTCAGCCAGAGATCGGGCCGGATGCCGAGATTCCTGATCCCGGCGGGAAAGTCCCACAAGCCATTTTTCAGGCGGTCAAAGAATTCGGTCTGCTGGGCAGACATGTCAGTGCGGCTCATGCGAGTCGGGCTCCGTTCGGGACTGGAAAATCTGGTGAGAACAATACAATCGAATTGTCAGCATCCGGAAATCCAAGCGTCAGGACTTCCGACATGAACTTGCCGATCTGGCGGGGCGGAAAGTTGACCACGGCGGCAGCCTGCTTTCCGATGAGGGCATCCGGCGAGTAGTGCTCCGTCACCTGGGCCGAGCTCTTCTTCAGGCCCACGCCGGGCCCGAAATCGATGACCAGGCGCCAGGCAGGCTTGCGCGCGCCATCAAGCGGTGCCGCTTCGATGATGGTCCCGATGCGGATGTCGATTTCGCGGAACGTCGCGAAGTCAGTTTGTGCCGCAGCCGGGGAGCCCGGTTCGTCGGTCAGGTGCATTGCCGGCTCAGCATGTCGCTCCGCCGTCGACGACCATCATCTGGCCAGTCATGTAGCTGCCGGCTTTCGACGCGAGATAGCAGGCCGCGCCGGCGATTTCTTCCGGCTCGCCAATCCGTGCCATCGGCGTGCCGGAAAGGGCGCGCTTCAGGTTCTGCGGGTCTTCCCACAGGGCGCGGGCGAAGTCGGTGCGGATCAGTCCGGGCGCAATGCAGTTCACGCGGATATTGTCCTTGCCGTATTCGGTGGCCAGGTTGCGGGCAAGCTGGAAGTCCGCGGCCTTGGAGATGTTATAGGCGCCAATGATCGGCGAACCGCGCAGGCCGCCAATCGACGACACCAGGATGATCGCGCCGTCCTTGCGTTCCCGCATCTGCGGCATGCACATCTGGATCAGCCAGTGGTTGGAGATGATGTTGTTCTGCAGCACTTTTTCGAACTGGTCGTCGGTAATGCCTTCCATCGGGCCGTAATAAGGGTTGGCGGCGGCGTTGCAGACCACCACGTCAATCTTGCCGAAGGCCTTGTTTGTTGCATCGACCATGGCCTGCAGCTCTTCCTTGGAAGAGATGTTCGCGGGCACGGCAATCGCGGTGCCGTCACCGTGCTTTTCATTGATGGCGGCGGCCACTTCCTGGCACGGGCCGGGCTTGCGCGACGAAATCGTCACTTTCGCACCCTGGTCGGCCATGGCCTCGGCAATCGCCCGGCCGATGCCGCGCGATGATCCTGTAATGATGGCTGATTTTCCGGATAGATCAAACAGGCTCATGGCGCCGCTCCCTCGTGTTTTGCTTTGAGCGGGAGCGTAAGGCCTGCCTTGCGCAGCGGCTAGGGGTCACCTAGCGAAAAGTCGCGAATAGACGGGCACGGGCGCTTTGGCAGGGCGTTAACTCAGACGGCCAGCTGCCACTCGTTGATCAGAATTTCCGCCAGGCCCTCTGTACGTTTGCGCACCACTTCCGGCGTCCAGGCATCCTGGTCCATCAAGTCGCGCGTCAATGCGAAATCGGCGCCGCCGCCGCCATTGAAGTAAACCTCTTTCTTGGCGCGATAGTCGTGCCGGTCGGCCTTCTGGTTCACCTTGTGGGTCAGCAGCACGAAATTACCGAGCGTGTCACATTGTTCGCGGCGTTTGGCGGGGTCCGGCCAGGTGATCATCCAGTGGCTGTCTTCCTGCACACTGCGGGGCAGCACATGCTCGACGGTCGCATCGGATTCCGGGGGGATGGTAAAGCCGTCGTCCAGCGCCGCATTCAGGCGCAAGGCCATGGCCCGGCGCTGGCCGAAGGTCGCGAAACGTCCCAGCAGGCGTTCGTGCACCTTGCGGGCCTCATCCTTCGTGATGGCAAATGGCCCGTTCTTGGCCAGCAGCGTGCGTTCATTGGTAACGGCTTCGCTGACCTTGCTGAAACGCTTGTTGCGCTGGTCCTTGTCGTGGAGGATCAGCTGGATCACGTAGCCGAGCCGTTCCAGGCCCGTGAAGAATTGCGGAGCAATCGGCGAATCGATCCCGCGCTCGACCAGGAATTTGAGGGCAGGGGCACGCCAGCTCTGCTGCTCAAGCGCGCGCAGCTGGTTCAGCTTATCGGACACGAGCGCGGCATTCGGGCCATCACTCACCTTTGCCGTCGTGATCTGGCGATAGGCAGCGACATAGTTCGGCAGCAGGTCATCGAGGAATTTGCGCGGATCGATTTTCGACAGGACGGCTTTCTGGAAACCGGCAACAAGGTCGCCCTTCGGTGACCGGTCATGGATCGCGCGGATCTGCCGAAGCAGATCGTCAAAGGCGCCGCCGCCCAGAACCGCTTCATGCTCGGCCCAGCGTTCGGCATAGGCGTTCGCCTCCCTGACGGAAAACTTGGCCTTCTGGAACAGTTCGGTCTTGATGATGTCGTGCGCGTCAGGTTCCTTGCCGCGTGTATTGAGAACCCGGAACACCTTGAACCCCTGATCCTTGTCGTTCACCACAACCCTCACAAGCGCGCAGCCAGCGACGACCGTATCGGTCAGCGCGCGCCGCCGCTCGTCGGTCATCTTTTTCAATTCCTTGAGGATGGCGGTGGCATTTCCAACCATGCGTTGCTGGCTGTCGCTCTCGCCAGGCTCGTTCTCAAGGGATTTCGTGGCGCCGAGCCGCTGGATCGTGTCGCGGAAAAACGCGCCATCCATATAGTTCAGCGTCAGCCGCCAATTGGCAGCTTCGCCCAGCATGGGGCGGGCTTCGTCAGCGATCATGGCGTGCAGCGCGGCGGCGCGCTCCGCGTCCGTTTCCAGGTCGCGCAGCACGGCCAGAAGGATGGTCAGCGTGGTCAGCCGCTGCTGCCCATCAACGATTTCGACCATGCCGGTTTCGGCGCCGTTCACGAGAACGATCGCGCCAATGAAGTGAGGTATGCTGCTGTCGGTTGCTTCAGCGAGGTCGCCGAGCAAGTCGAGTGCTTCACGCTCTCCCCACGAATAACTACGCTGATATGGCGGCATGCACAGGCGTTCTCCCTGTCCGAATATGCCGCTAAGCGAGCTCTCCTGAGCTCGTACGCCTAGGCTCATCTCAATTCCCCTATACAGCCCACATCACTAGCCCTTGCCAAAGACCATCACAACGCGGGATGAACGGTTGGCAATGTGTTTGGTCAAAAGTGTGACGGGAGAGTAACGGTATGCGTCTGGTGAGGTTCCAATTTGATGACGAGGTGCATTTTGGTGCATTGAAGGCCGACTCCGTTGTGCCGCTTGCAGGTGACACGTTTGATGCCGCGCTGAAGGCGGCGCCGTGCGGCGACCCAATCCCCTTGAAAGCCGTGACGCTCCTCGCGCCGGTGCCAAAGCCGGGCAAGATTCTTGGAATCGGCGTCAACTACGCGGCGCACGCCGCTGAGAGCGTCAGCTTCGTCGACACGAAGAAGCCAGAGGTCCAGAAATGGTTCAACAAGCAGGTGACGGCGGTCAATGGCCCCTATGACGCCGTGCACCTGCCGAAAGTGTCAGAGCAGCTCGACTATGAAGGCGAGCTGGTGGTCATCATCGGCAAGCGGGGGCGCCACGTCCCGCCCGAGCGCGCCTTCGAGATTGTCGCCGGTCTCACCGTTGGCTGCGACTATTCGGTGCGTGACTGGCAGCGTGCCAGCCAGACCATGATCATGGGCAAGGGGTTCGATACGCATGCCGTGTTCGGTCCGGCCATCGTCACGCTGAACGAGATTACCGACCTGCCGTCACTGGAACTGCGCACCTTCGTCAACGGCGAGCCGCGGCAGGTGGGTTATGTCCGCGACCAGATTCATGACATCGCCGCACAGATCGCCCACCTCACCGCCGCGTTCACGCTCGAGCCGGGCGACGTGATCTTCACCGGAACGCCGGCCGGGGTCGGCGCCGGCCACACGCCGCCCAAATGGCTGAAGGCGGGTGATCGCGTACGCGTCGAAATCGACGGGCTGGGTTTCATCGAAAACGAAATCGTAAGGGAACCGGGTGAGACCATCATCGCCTAGTCCGGAGTTTCCACGCATGCGCATCCTGTTTCTGCTGGCCGGTCTTGTGACGGCGGCCTGCAGCGGCCCTGCCGCACCCCTGACACCCCCTGACACCCCCCGCACCATCACCAGCACCGACTTCGCCCTGCTGCCTTGCGCCCCTGCCACCGCCCCGAATCCCTGCGTTCTCGTGATGGCGGGCGGCAAGCGTGTCCTTTTTGGAACACCTGCCGGTGTCGTGCATGACATGAGCCCCGAACATCTTCGGAATCTCGATGCCGTCATGCTGTTCTCGCTGCGCGGCGAGGATCTTGAAGGCCTTGACGATGTGCGCAATGCCAGCTGGCGGGCAGGGCATGAATCCCAGCTCCGCGTGTCCGGCCCGGGGGGCACGAGCGACGTTCTCGCCGCCATCAACAAGGCCTATGAAGCGTCCGACGCCTTCACCTTTGTCGAACAGTCACCGGCCGGCGGATTCAACGCGGCAATCCTCAAGCCGCTACCGGGGGAACGGGACACGAAGGCCAGCGTATTCAACACCGGAGACCTGGTCGTGACCCACCTCGTGAATGACAAGGACCGGGTCGGATACTGGGTTGATTACAATGGGATTCGCCTCGTGATCGAGCCGTGCGGCATGACCCAGGCGTCGCAGTTTGCAGGGGAGGCGCACCTCGCCGTCGGCTGTCCGGGCGCCGATCTCTCCTGGCCCGTTTCGGACGTGGTTTTTATCGATCAGGGAAAGCGGAAAAAGGGCAGCAAGGCCCCGTAAGACAACCGCCCGCCGCCTTGCTGCAGAGCCGCGCGCTCCCTCGTTTCGGCCAATCGAATGTCCAGGGACTGGCACGCACGGATGCCGACGTCCTAAACCTTTGTCTAGTGCCGTGAGACGTGCCATGACTGTGACATAAAAAAGTCTGTGACCTAACCGCAACGCTGGACTGTGCCGGGATTGTCGGAGATGCCAAATCAGGCCATTTCCACGCAATTCGTTAACCAATGGGGCTTATTTGTTAAGGTTGATGGAATGAATTGGGTGCTGAACGTATGACATTTGTCCTGTTCCTGCTGTACATCGCAATAGGCAGCGGCGTCGGCTATGGCGTTAATACCTATGCGGGTTTGAGCCTGCCGCTGTCGATCGCCAGCGGGGCAATCGTTTCGGTGATTCTCGCCCAGATTCATGTCCTGACCGCCAGCAGCCGTTCCAGCCGCCAGCTCGACGAGCGCATGGATCAGGTCGAACGCCGGACCCGCGACACGGCAGAGCGGGTCGATGTCATCGATGCACGCACCGACGCCGTCGAGGCGACCGTCAAGCATGAGCTGACCGAGCGCCGCGATGCGCTGGTGACAGAGATGAAACAGCTCGAGGGCCTGATCGACCGCCTGTCGCGAAGCTTCGAATCGAAACTGGCCGAACCCTCGATCGTTTCCTCTGTCGCGCCGCAGGAAGATGCCATTCTGCGCGATGTGAAGGACGCCCTGAGGGATGGCCGGGTTGACCTGCACCTTCAGCCCATCGTCTCGCTGCCCCAGCGGCGTGTGTCGTTCTACGAAGGCTTCACGCGCCTTCGCCGGCCCGACGGATCGCTCATCCTGCCGGCAGAGTTCCTGGATGCCGGCCGCCGCGCCAACCTGATGGGAATCATCGACAATTTTACGCTGTTCCGCTGCGTCCAGATCGTCCGCCGCCTCGCCGAGCGCGACCGCCGTGTCGGCGTGTTCTGCAATATCTCGGCGTCCTCGCTGGAGGACACGGCCTTCTTCCCCATGTTCCTGCAGTTCATGACCGAGAATCGCGACCTGTCGGGCGCGGTCATCTTTGAAATCCGCGCGGATCGCTTTGAAACGCGGTCGCGGACAATGCGGGACAATATGGACCGCCTCACGGCGCTCGGCTTCCGCTTCTCGATCGATCACGCCACTGACCTGTCGCTCGACCTGCCGCGCCTGCAGGCAGCCGGTGTACGCTTCGTCAAGATGAATGGCGCGACGCTGATCGACCAGTTGCGCGACCCGCATGGCGCGCGTCCGGTTTCGTCCATCAACCGGCGTGTCGATGGCGAAGAAGTCAGCGCCGTCTTCTCCCGGTATGGCATCACGATGGTCGCCGAAAAGATCGAGGACGAGGCCAGCGTGGTCGAGATCCTCGAATATGATATTCCATATGGCCAGGGCCACATCTTCGGAGCGCCGCGCCCGATCAAGGCCTCGCTCATGGAAGAGACCGCGCCGCCACTCGCCCTGATGGAACGCCTGTCCAGCTTCGGCTGAGCCCGGCCGGCATCTTTTTGCCCTAATCGTCATGCCTATTGCACCTGTCCGGTGATGACAGGAGCGGCTTCATGCGCATGATTACATTGGCTTTTATCGCACTTTGTTCGGCCTCTGCCGCCGCTGCCTGGACGCCGCCGGATGTGATGACCGTCAGCGCGATACTCCCCGGTCCGCAGGAATTCGAAGCGCCGCCAGCCCTTGAGGCCATTGAGGACCATTCGGTCGTCCTGCTGGACCTGACATTGTCGGTTGAGGCCTACCCGTCGTTCGAAAATGAAGACGGCACATATTCCAGGCTGGAAGGTGATTGCGACTTCGGCCTCTTGGAAGACGTCCGGATGATGTCGATCCCAACCGGCTCGAATCATCTGCTGATGTATATCCGCCCGGGTGATCCGGCCCGGTTTGCAGCCAATGGCGTGACCTGCGAATACATGCACAGTCTGCAGCTTGGCGAGAATATCGGCCAGGTTGTCACCGTCCGCGGCTGTTACCTGGCCAACGACCATGCCATTCCGACAGCCCGGCTGCTCATGCTGAATCCCTTGCCGGCGAGCGCGTGCGGGCTGACGCAATAGGCCCGGTTCCGATTGACCCCCGCTGCGGCGCAGCCTAGGTCGCGCCGCATGAGCGAACTTCAATTCCCTGCGGGCCTTTCCGCAATTCGCGGAGCCTACGACTCCATCCTGTGTGATGTGTGGGGCGTAATCCATAATGGCCGGGCGGCCTTTTCCGAGGCCTGCGCCGCGCTGGTCGCGTTCCGCCAGCAGGGCGGGCGTGTCTGCCTGATCACCAATGCGCCTGTGCCTAAGGCCCAGGTCATCCGGTATTTCGAGCCACTGGGCGTGCCGGCGGAGGCCTTTGACGATTGCGTGTCCTCCGGCGATGCCACCCGCGCCGAACTGATGCTGCGCCGCGACCAGACGGTCTGGCGGCTCGGATCGGACGAGGGCTTCGAGCATGACAGGTACCTGTATGATGGCCTCGACCTGACGTTTGACGACAGCGCCCGGGCGGACCTGTTGCTGTGCATCGGCCTGCGCGACCAGGTGAATGACCGCCCGGACGATTATCGCGCCGAGCTGCAGCAGGGCATCGACCAGAACCTGCCGATGATCTGTGCCAATCCCGACAAGCAGGTGCGCGTTGGCGGGAAACTCTACTGGTGCGCCGGTGCTCTGGCTGAGATCTACGAAGAGCTTGGCGGCAAGGTCATCTATCCCGGCAAGCCGCACGCGGCGATTTACAGACTGGCCGTCGAGCGGCTTGGCGAGCACGGCACGGACCCATCCCGCATCCTGTGCATCGGCGACAGCCCGGCGACCGACGTGCGCGGCGCACGGTTACAGGGATTTGACAGCCTCTATGTTGGAACCGGCCTGAAGGAGCACGGCGCCGATTTCGAGCGCGAAGTCATCGACCTGCTGGCAGATTATGGCGAGCAGGCCACCTATGCCATGTCCGGTCTAAGATGGTGACGTGGGCTGTGTGCCCGTGTATCGAGCTTTTCAGACCAATATCGGAGACCCGAAAAGAATGAGCGAGTTCAACGGCTTTAAGTACGAAGACCTGGAGATCGGCATGGCGCACGAGACCGTGCACACGATCACGGAACAGGATATCCAGCGATTCGCTGAAGTGTCTGGCGACTACAATCCCCTGCACATGGATGATGAATTCGCCGCCAAAACGGTTTTCGGACGCCGCATCGCCCATGGTGCGCTCACCGCCAGCTATATCTCCGGCATTCTCGGCAACAATCTGCCCGGACCCGGCGCGATTTTCATCGGCCTGTCCATGCGGTTCAAGCGCCCGGTCCATATCGGCGATACGGTCACTGTCCGCGCTGAAGTCGCCGAGAAGCAGGATCGCGGCAATCGCGTGACGCTGAAGGTTGATTGCACGGTTGACGGCAAGCGCGTGATTACAGGCGAAGCCGAAGTGGTTGCGCCGCGCCGGGAGGCCTGATGGCCGTTTTCGCCGATTATCGCGGACTGCCGCAAAGCGCCCGGGGCGCGTCTGTCGCCCTCGGCAACTTTGACGGGCTGCATGTGGGCCACCGGGCGGTGATCGACGCGGCCCGCAAGGCCGGTCAGGGGACGTTCGCGGTCGCGACGTTCGAGCCGCCGCCGCGCGCCTATTTCAGGCCGACCGACCCGCCATTCCGTATCTTCCGGCCTGAAAGGCGCAATGCCTGCATCCTGGCCGAGGGCGCCAGCACGGTTTTCGAGCTGCCGTTCAATGGCGAGATGGCGGCCATGACCGACGAGGCCTTTGTGCGGACAGTGCTGGTTGAAGGGCTGGGCGTGTCCCACGTTTCGGTCGGGTTCGACTTCCGCTTCGGACGCGGACGGATGGGCCATGCGGCGCGCTTGTCCAGCCTTGGGCGGGCGCTCGGTTTTGGCGTCACCATTGTCGAGGAAGTGCTGGAATATGGCGCCAAGGCATCGTCCACGGCGATCAGGCAGGCGCTGATGGCGGGTGAGCCGGAAGTGGCGGCGAGTATTCTCGGAGACTGGTGGATTGCTGACGGTCCTGTCGAGCCCGGCGAGAAGAACGGGCGCACGTTCGGCTTCCCGACGGCAAATGTTCATCTCAACGACCTGATTCATCCCCGGCATGGTGTCTATGCCGTGCGAGCACGCACGCGCGGGGAAACAGACTGGCATGACGGCGTGGCGAATTTCGGGCGCACGCCCACCACGGGCCTGCGTGACCCGCTGCTCGAGACCTTCATCTTTGACTTCGACAAGGACATTTACGGCGAATGGCTCGAGGTGCAGCTGATCGCCTACCTGAGGCCGGAACTGAAGTTTGACGGCGTCGATGCGATGATCACGCAGATGCACAAGGATGCCTCAGAAGCGCGCATCAGGCTGAAAGACGCTGCAGTCTCGCCCAATTAGGGCCCGATTTACCCGCAAGACTGATACTGTCAGCCGGAACGCTTCAAGGGTTCCGACGTTGGGAGTTCCATGCAGAAATTTCTCGCGCCTCTCGCCTTGTGCCTCGCGATACCGCTTGGCGCCATCGCCCAGTCGCCGGGTGCCAGATCGCCCGACATGACGATCGGATCGGTCAGCGCCGGCGATCTGCACATGATACTGGATGGCATGGGCGCCACGCTGACATTGACGGGCGTGAACGCCCAGCAGGCACCCTATGTTTTTGCCATCAGCAAGGACGGCATGTCTTTCGGGATTTATACTGCCTGCGCCAATCCTGACGGGACCGATTGCCGAGGTATTGAATTCCTCGCTGTGCTCGATTCAGCGCGATCAATCGAGGATATCAGCGCGATCGACCAGTCCTACGCAGCGGTCTCGGTTTACAAGACCGATGACAACACCGTCCACGTCTCGCGCTATGTCATCCTGGACCATGGCGTGTCATGGGCGAACCTTCTGGAGAATGCCGAAGTGTTCGAAGTGCTCAGCGCTAAAGTCGCTGCCGAGGTCAGCGGGCACGTCTCGGCGCAGGTCGCCCAGCCCGCCCAGCCCGCCCAGGATAGCGTCAGATAGTGACAGGGCTTCTCCCGCCTGCTAGGCGGAAAACATGGCACGGATAGGCTGCATTCGAATTAGACACCCGGCGGCGCACTGACCCGGTTTGACGGGGCGGGCGAAGCCGGGAATTCATGCTGCAGAAAATATCCAGAAACCCGTGGCAATCCCGCGGGAAAACCGTATCAAGCCCACAGATACCGCAAGAAGCCATACAGACCCCATGACCGATTCCCTGACTGACCGCGATTACCGCGACACGCTGTTCCTGCCGACAACCGATTTCCCGATGCGCGGCGGCCTGCCGCAGCGCGAGCCGGAATGGATCAAGCGCTGGGACGCGATGAAACTCTATGACGAGCTGCGGGCCGACGCGAAGGCGCGCGGCGCGAAGCAATGGATCCTGCATGACGGCCCGCCCTATGCGAACGGGCACATCCACCTCGGCACGGCGATGAACAAGATCGTCAAGGACATCATCGTGCGCAGCCACCAGATGACGGGCCACGATGCCTCCTACCTGCCGGGCTGGGACTGCCATGGTCTGCCCATCGAGTGGAAAGTGGAAGAAGAATTCCGCGCCAAGAATCGCGGCAAGGATGATGTGCCGGGCGAGGAGTTCCGCGCCGCCTGCCGCGCCTATGCCGAAAAATGGGTCGAGATCCAGGGCCGGGAATTCCGCGCCCTCGGCATCGAGGGCGAGTGGGACAATCCCTACCTCACCATGAAGTTCGAGAGCGAGGCGACCATTGTCGCCGAATTCCTGCGCATGGCCATGCAGGGCGCGCTGGTGCGCGGCGCCAAACCGATCATGTGGAGCCCGGTGGAGCGCACCGCGCTCGCTGAAGCCGAAGTGGAATATTACGACCGCAAGGTGCCGGTGATCTGGGTGAAGTTTCCGGTGATCGGCATAATTCAGCGCACGTCTGGCCGCGCTGAAGATGTGGCTGCCGAGCAGGCCAAGAGCGACCTTGTGAAAAACGCCTCAGTGGTGATCTGGACAACGACGCCTTGGACAATTCCGGCAAACCAAGCTGTGAGTTTTAGTCGAGACATCAATTACGGTGTTTACCAAATTGACGAGGTGATGACGGAAGAGGAACTGGGCTTTCCTCCATATGCTAAGTCAGGCGAGCGTATGCTATTGGCAGATGATCTTGCTGAAAGTGTCATGCGTGACGCAAAAGTGAAGTCCTTCACTCGTGTTGATCAGGTCGATCCGGAAGGGCTTCGGTTGCTTCATCCATTGTTTGAAATGGATGAGTTTTTCACTCACTCAATCCCCATGCTTGCAGGCGATCACGTCACCGCCGATGCCGGTACGGGCTTCGTGCACACGGCGCCTGCGCATGGTGAGGATGACTTCAATGTCTGGGTGGGTTCCGGCCGCACGACGCAGGATATCCGCCAGATCGTCGATGCCGATGGCTGCTACACGCCGGACGTGCCGCGCTTTGGCGGTATGGATATCATCCGCACCAGCGGCAAGAAGCGCGGCGAGCCGGGCAAGGCCAATCAGGAAGTGATCACGGCCCTCGCCGAGAGCGGCAACCTGCTGGCGCGCGGCATCACGACGATCCGCGATGCCCACTCGTGGCGCTCCAAGGCGCCGGTCATCCGCCGGGCGACGCCGCAATGGTTCATCTCGATGGACAAGCCGGGCCCGAACGGCAAGTCGCTGCGCGAGAATGCGCTGAAGGCCATCGACGATACCGAATTCTTCCCCGCCGTAGGCCGCAACCGTCTGCGCAGCATGGTGGAAGGCCGGCCGGACTGGCTGATCAGCCGCCAGCGCAACTGGGGCGTGCCGATCACGATCTTTGTCGACAAGAGCGGCCAGCCGCACACGGCGGCGCTGCCCGCCGACACGGCGCAGGCCCTCAACGAGACGATCAAGGCTGCCATTGCCAAGGGCGGCGTCGAGGCCTGGTTCAGCACGCCTGCCGAAGACTTCCTGTCGCCGCACGGCCTTGCCGCCGCTGACTGGGACAAGGTGACGGACGTGCTGGACGTCTGGTTCGATAGCGGCACGACGCATGCCTTCGCCCTGCGCGAGCGCGGCATCATCGACGCCGAGACCGGCCAGGCCGACCTCTACATGGAAGGCTCTGACCAGCATCGCGGCTGGTTCCAGTCATCCCTTCTGGAATGCTGCGCCACGCGCGGCATTGCGCCCTACAAGCAGGTGCTGACGCACGGCTTCATCGTCGATTCCGAAGGCAAGAAAATGTCGAAATCGATCGGCAACACGATCGAGCCGGAACAGATTGCAAAGCAATACGGCATCGAGATCCTGCGCATCTGGACGGCGTCCGGCGACTATACCGAGGACCTGCGCATCTCCGACGAGATCATCAAGGGTTCGGTGGAATCCTATCGCAAGCTTCGCAACACGGTGCGCTACATGCTGGGCGCGCTGGATGGCTACACGGCGGATGAAGCGATTGCGGCGGACAAGATGCCCGGTCTCGAACGTTGGGTGCTGCACCGCCTGTCCGAACTCGATGCACAGGTGCGCGCCGCCTACAAAGTCTACGACTTCAAGAAGGTGATGAGCCTGCTCATCAATTTCTGCGGCGTGGACCTGTCGGCCGTCTATTTCGATATCCGCAAGGACAGCCTCTATTGCGACCCGCGTTTCGAGACAGCAGATGCCTGGGACGAGGCCACGGCCGCATTCGGCAATCGCCGCCGCGCCGCGCGCACCGTCATGGCGGCGGTGCTGGAACGGCTGCTGACATGGCTCGCGCCGGTCATGCCGTTCACGATGGAGGAGGCTTTCCTAGAGAGCCACCTGAAGGACCGCGCGGCCTCCGTGCACCTGCTGCAATTCCCGGACACGCCGGACGGCTGGCGGGATGATGGTCTTGCTGCGCGGTGGGAGAAGATCTTCACCGTGCGGCGCGTGGTGACGGGGGCGCTCGAGGTGGAACGCCGCGAGAAGCGTATCGGCGCTTCGCTGGAATCCACGCCGCGCGTGCTGGTTGCGGACGAGGCGCTGATCGAGGCCTTCAAGGGCGAGGATGCGGGCGACCTGTTCATCACGTCGGGTGCAGAGCTCATGCACTCGGCCGCAGGCGAAGGCGGCGGGTTCACGCTGGACGATACGCCGGGCGTGATCGTGTACCCGGTCAAGGCCAGCGGCGTGAAATGCCGCCGCAGCTGGAAATACTTCGATCCGGCAACCGCAGACACGGCTTTCCCGGATATCACGCCGCGCGATGCCCTGACGGTGAAGGCCTGGGATGCGACACATGACTGATGAGAATCGCTTGATTGGCCGGGCGGGGTCTGCAATCTGCTGACGATGAAGTTCAATCCGGCAAATATCTGGGCGCTGGCCCTCGTGCCTGTCGTCGTCCTGGCCGACCAGGTGGCGAAATGGCTGGTCCTGTCAGAGCCGAGATTCAACGCGCTGGCGTGCCTGGATGCGCCCACTATGTGCGGAACGATCCCCTTGCCCGGACCGATCGATTTCAGCATGCTGTGGAACCGGGGGATGAGCTATGGATTCCTGCAATCTGAAGGCATCATGCGCTGGGTGCTGAGCGCGGTCATGCTTGTGATCGCCCTCGGATTCCTGGTCTGGCTGATGCGCGCGGAGGGACGGCTGCTGAAACTGTCGCTCGCCATGGTTGTGGGCGGTGCGTTCGGAAACCTGATCGACCGGGTGCGTTTCGGCGCCGTTGTTGATTTTATCAACGCCAATGACCTGTTTTTTCCATGGGTCTTCAACGTCGCCGATGCTGCAATAAGTGTTGGTGCAGTCTTGCTGTTTGTCGACCAGTTCTTACTGTCGGGCCGAAAGCAGGCTAAAGCTTGAAAATTAATGATCAAACCGATGCCAAACCAAGGCGAGGACGCCCTATCATGATGAAACCTGTTCTTTTGATTGCAGCCGGGGCTGCCATAGCCGTGACCACAGCGTGCAGCTCCGGCAGCAGCGGTGCCCGCACGCCTGACGAATTCCGCGTGGTGACCAAGGCGCCACTGATCGTGCCGCCGGAATATGCGCTGCGTCCGCCGCAGGCTGGCGGCTCGCTGCCAGCGGAAGTCGATCCTTCCCGCACGGAAATCGCGACCGCCTTTGGCTCGACCATCGGCAAGGATGCCAGCAAGTCTGAACGCGCGCTTGTCGCAGCGGCTGGCGCCAATGCCGTCAACCCGATGGTCCGGTCGCAGGTCGACTATGAAGAGACCAAGACGATCCGGAAATCGACCGGTGTTGTCGATACGCTGCTTTTCTGGCGCAAGGACAATGCGGAAGACCTTGAAGCGGCCCGCACTGACAATGCCACGGGCGGCGGCGAGATCGTCATCGAGCGGTCGACCGGATCGGCCCGCCTGAAGCTGCCGGGAACCTGATCACACCGAACGCGGAATACCCGAGATGACGAGATGGAGTACGCCCATGAAACGGATTATCACCGGGGGGCTGCTCGCGGTCGCTCTCCTGTTCCCGGTTGCGCTGGCGGACGACGCCGCTTGGGCGCCGGAAACGTTCACGCTCGGCAATGGCATGGAGGTCGTGGTCGTGCCCGATCACCGGGCCCCTGTTGTCACGCACATGGTGTGGTACAAGGTCGGCGCGGTTGACGAAGCGTCAGGCAAATCCGGCCTCGCACACCTGTTCGAGCATGTGATGTTCAAGGAGACCGAGAAACTCGGGCCCGAGGAATTCACGACCATCGTGCAGCGCAATGGCGGCCAGCTGAACGCCTTCACCAGCTGGGACTATACGGCCTATTTCGAGCGCGTGGCCAAGCCGCAGCTTGGCAAGATGATGGAACTTGAGGCCGAGCGCATGCGCAACCTCAAGATCAATGACGACCCGAAGGGGCCGTTCATTTCCGAGCGCGATGTCGTCAAGGAAGAACGCCGCCAGCGCATCGAGAACAATCCCGGTGCGATCCTGCAGGAACAGGTGCTGTCGGAACTCTGGAAGGGGCATCCCTACGAGATTACCGTCATCGGCAAGATGGACGAGGTCGCCGCCCTGACGCCGGAAGACGGCATGGCGTTTTACCGCAAGTATTATTCGCCGGAAAACGCGATCCTCGTGGTTGCGGGCGATGTGACGAGCGATGAGGTCCGCACGCTTGCCGAGGCGACGTACGGCCAGATCGAACCCACCGGCACGGTGGACGGCACGCGCAAATGGGCGCCGGTTCCGCTGCTGTCAGAGACGCAGCTGATCGTGCATGCCGATCCCAAAGTGCGCCAGCCGATCTGGAGCCGGTATTATACCGGCCTGTCACAGACCCGGCAGCGGCGCGAATCCTATGCCCTGGACGTTGGTCTGGCGGTGCTGGGCGGCGGGATGACCAGCCGGCTCTACCAGGCGCTGGTCGAGGACAAGCAGATCGCCATAGACGTGAACACATATGCCTGGACAACGCTGCATGATGAAGGCCCGGCCGTCATCAGCGCCAGCCCGGTCGATGGCGTGTCACTGGATGAACTGGACGCGGCGGTCATCGCGAAGGTGCGTGAGGTGCTCGCCGAAGGCTTCACCGATGCCGAAGTGGTGCGGGCGCGCAATTCCCTGGCGGCCGAGGCGATCTATGGCCGCGACAGCCAGTCTGCGATGGCCAATACGTTCGGCTCCACGCTGGCCCTTGGCGGCACGGTGGATGACATCCTGAACTATCCTGATGCGGTCCGCTCGATCACGACAGACGAGGCCCTTGCGGCCGTTCGCAAAGTGTTCGGCGAGGACCGGCACTATATCGAATCCGAACTCGTTCCAGCCGAAGGAGACCAGTAGCATGACCTGCCTGAAGCTGATGATGGGGGCTGCAGCCGCGCTGGTACTCGGCGCCTGTGCGACCCGGCCGCTGCCGGAACCGGCCCCTGAGACACTGACCGACGTCGTCGCCGAACCGGCTTTGCAGGTCGATGTCCACAAGGGCGACTTTGCCGAGATCCAGCAATTCGTGACGCCCGGCGGCGTGTCCGTCTGGCTGGTTTCCGAACCGTCCATTCCCATCATCTCGCTGGAGATGGCATGGAAAGGCGGGGAGACGTCAGACCCTGAGGGACTGGAAGGCCTGTCCGATTCCGTTGTCTACAGCATGAACGAAGGCGCGGGCGATCTCGACTCGCTGGGGTTCCAGACCCGGATGGAAGAGCTGAACATGAGTTTCGGCTGCTCGACCGGCAATGACTGGACAAGCTGCTCAAGCTCGATGCTGACCGAGAATGCCAGCGAGGCCATGGACCTGATTGCCACGGCATTCGCGGAACCGCGTTTTGACACCGGCCCGTTCGAGCGGTTCCAGCGCGAGAACCTGATCGCCATCAAGCAGCGCGAGACTAGCGCGAACTGGCTGGCGCGCAAGGCGCTGACCGATGCGATGTATCCCGAACACCCTTATGCGCGGCAAACGAGCGCCGAAAGCATTGCTGCGCTGACGCCGGAACTTGCGCGCGAGCAGATGCGCAAGCTGATGGTGAAGGACCGGCTGCTGGTGACGGCGGTCGGAGCCGTGACGCCGGAAGCACTGGCGCCGATGCTCGACAAGGCCATGGCGGGTTTGCCGGACACGAGCGAAATCGGAACCGTTGCCGATGTTATTCTGCCAGCCTCCCTGGCCGATCCGGTCGTTGTCGACCTGCCGCAACCGCAGAGCCTCGTCTCCTTCACGGCGCCGGGCCTGGCGCGGGACCATCCCGATTTCTTCACGGCCTATGCGTTGAACTACACGGTCGGCGGTGGCGGCTTTGAAAGCCGCCTGATGAAGACATTGCGGGTCGAGAAGGGGCTCACCTATGGCGTGTACACCAGCCTGTCCACATCCGAACACCTCAACACGTGGAGCGGTGGCGGACAGACAAAGAATGAAAGCGCCAGCGAGTTCCTCGCGGGCATCAAGGATGAACTCGGCCAGTTCGCCACCGATGGCGTGACGGAAGAAGAACTGTCCGATGCCAAGGCCTATCTGACGGGCTCCTATGCGCTGGGCTTCGATTCGAACGCGAAGATTGCGGACCAGATGATGGGCGTGCGCCAGGAAGAACTCGGCATCGACTATTTCGACACGCGCAACGCCAACATCAATGCCGTGACGCTGGATGACGTGAACCGTGTGGCGAAGGCATACCTGTCACCCGAAGCATTCACCTATGTCATCGTCGGGCAGCCGGAAGGCCTTGAGTAATCAGTCCTGGGTCTTGCGCGGTGTGGCAAGACCCGGTGCGGCGATGCCGCGGACATAATCCCGGCGGAATTCATAGAGTTCTGCCGGACGTCCGCCCGTACTGGTTTCCAGGCGTCCCGTGCCGGCGACAAGGTCTGTCTTGTCCAGTGCCCGCCTGAAATTCTGCGTGTGCAGTGACAGGCCGAGAATGGCTTCCACGGTGCGCTGCAGCGCTGAGAGCGTGAAACGCTCGGGCAGCAATTCGAACACGACGGGCCGGTATTTCACCTTTCCGCGCAGGCGGGCGAGTGCTGTTGCGAGGATGCGGCGGTGGTCGGAGGCCATGGTGGCGCCGAGGTGGGTGTCGTGGTGGGGGAGGTCGGCGTCACGCGTGCATTCCGCCACAAGCCCGGCCTCGTAGAGAAGCTCATAGCGTTCCAGCACCCGTTCCTCGACCCAGCGAGCGCCGTCAAGCCCGAAGGCGATGCGGGCACGGTCGAGCCGTTGCTGGTTGCCGGCGGCCCATGTGTAGAGGTGGGGGGCGAGCTCGGCGTCGATAATGGCGGGGCGGCCGTTGCGATGGTCTTCCCACGGGAAGTAGCGGTACCAGCCCTGCCAGCGGGCTTCGAACGGGTCGCCGGTTGGTGCCGCTTCCGGCATCAGCGCCAGGTAGCCGACGGAGATGACCCGGGCAGATGGCGGGGCGTCGGCGAGCGTGGCTTCGGGTGTCTCGCGATCCTTGTCACCGAACGTATAGAGCTGTTCGACATAGCCGAGTTCGAACCCGGTCTGTTCGCGTACCCATCCGCGAAGGGACAGATCGAACGTGCGGTGGCGCTCAGGGTCGAACGGTCCGAAGGGCAGGGCGTCTTCACCGGTTTCCCGCTGCGTCACGAGCACCAGCGGCGTGTCGTCCTGCACGGCGACCATCACGGCCGATAGGCCAATCAGTACGGAATAGGTCATCGCCGTTTGCTCATTTCAAATTCATTGTGGAGTTGGCTGTAGCGGGCAAGGAAGGCGGCCTGCGCGTCGGGCACGGCGAGCGGTTTCAGCTTGAGGCGGATGCCTTCCGGCGGCGTGCCGAACAGCTTGTTGGATTCCTGTTCGGAAAAGCCCGCCAGCTGGACCGCCTCGAACCAGGCCGAGATATGGTCGGCCTTCTTGATCAGCTTCTTGAGCCGGACCGGCGTCACCGGTGCCAGTTCGAACCGGATATGGATGGCTTCCTGCAGGCGCGCCTCGATTGACTTGTAGCTTTCGCCGAGCAGAGCCTTGAAGGGCGAGATCATGTCACCGATAACGTATTCGGGGCTGTCATGCAGCAGGGCCGTGAGGCAGTCGCGCGGATTGAGGCCGGGCTGAAGGTGACGGCACAGCGATTCCACGACGACGGAATGCTCGGCCACCGAAAAGGCATGGCCGCCTTTGGTCTGCCCGTTCCAGCGAGCGACGCGGGCGAGGCCGTGTGCGATGTCCTCGATCTCGACATCGACGGGAGAGGGGTGGGCAAGGTCGAGCCGTCGCCCCGACAGCATGCGCTGCCAGACGCGAGGAGGTTTAACAGAACGCTTCAGGGGAGTGCTCATCAGGGCCATCTTTAAGCTATTGGTAGCAAGGGTAAAGAAACGGAGGCGTGCCGGTTACGAAGTGACCCCATTTCTGCCTTGATTGGCAAATGCGGTGTTAAGTCCTTTGCGGCATAAGCATTGCATATCACAGGCAGCAGGCCGCTTCTCAAATTCCGGCCGGGCAAGGACCAGACATGATCGACATGATGACCCAGTTCGTTTCCGGCCAGACGCTGCCATTCTGCGTATTGCTCGGCGGCTGTATCATCGTTGTCGTCGAAGCCTTCCGTGCCAGCCGGCGCGCCCTGTGGGGCGACATGTTCGCCGAAGACCTCGAAGAATAGGCTGGCGCCTCAGGCCGTCTTTTCGACGAAGACCGATCCGGCTGAATACCCTGCACCGAACGAACAGATCAGGCCCTTTTCACCGGGCTTTAAGTCGCCTGAATGCTTGTGAAAGGCGATGATAGACCCTGCCGAGGACGTATTGGCATAGGTGTCGAGCACGGTGGGGCTTTCATCTTCTGTCGCTTCGTGCCCGAGGACCTTTGACGCGATCAGGCGGTTCATGTTGGCATTCGCCTGGTGCAGCCACATGCGGCGCAGGTCAGAGCCCTGCAAGCCAAGCTCGCCGAGATGCTCGGCAATCATGTTGGCCACCATCGGCACCACTTCGCGGAACACCTTTCGGCCTTCCTGCATGAACAGCTTGTCGGGCGCGCCGATGCCTTCCGGGGCAGCGCGGTTGAGGAAGCCGAAATTGTTGCGGATATTGTTCGAGAACTCGGTCTTCAGTTTCGTGCCGAGGATTTTCCAGTGCCCTGCCGGCGCAATGCTTTCTTCCTCGACCAGAACAGCCGTTGCCACGTCACCGAAGATGAAGTGGCTGTCGCGGTCGGTGAAGTTGAGGTGGCCGGAGCAGATTTCCGGATTGACCATCAGGACAGACCGGGCGCTGCCGCTGCGGATGAAGTCTGCCGCCGTCTGGATGCCGAACGTGGCCGACGAGCAGGCGACATTCATGTCGAAGGCGAAGCCGCCGCATCCGAGCGCGTTCTGGATCTCGACGGCCATGGCCGGATAGGCGCGCTGCATGTTCGACGCAGCGCAGATGACGGCGTCAATGTCTTCCGGCTTGCGGCCGGCGCGCTCAAGCGCATCGCGCGCTGCCAGAACGGCCATTTCGGCCATGACCGAAATCTGGTCATTGGGGCGCTCATCGATCCGCGGGGCCATCGTTTCAGGGTCGATGATGCCTTCCTTGTCGATCACGAAGCGCGACTTGATGCCGGACGCCTTTTCGATGAACTCGACGGAGGAATGGGTTTTCGGATCAACGGTGCCCGCCCCGATCTCGGCGGCATAGGCGACATTCCAGCTGTCGGCCCAGGCATTGTAGCTTTTGACGAGTTCTTCGTTGGAAATCGAATGCGGTGGCGTCCACAGGCCGGTCGCCGATATGACTGCAGTTTTCATCTTGCCCTCAGGGTGAGCGCAGCGGGGTCTGCGCCTCGAATGGTCGCTAATTCAATGTACTAGGTTTAAACCGCGTTGGGCTCAGGGTCGAGAGATGACTTGCAGACGGTCATTTCGGCCAAGTCAGGCCGGAATCAGTTGTCTGCCGGGCCGCCTCGGGCGGAACGCCGTGGGCTTCGGCCTGCGCCTGGCGGTCCTCGGCCTCCTGCCGCCGGGCCTGGAGGCTCTCGGCTTCGGCCCGGTCGGCGGCTTCCATCAGCGCGATCTGTGTCGTGATGCAGGACTCGCGGGCGTCAGGCCCCGGAGAGTTGGCGCACCGGTTCCAGGCGACCTGCTTGCGGTAGTCCGCGCCGGATGTGGCGGTGCAGGCCGCGAGCAGCGGCAGGCTGGCGAGTGTAATGATGACAAGGCGTTTCATGATCGGGACTTCTGTACAGCTTTATGACGCGGGCAAGTTACATCATGGTCATTCACCATGCCGACCGCCTGCGCCCATGCGTAGACAATCGTGGGACCGACAAACTTGAAACCCCGTTTCTTCAGGTCCTTGGACATGGCGGCCGACCAGTCGGTGAATGTCGGGGCCTGCCGGAAACTTTTCCAGCGATTGACGATGGGCTGGCCGCCCACCCAGTTCCAGCAATAGTCCGAGAAATCCTCTCCCGCTTCGGCCATGTCCAGGAAGGCGCGCGCATTGCCGATCGTGGCGTCGATCTTTTTCGGACTGCGGATGATGCCCGGATTCTCAAGTGCTTTGGCGATGCGGGCCGGTGTCCAGCGGACAAGGCGCTCGGGGTCGAAGCCGTCGAATTCCGCGCGGATGGAGTCGCGTTTGCGCAGGATCGTGATCCAGGACAGCCCGGCCTGCATGCCGTCGAGCTGGAGTTTTTCCCACAGCGCGCGCGGGTCGCGCTCCGGCACGCCCCATTCCGTGTCATGGTAACCGCGGTAGAGGGGGTCATCGAGCGGGGCCCAGGCACAGTGGAGGGTGTCAGTCATTGGCGGCCGACAGGGCGATGAGTTCGAGGTCCAGCCAGGCCGGACGGTCGATGGTGATGGGGCGGCCGCCGCAGGTGAATGCGTGGCCGGCGGCTTCGGCCGAGACGAGCCGGTCGGTGCGCAGGAGCGCCAGGCCATGCGTGCCTGACACGCTGGAAATGGTGCCGATGGAGGAACCTGCCAGCACGTCAGCGCCCACTTTCAGGCCCTCGCCGTGAACCGGCAGGGTGCGCTTGCGGATCTTGCCCTTGCGCTTCATGCGGCTGGCCACTTCCTGGCCGACAAAGCAGCCTTTCTTGTAGTCGATACCGCCCATGACGTCGAGGTTGACGTCCGTGGGGAAGACTTCCGATGCGCGGTAATCGGCGCCCCATTCGGGCACGCCGGCGGCGATTCGGGCGGCGTGCCATTCCTCGCGGGGCATTTCGAGGCCGATCTCGGCCTTCGGCGATATGGCGCGGTGGGGGAGCTGGGCGGAGCGGACATCGGCCCAGCTGCCTTCGGTGACGACATCATCCGTCAGGCGCTCGATCACCACGTCGGAGCGCAGGCGGAACAGCTTGAGCCGCTTTTCCAGGTCATCCGCCGCGCCGCTGTGCACATCGAGATAGATGTTGTCGAGCGACAGCATGGCCAGGTAATCGGCGACAATCTTGCCCTGGGGGGTCAGCAGCGCGCCATAACGCATCTCGCCGGTGTTCCAGTTGTCGACGGAGTGCGTGACCGTGCGCTCGAGCAGGGCCAGCATGTCCGGGCCGGACAGGCGGATGATGGATCGGTTGGGAATGATGCGTTTTGACATGGGGGCAACCTAGTGGGCGCTGACGGGTTTGTCAGTGTCTTTCGTGCCGCGCCTGCGCGCCGCTGCACTTGTACGGGATGACAGGCGCCGCGCGCAGTAGCATAAGGGGGGCCATGAGCAAGACATTTGACCTGATCCTGCGTGGCGGCACCATTGTCACACCCGGCGGCGAGGCCCGCACGGATATTGGCGTGCGGGGCGAGCGGATCGTTGCGATTGGCGACCTGTCAGGCGCCAGCGCGGGCGAGACCTATGACGCCACCGGGCTGCACATATTGCCGGGCGTGATCGACAGCCAGGTGCATTTCCGCGAGCCGGGGCTGGACTGGAAGGAAGACCTTGAGACCGGGGCGCGCTCTGCCGCGCTGGGCGGCGTGGTGGCGGTGTTCGAGATGCCGAACACCAATCCATCGACAACCAGCCCCGAAATGCTGGCCGACAAGCTGGCCCGCGCCAAGGGGCGCATGGACATAGACCATGCCTTCTATGCTGGCGCGACACACCACAATGTCGGCGTGCTCGCTGAAATGGAGGCTACGCCGGGCTGTTGCGGTGTCAAGGTGTTCATGGGGGCGTCCACGGGTGACCTTCTGGTGCAGGATGATGAAGGCGTCGAGGCCGTGCTGCGTGCGATCAAGCGCCGGGCCGCGTTCCATTCCGAAGACGAATACCGGCTGGCCGAACGCCGCGAGCTGGCGGTGACGGGCGACTGGCAGAGCCATATTGTGGTGCGCGACGTGGAAGCGGCGGTGTCGTCGACGCGGCGCCTGCTGCGCATCGCGCGGGCCTGCGGCAAGCGTATCCATGTGCTGCACATTTCCACGGCCGAAGAAATGGAATTGCTGCGCGACGCCAAGGATGTGGCCAGCGTGGAAGTGCTTCCCAACCACCTGACGCTGGCGGCGCCCGATTGCTACGAGCGCCTCAAGGGCTTTGCGCAGCAGAACCCGCCGGTCCGCGAAGCGCGCCACCGCGAGGCGCTGTGGCGGGCCTTGAACGCGGGTATCGTGGACGTGCTGGCGACCGACCATGCGCCGCACACGATTGAGGAAAAGCAGCTTCCCTATCCGGCCAGCCCCAGCGGCATGCCGGGTGTCCAGACGCTGGTGCCGGTGATGCTGACCCATGTGAATGACGGCAAGCTGAGCCTGCAGCGTTTCGTGGAGCTGACCAGCGCCGGGCCGCAGCGCGTGTTCGGCCTCGCCGACAAGGGCCGCATCGCCGAAGGCTATCATGCCGACTTCACGGTCGTGGACCTGAAGCGCAAGGAAACCATCACGGCGGAATGGTCGAAGTCGAAATGCGGCTGGACCCAGTTTGACGGGTTCGAAGCGACCGGCTGGCCGGTGGCGACCATAGTGCGCGGCGGCTTTGTGATGCGCGACGGCGAGATTGTCGCCAAGGGCGGCGGCAAGCCGGTGCGCTTCAACGAGACGCTGGAGCCTCAAGATTGAGTCATCGCAAGGGGCTGAACCGGAGCCTGTTCTGGCTGTATGAGGGGCATGGGAAATGGCCCTTCACGTTCCGCTGGGCGATGCTGATCTTCGATTTCGTAACGATTGCCTATTTCCTGTGGGCGCCGTTCAGCATGCGGGGGCGCACGCATGTGGGGCTTGATTATGCGATTGGCGCGGTGATCGCATTGGACTATCTCGCCCGGTTTTATATTGCCCGGCACCGGACCAACTTCTTTTTCCGGCCTGTGAACATTGCCGACCTGGTTGTGGTGATCACCATGTTTGCGCCGCTGTTCGTCTCCAACTTCGCCTTCCTGCGGGTGCTGCGCGCGGTTCGCGCCATACGCGCCTTCACGTTCGTGCGCCGGGTGAAGGTGCTGACGCCTTTCTTCCAGCGCCATGAGCGCGTGATCGACAAGGTGGTGAACCTCGTCGTGTTTGTCTTCATCATGGCGGCGCTTGTCTATGCGACGCAGATCGGTACCAATCCGAGCATCGAATCCTATCTCGACGCGCTCTATTTTACCGTCACCAGCCTGACGACCACGGGCTATGGCGACATCCTGATGATCGGACAGGGCGGGCGGATCCTGTCGATCATGATCATGGTGCTGGGCCTCACCCTGTTCCTGCAGCTGCTGCGGGCCATTATCGAGCCCAACGACAAGCTGGAACATGAATGCCAGGAGTGTGGACTCATGATGCATGACCGTGATGCGGTGCATTGCAAACATTGCGGTCACGTGATTCACATTCCCACCCGCGGGCTTGTTTAAGCCGCCATCAACAAGAAGACAGGGGGGCCCCGCGTGGCCGATACAGCTCATATCCCGTTCCGCGAAGTGCCTTATCTTCCGCTCAGGCTGAACGTCGACCGCCGCGCAGACGGGACAATTTACCTGAATAACGGGCATCCCCTGAAGCCCTGCCCGCCGCACATGCTGGCGCCATTGGTGAAGTGGGCGGCCGAGGCACCAGGCCGCGTCTGGCTGGCCGAGCGGGTGCCGGAAGACCCGGCATCCGAAGGCTGGCGGGAGATGACCTATGCCGAGGGGCTGGAGCGCGTGCGGCGGCTGGCGCAGGGCTTTATCGATGCGGGCGCGGGGCCGGACGCGCCGGTAATGATCCTGTCGTCGAATGCCATTGACCATGCGCTGGTCATGTATGCCGCGATGTGGGCGGGCAGCCCGGTCGTGCCGGTGACACCGGCCTATGCGCTGCTGAGCCAGGACTTCGCGCGCCTGAAATATATCGACCAGCTGACCGAGCCGAAATTCATCTATGTCGAGGATGGCGCCGAGTATCAGCGCGGACTGGACGGCATGGGCGTGGGCAACCGGCTGGTGCTGTACAGCCGGCATGAGCCGAAAGGCTGCGACTGCGCCAATATCGGCCGCTTTGCCAGGGAGCCGACCGAAGCTGTCGATGCGGCCTATGCGGCGCTGACGCCGGAGACGGTGGCGAAATACATGCTGACGTCCGGTTCGACAGGCGAGCCGAAGGCCGTGATCAACCTGCACGGCATGGTGGCGTCCAATGCGAAGATGATCCGGTCGGTCTGGGACGAGGCGCGCCTCGACGAGATCACCGGCGGGCCGCAGGTGATGTGCAATTTCCTGCCGTGGAGCCACACCTATGGCGCGCATTCCATCCTGCACAACATGCTGGACTGGGGCGGCACGCTGTATCTTGACCAGGGCGCGCCGACGCCGGCCCGCCTGCCGGAAATGATCCGGAACCTGAAGGAAATTTCCACGACGCAGCACACGACCGTTCCGGCCGCCTGGGCGGCCCTTGCGACGGAACTGGAACGGGATGACGCCCTCGCCGAGGCCTTCTTCAAACGCCTGATCTGCATGGCCTATGGCGGCGCCGCAATGGGGCAGGATATCTATGAGCGTATCCAGGCGGTGGCCGTGCGGGTGACCGGCGAGCGGATCTCGCTGTCAGCCGGGTATGGCGCGACCGAGACGTCGCCGACGGCCTCGAACGTTCACTGGCCGAATGATGTGATGGGCCTGATTGGGCTGCCGCTGCCGGGCAATACATTCAAACTGGTGCCGAATGCCGGGAAGCTGGAGCTGCGCGTAAAGGGCGTGAACGTGACGCCTGGCTATTACCGCAATCCGGCGCAGACCGCTGCGGCGTTCGATGAGGAAGGCTATTACCGGCTGGGCGATGCAGTGCGGTTCGTCGATCCAGAACATCCCGAAAAGGGCCTCGCGTTCGACGGGCGCACTGCCGAGGAATTCAAGCTGGCGAGCGGGACCTGGGTGTCGGCGGGCACGGTGCGGGTGCAGGCGGTGGCGGCGACGGGGGGCGCCTTGTCCGATGCGGTCGTCTGCGGCCTCAACCGGGACGAAATCTGCCTGCTCGGTTTTCTCAACGAGGCCTGGTGCCAGCGCCTTGTCGGTGAGGCCCTGCCGATGGCCGAATTGTCACGGCATCCGAAAGTCATCGCGGCCGTGAAGGCGGGCCTGCAGAAGCACAATGCGGCCAATCCGAAGCCATCGGCGCGAATCGCCAGGATTCTGCTGCAGGAAACAGCGCCCCAGGCGGACGCGGGCGAAATCACCGAAAAGGGCTACATGAACCAGGGGCGCACGCTGGACCTGAGAAGAGATCAGGTTGAGATGCTTTATGGGGGTTCTGTATCTGATCCTGTAGTATCTATTGGCGATTAATCCCGAAAATTTGTGACTCTTGTCTCATTTTTTGCGATTCGGGCGTCGCAATTCTGTTTACCTTTTCCTAGACTGACTCTGGAGTCGCCCGTCCATCCCGGCGGCTTCAGCCAGATCCCCTCTGGCTGAGGGACGGATCGCAAAGTTGCCGCCAAGAACACCACGTCTGCCACGGCCTTTGCGATCCGTCCCGCTTTGACCCTCTGGGCGAACGCGCTAGACAAGCGCTGAAACAATAAAGGGCAGGACAATAATGCGCAATTCGGCTGAACGTAACATGACGGGCGCGGAAGCCCTGGTCTCGACCCTGGCTGATCATGGCGTCTCGGCGTGTTTCGCCAATCCCGGCACGTCCGAGATGCATCTCGTGACGGCGCTGGACCATGAGCCGCGGATCCATTCCGTCCTGTGCCTGTTCGAAGGCGTGGCGACGGGGGCGGCGGACGGGTTTGCACGTGTGGCGGGCGGACCGGCGATGACGCTGCTGCACCTTGGCGCGGGTTACCTGAACGCTGGGGCGAACATCCACAATGCGCGCCGGGCCTGGACGCCCATGGTCAACGTGATCGGCGACCATGCGGTGCCCCACCAGCGTTACGATGCGCCGCTTGCGTCCGACATAAGGGGCATGGCGGGGCCAAATTCGGTGTGGATCAAATCGGCTGACCGGGCGGAAACGGCGGGCGAGCTGGCCGCTGAGGCGTGGGAGGCGAGCCTGTCGCCGGTTACCGGGCCTGCGGCGCTGATCCTGCCGGCGGACACGGCCTGGCTGGAAGGCGGCAAGCCAGGGACGAAACGCGCGCGGCCGATGCTGCGCAAGCCGGATGCCCAGCGGGTCGATGCGGCGGTGGCGGCGATCAGGGCCGCGAAGAAGCCGATGGTGCTGATCAGCGGCACGGCGCTGACGGAAGGCGGACTTGCGATTGCCGCGCGGCTGAAGGCGGCCGGTGTGCGCGTGATGACCGACACGTTCTTCCCGCGCCAGGCGCGCGGGGCGGGGCGGTTCATTCCCGACCGGATGCAGTATTTTGCCGAGGGCGCGATGGCCGACCTTGAAGGCTGTGACCTGATGCTGGTGGCGGGCACGCAGGTGCCGGTGGCCTTCTTTGCCTATCCGGGCAAGCCGAGCGTGCTGGTGCCGGAAGGGTGCGCCACGATGATTGTGGGCGGACCGGAAAGCGACAGCGCAGCCATCCTTGGCGCGCTGGCTGACGGGCTGGGCGCAAAGGAGGCGGCGCCGTTTGCCGCGCTGGAGCAGCCGGGCACGCCAGCCGGGGCGCTGAATGCGGCAAGTGTGGGCGCGTCGATTGCGCGCCACCTGCCGGAGGGGAGTTTCGTGTCGGATGATGGCGTGTCGAACGGACTGCCCGCCTTCCTGATGACGCAGAAGGCCAGGCCGCATGACTGGATGATGCTGACGGGCGGTGCCATCGGGCAGGGCATGCCGCTGGCGCTGGGGGCGGCGCTGGCGGCGAAGGAGAGGAAAGTGCTGTGCCTGACCGGGGACGGCGCGGCCATGTACACCAACCAGGCGCTGTGGAGCATGGCGCGGGAGGGGGCCAATGTGGTGACGGTCGTGTTCGTCAACCATTCCTACCGTATCCTGAATATCGAGCTGGCGCGCACGGGCGCCGGCAATCCGGGCCCCACGGCGAAGAGCATGCTGGAACTCGACCAGCCGGAAATCGACTGGGTGGCCCTGTCGCAAAGCATGGGTGTGCCGGCGGTGGCGGTGGACACGGCGGAGGCCTTTGACGCGGCGCTGGCGCGGGCCTTTGCGGCGGAGGGGCCGCAGCTGATTGCGGCACATGTGCCCGCGCGGTGATTTCATCTCGCGCAGGCATTGAAGGACTGGGTTAACGGGGCCACATGGGCTTTATGAGTGATTATCCAACAAGCGAATATGAGAGAGACCAGTTGATTGCGCAGCGTCCAGGTGTTGGCCAGGTGGCAGGTCGTGTCGCAGTGGGCGCGACCAAGGGCACGTTCAAGTTCATTGCGTTCATCCTGAATTTCCTGATCCCGGGCGTCGGCACGTTTTTCGTGGGACGCTTCGGCACGGCAATCATACAGCTCGTCCTGCTGCCCATTGGCGTGCTCCTTATCCCGTTCAGCGGGATCGGCTTCCTTGTGCTGGTCGCGGACTGGGTGTGGGGACTGCTGACCGTGGTGCAGGCGTGGCGCAAGCCGGGCGTGGTTTATATCAGGCCGCGTTCGGGCCGATAGGTTTTTCCTATGTTAAGATTCCTCCGTTAGCTGCCGAAGGTGGTTGAAAGAGGAGAACAGGCATGGAAAATCCTGGCTTTGGCGTGGTCGCCGCAATCGCTGCCGCGGTACTTGTTGCAGTTGTGATCATCTATAATTCCGTCAGGAAACGGGGAACCGGACAGGGCGCTGCCAATGCGCCGGCGTCCGCGTCACCTTCGCAGCCGGGCCCTGATGCGGCCGGTATGCAGACAGTGATGTCGCATATCGTGACGAAAGCCCATTCGCAGCCCGCCTTCGATCAGTATCTCGCCGACCATACGCCCGAGCAGCTGGACGATGTGCCGGTCTATGCCGTCGCGCACATCATCACGGCGTCCATTCCGTCGGCATCGCGGGCAAAATGGCTGGAGCGGGTTGCCGCGGCCGTGGTGCCGCGCGGCGCCGATCCGGAACTGGTCCATACGGCGGACTATTTCTGGGAGGTGAACGAGAAGTGGCTGTTCAGCCAGACGGCGTTTGCAGACTTCTGCAGCCAGTACCTGATCGCGAACAAGGATGCCTGGCCACCGGCCGTTCATGAGCGGATCGTGCTGGCTGGGCTGACGGCGCTGGCATCACGTGACCCTGGCGATACTGCCAGTCCGGCAGACATGACTCGCGTCGCGACCGATTTTCTCAATGGCCTGAACATGGTTTCAGATGCCTATTTCGGCGCAGATTCTGAACAGGTCCGGGCGCGCCTCATGGGTGAGGCCGACAGGCTTGCACTCGGCATCAAGGCGGGTTAGGCGCAGCAGGAAAAGCCGGACTGGCGGGAGCCATCCGGTTTCCTCGGGAAAAAGTGCGCGGGAGGAAAGCTCCGGGCACGCGTTTTCAGTCTGTTGGTCTGAAAGGTTGGAAGGTGCGCACCTTCTGCCCTTCATCCCGCGCCAGTTACAGGTGACCGCGCAGGCGGGCACCCGCGCGGCCCGGCCATTATACGCCCGGCCGGGGGCCTGTGGGACAAGCGGGGCGGGATCTGCTGTGCGCCTTGGGCTATCGTGGTGGAGACGGACGCGGGGAGGGCGGGATTCGCCCGGCTCGTCCTTCGATCCCTGCCTGCGCAGGGACAGGCTTCGCTCCGGATGAGCCTTCGGGCGTGGGGATCAGTCCTCGTCGTCGCCCTGTTCATCGCCGGAAAATCCCTGCCGGGGGCGGGCGACGAGTTCGCCGAGGTCTTCCAGGTCGATGAAATTGTCGGCTTCGCGGCGCAGGTCGTCCGAGATCATCGGCGGATTGGAGGCAACTGTGGAAACGACAGACACACGCACGCCGCGCGCCTTCACCGCCTCGACAGCGCGGCGGAAATCACCGTTTCCGCTGAACAGGACGATGTGATCGATATTGCGGGCGGTTTCGAGCATGTCGACGGCCAGTTCGACATCCATGCTGCCGCGAACGCGTTTGCGGCCTTCGCGGTCGGTGAACTCCCGCGCGGGCTTCTTGATGACTGTGTAGCCATTATAGGCCAGCCAGTCGACGAGGGGCCGGATCGGGCTGTATTCGTCGGTTTCGACCAGGGCGGTGTAGTAATTGGCCCTGAGCAGGCGGCCCTTGCCCTGGAATTCCTTCAAAAGCTTGCGGAAATCGATCTCCAGGCCCACGGCGCGGGCGGCTGAATACAGGTTCGCCCCGTCAATAAACAGTGCAATGCGCTCGTCCTTGTAAAAGGCCATTGGCATTATTCCTCCGATGATTTAGGCTTGCGGCTAATAAAACGCCGAAATTTCTTATATGACTGGCATACTCAGGCTGCGTTTCAGGCGCAATAGCCGGGTTGCGCCAGCTTGCTGCACTGCATATAAGGGTCGGCTTCAAGGAGATTGACTGCCCATGGCCCGAGTGACCGTCGAAGACTGCATCCAGAAAGTGCCAAACCGTTTCGAGCTTGTCCTGCTCGCCGCGCACCGCGCACGCATGATCCGCGAAGGCTCGCCCCTCACGGTGGATCGGGACAATGACAAGGATCCGGTCGTGTCGCTGCGCGAGATTGCGGAAGAGTCGGTTGACCTGAAGCTGGTCAAGGAAGCGATGATCTCCAACCTGCAGGAAGTGCGTCCGAGCGAGGAAAGCGAACGCGAAGCCGATCGCATCGCCCTGATGTCTGGCCCGGCAGCCACCGAAGACGACGTAATGCGCGCCTATCAGGCTGAAATCGAGTCCGGACGCGACGACCGGCTCTAGGAGGCTCCATGGACGGCAGCGCCCTTTCCGCGAAGGACAAAGGGGCTGGCGAGGTGGCTGGCACGGAAGTTTCGACTGAAAATCAGGCTGAGCACCGCCACGTGCTGTTACGCGAAGAGCTGATCGCGAAAGTGCGGGCCTATCACCCCCGCGTCAAATCCGAACTGCTGGGCGCGGCCTATGATTTCGCCAAGCTGCATCACGGCTCGCAGACGCGCGATTCCGGCGATGCCTATTATTCCCACCCCGTGGAAGTGGCCAGCCTGCTCGCCGACGTGCGCCTCGACGAGGTGACCATCGTGGCCGGCCTACTGCACGATGTGGTGGAAGACACCGGCATCGACATTGGCGACATCGAAGTGCGCTTTGGCGCGGATGTGGCCGAACTGGTCGACGGTGTCACCAAGCTGGACGCGCTGGAATATTCGTCCAAGGAATCGGCGCAGGCCGAGAACTTCCAGAAATTCATCCTGGCCACGACGAGCGACCTGCGCGTGCTGCTGGTGAAGCTGGCGGACCGTTTGCACAACATGCGCACCCTCAAGCATCGCAAGAAGGCCGAGAGCCGCGACCGCACAGCGCGCGAAACGATGGACATTTATGCCCCGCTGGCGCGTCGTGTGGGCCTCTACTCGCTTGCCGCCGAAATGGAAGACCTTGCCTTCGAGGAACTCAATCCCGAAGCGCGGCGTGCGATCCTCTACCGCCAGGAAGAACTGGAACGCGAGAATGCCGACGATCTCGGGCGTATCGAGAGCGATCTGCAACAACTCATGGACATTTCGGGCATCCAGGCCAAGATCAAGGGACGCCGGAAGCAGCCCTATTCGCTGTGGCGCAAGCTGGAGCGCAAGTCGATTTCGTTCCGCGACGTGGCTGACCTGTTTGCGTTCCGTATCGTGGTGAAGGATGTCGACGATTGCTACCGCGTGCTGGGCGAGGTTCACACGCTGTGGGCCTGCATTCCGGACCGGTTCCGCGACTATATCTCGGTGCCCAAGCCGAATGGCTATGCTTCGCTGCACACGACGGTGCGCGCCTCGGGCAATCGCCGCGTGGAGCTGCAGATCCGCACCGAAGCGATGGACAAGACTGCCGAGTTCGGCGTTGCGGCCCACTGGGGCTACAAGAACAAGTCCTATGGCTTTGATGCAGAGTCCGCCCGTGCGGCGGGCCTTGACCCGGCCGCCAACCTGGAAGCATTTGCCGAGCTGATCCAGGACGGGGCCGACGCAAGCGAGTTTCTCGAACATGCCAAGCTGGAAATGTACCGCGAGCATGTGTTCGCGTTCAGCCCGAAGGGCAAGCTGATCATCCTGCCGGCAGGCGCCATGCCGCTGGACTTTGCCTATGCCGTTCACTCGGCGGTGGGGGATACGGCGATTGGTGCACGGATAAATGGCGAGGTGAAGTCACTGCGCCGCCCACTGAAGAATGGTGACGTGGTGGATATCCTGCGCGGCAAGGTGGCGGCGCCGGTTGTCGGCTGGGAAGCCATGACGATCACCGGGCGGGCGCGCTCTGCCATCCGCCGCCTTGTGCGCGAGCGTGACCAGATGCAGTTCCGGCGCCTTGGCGAAGGCTTGATCAACATGGCGCTGCGGCGCGCGGGGATAGATCCGATCGACGTGAAGATGACCCATACGGCGCAGCTTGCCGGGTTCCAGACCCGCGAGGAAATGGCCGAGGCGGTCGGGCGTGGCCGGATCTCGTCAGCGGACATCATGGAAGCGGCCTTCCCCGGCTATCGCGTCGAACGCTTTGACGACGAGAACAAGCTGCGACTGGACAATGAGCATGCGCGGCTGCTGGTGTCGGGGGAAGACCTGATGCCCGGCGTGACGCTGCATCTGGGCCAGTGCTGCTGCCCGTTGCCGGGGGACCGGATCATGGGCGTGCAGGAGCCCGACAAGGGCCTTGTCGTGCATGTCGCGAGCTGCCCGAAACTGGCCGAATATGACGACCATCCCGAGCTATGGGTCGATCTGAAATGGACGGAACTCGCCAAGACCGGCGCAGTGGCCGTGGGGCGGATCCGCGTCAATGCGTCGAACGAAAAAGGCGTCCTGGCCAAGCTGTGCGCCGCCGTGGCGCAGGCGAATGGCAATATCACGCGCATCGCGACGCAAGAGCGCCATGCCGATTTCACCGAACTGGTGATGGAAATCGAGGTTGAAGACCTGAAGCGCCTGTCGCAGATACTCGCGGCGCTCCGATCCCTGGCCGTGGTGGACCGGGCGGTGCGCGATCAGGAGGTCGAAGATGACGAATGAAGACGTGCTCGCGGTGTTCCGTGAGGCCGGAGCCTTGCTGGAGGGCCATTTCATCCTGTCGTCCGGGCGCCGCAGCCCGGTCTTCCTGCAAAAGGCGCTGGTCTTCTCGCAACCCGAACTGTCGGAGCGGCTGTGCAAGGCGCTGGCAGAAAAGCTGACGGCGCGGTTCGGCAGGATCGACGTGGTGGCCGGGCCGGCCGTGGGCGGGATCATTCCGGGCTATGAACTGGCGCGGCACCTGAAGGCGCGGGCGATCTTTGCCGAGCGCGTGGATGGCAAGCTGCAATTCCGGCGCGGTTTCGCGATTGCCGAAGGCGAGAAGGTGCTGATCGCGGAAGATATCGTGACGACGGGCCTGTCCTTCCGGGAAACCGTGGAGGCGCTGGACAGGCTGCCCGGCGAGGTGGTCGGCGGGGCGTGCATTATCGACCGGTCGAACGGCAAGGCCGATGTCGGGTGCGAACTGGTCTCGCTCGCGGCGGTGGATTTTCCTGACTATGACGCCAATGACCTGCCGCCTGAGCTGGCCGCGATGGAGGCCGTAAAGCCGGGCTCGCGGGGCCTTGCCTGATGGCAGGGCGAATACGCCTCGGCGTCAACATCGATCATGTGGCAACGATCCGCAATGCGCGCGGCGGGACGCACCCTGATCCCATGCGCGCGGCGCTGATGGCGACGGAGGCGGGCGCTGATGGCATTACGCTGCACCTGCGCGAGGACCGCCGGCATATCCGCGATGGCGACCTTGTGGAAATACGCACAGCGACGCAGCTGCCGATCAACATGGAAATGGCGGCGACCGAGGAAATGCTCGACATTGCACTGAAGTTCAAGCCGGAAACGGCGATGTTCGTGCCGGAAGAGCGCGCCGAACTGACAACCGAGGGCGGGCTTGATGCGGCGCGGGCGCACAACCATCTGGCGCATTTCGTTCGTCAGCTGAACAAGAATGGCAGCCGCGTGTCCTTTTTTATCGAGCCCGACATGGTGCAGCTGCATGCGGCGCAGGCGCTGGGCGTGCAGATTTGCGAGTTCCATACGGGGCGGTATGTCGAATTCATCCAGTCGGGCGAGGTGAAACTGGCCGAGCTGGAACTGGACCGGATCCGTACCTGCGCCGAAGAGGCCGTCCGTATCGGGATCGAGCCGCAGGCGGGGCACGGGCTGACCTTTGATACGGTCAAGCCGGTGGCAGCGATCGCGCAGATTACCGAACTCAATATTGGGCACTTCCTTGTGGGCGAGGCGATCTTTATCGGGCTGCCGGCGGCGATTGCCGAGATGCGCCGCCTGATGGATGAGGCCCGGGCATGATTATCGGCATCGGCAATGACCTCTGCAATATTGACCGGATCGCGAAGACGCTGGCCAAGTTTGGCGAGCGGTTTGAAAACCGCGTCTTTACCGAGACCGAGATTGCCCTGGCGCGGCGCCGCCGCCTGACGGCCGAGACCTATGCCAAGCGGTTTGCGGCCAAAGAGGCCTGCGCCAAGGCGCTTGGCACGGGCGTTCCGCGCCACGGCGTGCACTGGAAAGACCTGGGCGTTGTGAACCTGCCCTCGGGCCGGCCGACGCTGACGCTGACCGGCGGCGCGGCCGAGCGACTGGCGAAAATGATTCCCGAAGGGCATGAGGCGGTTATTCATCTGACGATCACGGACGATCATCCGTGGGCGGAGGCGCAGGTTATCATCGAAGCGCTGCCGGTGAAGCCATGAAGCCTGCCCGTCCGAAGCGTACGCGCCTGCGCGCCGCAGCCAAGGCCAACGTGCCGGGCCTTGCCGATGCGCAGGTCAAGGCGATCCAGGAGCGCATTGGCCATCATTTCAAGGACAGGAGCCTGCTCGTGCAGGCGTTCACCCATCCGAGCGCGGTGGCGGCAGCCGATTCCGTTCGCCTGTCGAACCAGAGGCTCGAATTCCTCGGCGACCGCGTGCTGAACCTCCTGATTGCCGAGCGCCTGATCGAGCGGCGCAAGACCGAGAGTGAAGGCGAGCTGGCCCCGCGCCTCAACCGGTTCGTGAAGAAGGGCGCCTGCGCGGAGGCCTTCCGGCATTTCGGCCTTCAGGAACACATCATACTGTCTGACGGCGAAGTGGCGTCTGGAGGCCGCGATCGCGAGTCCACGCTGGGCGATGCCTGCGAAGCGCTGATCGGTGCGATCTATCAGGATGGCGGCCTGTCGGCAGCGCGCAAGTTCGTCGAAGCGGGCTGGACGCACCAGTTCTCGTCGGCGCCTGCCGAAACCCGTGACCCGAAGACTCTGCTGCAGGAATGGGCCCAGGGCCAGGGCCTGCCGCTGCCGAAATACAATGTGATTGAGCGGTCCGGCCCTGACCATGAGCCGGTTTACGAGATAGAAGTGCAAGTACCGCCCCATGGGGCGGCCAAGGCGAAGGGTTCTTCGAAACGCGACGCCGAGCGAAATGCAGCCGCCCTGCTGCTGGACAGCCTGACTGGAACACCATGACTGAAACCGAAATCAACCGCGCTGGCTTTGCCGCCATTATCGGCGCGCCGAATGCGGGCAAGTCCACGCTGACCAACCGCCTTGTCGGGGCCAAGGTAGCGATCGTCACGCACAAGGTGCAGACGACGCGCTTTCCCGTGCGCGGCGTGGCGCAGGTGGGCGACGCGCAGATCGTACTGGTCGATACGCCCGGCATCTTCGTGGCCAAGCGCCGGCTCGACCGGGCCATGGTCAAGGCGGCCTGGAGCGGCGCGGCGGACGCCGATGCCATCGTGCACCTGATCGACAGTTCGGCCTGGGTGGCTGACCGGGCAGGCAACGCCACTGGCGCACAGAAAATGTCGATTGCCGATGACCGCCGCGTGATCGACCAGCTGAAACTGACCGAAAAGCGCGCTTTCCTCGCCCTCAACAAGATCGACCTGTTCCCGCATGACCAGGTACTGCCTGTCATGGCGGAGCTGAGCGACACCGGCGTCTATGACGAGATCTTCATGATCTCGGCCGAGAACGGTGACGGTGTCGACCGGCTGGCCGCTGCGCTCGCGGAGCGGATGCCTGCGGGTACGGCGCTCTATCCGCCGGACCAGACGGCCGACCTGCCGATGCGCCTGCTGGCGGCGGAGGTGACGCGCGAGAAGCTGCTGCTGCGCATGCACCAGGAACTGCCCTACCAGCTGATGGTCGAGACCGAGAGCTGGGAAGAGAGGAAGGACGGATCTGTCCGTGTGCAGCAGGTGATCGTGGTCGGACGGGAGGGCCACAAGGCCATGGTGCTGGGCAAGAATGGCGCCTCGATCAAGGAAATCGGGCGGATGGCGCGCAAGGAACTGACGGAGATGCTGGACCGGCCCGTGCACCTATTCCTGTTCGTGAAAGTGGACGAAAAATGGCAGGAGCGGCGGGACAGTTATTCCGGCATCGGCCTGGAGTTTGATGTCTAGAAGCCCCTCCCTCTGGGGAGAGGGGTTGGGGTGAGGGGACGCCGCGTTGTCCCCGGGAGCATGATTTGATGGATTACCTGAATGATGCCACTCGCCTCCGCAACCAGATACCAATGGGCAAGCCTGTGACCCCTCACCATCAACCCCCACTCCCAGAGGGAGAGGGGGCTTCAGCATGAACTGGACCGATGACGGACTGATCCTTGGCGGACGCCGGTTTGGTGAGGGCGGGCTGATCCTTGATGTGCTGACCAAGACGCGGGGGCGGCGGTCCGGCCTGGTCTATGGCGGCGCATCGCGCGCGCGGCGCGGCCAGTATGAGGCGGGAAATACGCTGTCCCTGTCATGGACCGGGCGGCTCGAGGAACAGCTCGGCCGGTTCGATGTGGCCGAGGCGAGCCGCGAGAGGGCCGCGCGCGTGCTGGATGATGCCGGGGCCTTGGCGGCGATTTCGGCGGTGACCACATTGCTGCGCGGCGCGCTGGACGAGGGCGATGCGGCGGGTTCGGCGCTCTATGAGGCGACGACGTTACTGCTCGACCAGATCGAGGCGCAGGACGTCTGGCCTGCTTTATATGTCCGCTGGGAACTCGGGCTTTTGTCGTCGCTCGGCTTCGGGCTTGATCTCGAGGCCTGTGCCCTGAGCGGCGCGAATGACGGGCTGACCCATGTGTCACCCAAGACAGGGCGTGCCGTGCGCGGATCGGAGGCCGAAGACTATGTCAGCCGGCTTCTGCGCCTGCCGGGCTTTCTTGTGTCGTCCGAGGCGCCGGTGGGCGTGACCGACATTGCCGACGGCCTTGCCCTGACGGGGCATTTCATCGAAACGCGCGTGTTCAACGGCATGAACCGCGCCGTGCCTGCGCAAAGGGCGCAGCTGGTGGCGCGGCTGCTGAAGCGAGGCTAGACGCTGGCGCTGGGGCGGGCGCCGACGCGCTCGAACCAGGCGGTGAGGTTCTTCAATTCCGGGTTCAGCGGCTGGCCGATCTGGTTGCCGAAGGCCTGGAAGCAGAACAGCATGATGTCGGCGAAACTGAAGACATCCCCGGCAATATGGTCGCGGGTGGCGAGCTGGCCGTCGAGGAAGGCAAGCTTGTCCTGCGCGCGGGCCTTCAGGCCGGGGGCGGCGTCTGGCAGGCAGCGTGTGCGGTCCTTGAACATGGCGAGGCCCTCGGCAAAGCGGAAGCCATTGGTCATCGGTTCCAGCACGTTGAGGTCTGTCCAGCGCGTCCAGCGGCGCGTCTGGGCGCGTTTCTCGGGCGTCGCGCCGAACAGGCTGTCGCCGGTATGGGTCTCGTCGAGATATTCGCAGATCGGCCAGATCTCGGTGATGATGCTGCCATCGTCGAGTTCCAGCGCGGGCGACTGGGCGGCCGGATTGACCGAGAGATAGGGCTCGCCGAGATTCGCGCCCTTGACGATGTCGACGTCCTGCGTGGGCAGGGTGATGCCGCGTTCGGCCATGAACATGCGCACGACATGCGGGTTGGGGCCGATGGATGTGTAGAGTTTCATGAGGTGCTTCCCTTTGGAATCATTCTTGTTTTCAGCTTGTCGCAAGGATGTAGATCGCCCGTCCTGCTAGCGGGAAGAGCATCAGTGTCGATGCGATGAACATGTAGAATCGGATCATGACCTTGTTGGCGGTGGCCTGCCAGATCGAGTGTACGATGCGGATGGCGACGTACGCCCACGCAAAGCCGACATCAACCAAGCCTGCAGATCCGCTGAGCGCGAGGGCCAGAGCCAAGGCATAGAAAATGGTCGGCTGTTCCATGAGATGGTTGTAGTTGTCCGAAATCTGGCGGACTTCCGAGGGCAGGGCGTTGAAGGCGTCGCTGCGCGTATGCTTGGCCTTTTCAGGGTGCATCTGCGCCTTTTGCATCGCCGGGACACGCGTCTTGAGCATCCATATCCACATCACCAGTGACCAGGCCGCAAGGACGGCAACGGGCAGAAGCATGGCATGGGTCATTTGAAACTCCCTGATCTTCTTGTTTTTCAGCAGTGTAGCGAAGATTGCCGGGTGCAGAAGGGGAGTCCTTGCGGCAGGTGCCTTAGCGGCAGATGCCGCCATTGCCCATGTCGAAGTGGAAATGGTCCGCGTGGGCGGCATTATAGTCGGGGCCGAGGGTGACGGAGAAGATATCGCAGCCGCCTTCGTGCACGCGCTTGAGGAATTTCGCCTCCTTTCCGCCTTGTTTCCAGTGGGTTTTCACGTCGATCAGGCGGCCATCCTCAAGGCGGAAGCCGGAAATGTCGACGGCATTGGCGTGGGCATGTTCGGAGAGGCGGCCGCTGCCGGCGATGTTGCGACAGGAGAAGCTGCCATAGGTTTCGATCCGGGCGAGGGGTGAGCCGAAGATTTCCACTGCTGCCGGGCGGGCGACATGGCGTTCCCAGGTGTAGAGGGCGGCCGTCTGGGCGCAGGTCATGCTGAGTGTGGCGGAATAGGGGGTGAGGGTGCGGTCGAGGGTGAGGGCGCCCCGCAGGCTGCATTTCTGGCCTTTGGGGTCGTCTTCGAGCGGGGTGTAGAGGATGGATGCCGAATCGAGGGCCGCGAAACAGACGTCCCGCTGGTCACGGGCGCGCTCCAGCTTGGCCTTGGTGCCGAAGCCGATCCGGTCTGTCAGGTCGATGGGCGCGAACGGGTTGTGCCGCGGCGGCGCCACCCACAGGAGCAGGGCGACCACAAGCACGGGTACGCCGAGAAGGAGGAGCCAGGCCCGAAACTCAGTCATTTGCTTGCGTTTTACCCATTCCTTAACCAAACCGCCGTTTCTGTTAATGCTGCGCAGTGGCCCGAGTCGGTATAGACCGGGCCCCTGCACCAGAATGTGGCACGAGATGCAAAGAGGCCAGAATGACCGACCTGCTTGACGGTGGCCCGGAAGACCGGATCATCAATGAACCCATGAGTGAGGCGCTGTCGAAGCGCTATCTCGCCTATGCGCTCTCGACCATTACCTCCCGCGCGCTGCCGGATGTGCGTGACGGCCTGAAGCCGGTTCAGCGGCGCATCCTGTATGGGATGCGGGAGCTGAAGCTGGATCCCGAAGGCGGTTTCCGCAAGTGCGCCAAGATTGTCGGCGACGTGATGGGTAACTGGCACCCGCACGGCGACAGCTCGATCTATGACACGCTGGTGCGCCTGGCGCAGGATTTCAACGTCCGCTACCCGCTGGTCGATGGCCAGGGCAACTTTGGCAATATCGACGGGGATAGCGCAGCCGCCTATCGCTATACCGAAGCGCGGATGACCCATGCGGCGGAACTGCTGCTGGATGGCCTCAGCGAGAACGCCGTCGATTTCCGCGCCAACTATGCCGAGAATGACGAAGAGCCGGTCGTGCTGCCGGCGGGCTTCCCGAACCTGCTCTGCAATGGTGCGACGGGTATCGCGGTGGGCATGGCGACCAGCATTCCGCCGCACAATGCGGCCGAGGTGATCGATGCCGCGCGCTTCCTGATCGAGACGCCGAAGGCGACGACGGCTGACCTGATGCAGTTCGTGAAGGGGCCGGATTTCCCGACAGGCGGCGTGATCGTCGAATCCCGTGAATCCATGCTCGACGCCTATGAGACGGGCCGGGGCAGCTTCCGCATGCGGGCGAAATGGGAGGTCGAGGATACCGGCCGGGGCACCTACCAGATCATCGTGACGCAGATTCCCTACCAGGTGCAGAAATCGCGCCTGCTGGAGAAGCTGGGCGAGCTGTTGGAGCAGAAGAAACTGCCGCTGCTGGACGATGTGCGCGACGAGAGCGCCGAGGACGTGCGCCTCGTGCTGGTGCCGCGCGCCAAGACGGTGGAACCCGACGTGCTGATGGAAAGCCTGTTCAAGGTCTGCGACCTGGAAACGCGTTTCAGCATGAACATGAACGTGCTGCACAAGGGCGCGCCGCAGGTCATGGGCCTGAAGGACGTGCTGAAGGCCTATCTGGAGCATCGCCGCGAAGTGGTCGTGCGCCGCGCCGAGTTTCGCCTCGACAAGATCGAGAAGCGCCTGCACCTGCTCGACGGCTACCTGATCGCCTATCTCAATATCGACGAGGTGATCCGCATCATCCGCGAAGAGGATGAGCCCAAGCAGGAATTGATGGCGCGGTTCGGGATTTCCGACATCCAGGCCGAAGCCATCCTGAACCTGCGTTTGCGGGCCTTGCGCAAGCTGGAAGAAATGGAAATCCGTGGCGAGCACACCAAGCTGGTCGAGGAGCGCGACGAGCTGGTCAAGCTGATCGGGTCGACCGCGCGCCAGTGGACGAGCGTTTCCAAGCAGCTGAAGGCCGCGCGTGACCAGCTGACCGAAGACCCGGCGCTGGGTGATCGCCGCGCGCAGTTTGAAGACGCGCCGGATGTGGACCTGGCCGCTGCCCTTGAAGCCTCGCGCCCGAAGGAGCCGCTGACGGTTGTCCTGTCGGCGCAGGGCTGGATACGCGGGATGAAGGGCCACGGCCTGGACCCGGATGCGACCAAGTTCAAGGATGGCGACGAGCTGTACCTGAGCGAAGAAGTGATGAGTACGGACAAGATCATCCTGATGGCGTCGGATGGCCGGGCGTTCACGCTGATGGCCGACAAGCTGCCGGGCGGGCGCGGGCATGGCGAGCCGATCCGCCTGTCGATCGAGCTGGAGGACAGCGTGGATATCGTTGCGATGTTCAAGCTGGAGGAGGGCCGCAAGCGCGTCATGGCCTCGACCGTCGGCTATGGTTTTGTGGTCGACGAGAAGGAACTGGAATCCAACCGCAAGGCGGGCAAGCAGGCGGTCAATACCGGCGAGGGTACGCTGAACGTTTGCATGCCGGTTGAGGGCGACATGCTGGCCGTGGTCGGATCAAACCGGAAGATGCTGATCTTCCCGCTCGACGAGCTGCCCGAAATGGCGCGCGGTAAGGGCAACAAGCTGCAGGCCTATCGCGGCAAGGACACGCTGGCCGACCTGATGACGTTCGACAAGCGCGACGGCCTGATCGTGATGGCTGGCGGGCGCCACCGTGCCTTCCCGGAATGGGAAGAGTGGATCGGCAAGCGGGCCCAGGCCGGCAAGACCGTGCCGAAGGGCTTCCCGCGGACGGGCACGTTTAACGGCTGACACGCCACAAGGGCCGCGACAGGCAACCAGTCCGGCGGGCGCCATGAATAAGCGTTAATGGACCGAGCTTAGGTGAACTCACGTATTGAGTTCAGCCGGGGCGTGACTAAATTTTTCCCTGCGGCCCTGTCCTGACAGGGGCTGAGGGCCGCGCGTCGATAACCAGTTTGGAAAGGAACTTAAAATGTCATTCCGTGATTTGATTCCCTTCGGAAACAGGTCGAACCTTCCGGTTCTTGGTCCGTCGAACGATCCCTTTGAAACACTGCATCGCGGTATTGACCGCCTGTTTCAGGATGTCTGGCAGAGCAACGGCTTGGAGCGGCATTTTGCGTCAGGCAATGGCGCAATCAGCATGCCGGAAATCGAGGTTTCCGAAACCGACACTGCATATCTGATTGAAGCTGACCTGCCGGGCATGAGCGAAAACGAAGTCGAGGTGAATGTCGCCGATGGCATCCTGACGATCGAGGGCGAGCGCAAACATGCGGAAAACAAGAAGGAAAACGGCATCCAGTATTCGGAGCGTTCCTACGGCATGTTCAAGCGTTCGCTGCAATTACCGAACGACGTGAAAGAGGGCGACATCAAGGCGACCTTCAAGAACGGCGTCATTCATGTCGAGCTGCCGAAATCGCCGGAGAAGGTCGAAAAGGTCCGGCGTGTCGAAATCAAGAAGGCCGACTAGGCAGGCGTCCGGCATTTTCTGCAATCAATGAAGGACTGCCCGCAGTCAGCCCTTCATGCTTGGGTCAGTTGGACAGCTGCTCCAGCACGGCATTCATCAGCGGCCCGATCTCCGTGTTCAGCACCAGGTCCGCATAGGCATCCTGATCGGTGGGTTCGCGGTTGACGATGACCAGTTTGGCGCCGTTGCGCTTGGCTTCCAGCGGGATGCCGGCGGCGGGGTAGACGACGAGGGACGAGCCAAGCACAAGGCAGAGGTCGCAGAGCAGGGCTTCTTCAGCGGCGCGTTCCATCTTGTCTTCCGGCATGGCCTGGCCGAACGATATGGTCGCGGTCTTGATCAGGCCGGTGCAGAACACGCAGGTCAGGTCCTCGTCCGCTTCCCAGCGGGGCTTGAGCTTTTCGATCTCGTAGCGCTTGCCGCAGGTGAGGCAGCGCGCATAGGTGGCGTTGCCGTGCACCTCGATGACCTGCTCTGGCGGCACGCCGGACTCCTGGTGCAGGTTGTCGACATTCTGCGTCACCACCGCGCCGACCTTGCCCGAGGCGACGAGCCGCGCCACGGCGCGGTGGCCAGCATTGGGGCTGGCGCCGACCCAGCCGGCCGAGCGGTTGAAGACGCGCGTCCAGGCTTCGCGGCGCTGGTCGCGCGAGGCGACAAAATCCTGGAAGTAGATCGGCTTCATCGTGGACCAGACGCCGCCGGGGCTGCGGAAATCGGGAATGCCGCTCTCGGTCGAGATGCCCGCACCGGTGAAAACCATCACGCGCGTTGCCGCGTTGATCATGCGCGCGAGGGTGGCAGCGTCGGACATGGCGCCAGTTTAAGCAAACTTGAATGGTAAGAGCCAGCGGGTTGGCCTGACTTGCGCAAAACGCGTCTGGCCGCTAGGCCATGTGTATCTGATTTTGTGGAGGGACGGCTCATGAGCCCCATTCTAATCGTTCTGGCGGCAGTGGTCGCCGTCGTCGGCTTTGTCATCCTGATCTACAACGGCCTGGTGATGAAGCGCCAGCGGGTCAATCAGGCCTTTGCCGACGTGGACGTTCAGCTGAAGCAGCGCCAGAACCTGATCCCGAACCTTGTCGAGACGGTGAAGGGCTATGCCAAGCACGAGCAGGAAACCTTCCAGCAGGTGATCGCGGCGCGCAGTGCGGCGCAGTCGGCATCGACCCCTGCAGAGATGTCTGCGGCCGAAGGCATGCTGACCGGCGCGCTGGGCAAGCTGTTCGCGCTGGCCGAAGCCTATCCGGACCTCAAGGCGAACCAGAACTTCATCCAGCTGCAGAACGAGCTCTCGGCGATCGAAGACAAGCTGGCCGCGGCGCGGCGTTTCTACAACTCCGCCGTGCAGGACTACAACACCTCACGCGAGCAGTTCCCCGGCTCCATCATTGCCGGGATGTTCAGCTTCGAGCCGCGTGACTTCTTCGATGTCGGCCTTGAAGGCCGCGAGGCGCTCAGCACACCGCCTGAAGTGAAGTTCTAATCCTTCCTGTTTGCATGTAGTGTGCCTCCCATGCCTGTCGTGGAAGGACATGAGATGAGATTTCCGATTCTGGCTGCGGCCATGTGGCTGGGCGCCTGCGCGAGTTCCGGCGGCGGCTGGAGCGCGTCGGCATGGGACGGCCTCGTGCCGCAGACCATTGGGACGCAGAATTATGCCTTCCTTGCCGCGCCGATGGCCGGACAGGGCTTCAAGCTGAAATTCACGATAAAGACGGATGGCAGTTTTGGCGTAGCCAGCGCCGGGCCGCCGACTCAGGCCGAACTGGAGGAGGCCGCGATTGCGGCAGCGCCGGAGGGCTGCAGCTTCGTGTCACTGGAAATGACGCCCGATGGAGGGGCGGAAGCGGAGTATGATTGCGGGTAGTCGAGCCGCGCTTTCGAAGTGCTCATCCTTGTAACTCAGCACTTCGCACATGTGCTATTGTTGGCGGTGCGGCGGCGGGTTGCAGTCCGTCTCATCCTTGGGCCTTGAAGCCCGCAGCTCAGCGAGGATCGCAACCCGCCGGTTCATCGACCCCGAACAGTCGCCAGGGCCGCAAGGCGAGCCCGCTTAGGCAAGGATGGGATCCGATGGACATTTATGCAGGTATAGACGTTTCGAAGGATTGGCTGGATGTGAGTGTCGAGCCATCGGGACAGGCCGTACGTTTTCGCCGCGACGCGGACGGGCTGGATGAGTTGGCGGGGTTCCTGCGGCCTCAGGGCCGTTGCCTGGCGGTGGTGGAGGCGACCGGCGGGCTCGAGGCGGTGGTGACCGCCAGTCTGGCGGCGGCCGGTCTGGACGTTGTCACGGTCAACCCGGCTCAGGTGCGGGCGTTTGCGTTCAGTCTCGGACAGCGGGCCAAGACCGACAAGGTCGATGCCCGGGTGATTGCGCTGTTCGCACAGGCGGTCCGCCCGCCTGTGCGGGCGCTGCCGGATGCACAGGCGCGGGAACTGGCCGACCTGGTCAGCCGCCGGCGCCAGATCATCGCGATGATTGTCGCCGAACGCCAACGCGAGCATCGTGCCTCTCCCCGCATGAAGAAGTCGATTGCCCGGCTCGTCCGGGCGTTGGAGAAGGAGCTGTCGAGTGTCGATGGCGGCATTGATGAGGCCGTCCGCAACTCGCCGGTATGGGCACAGACCCTTGACCTTCTGACCTCGGTGCCCGGTATCGGGGATCAGATCGCCCGGACACTAATCGCGGAGCTGCCTGAACTTGGCAGCCTGGACAGACGTCAAATTGCGGCACTGGCCGGACTGGCGCCTTACACACGCCAGTCCGGCCAGTGGCGCGGGCAAAGCTTCATCAGCGGCGGGCGCGCCAGCGTCCGGTCGGCCCTGTTCATGGGGGCCATGGTCGCCGCACGCTACAACCCAACCCTCAAAACCTTCCGCGACGATCTGATCGCCCGCGGAAAACCAAAGA
>Ga0209347_1000471_pt1 | contig 101571 bp, 97 predicted proteins | sample AutmiccommuBRH23_FD_187382 | JGI IMG/M metagenome (GOLD analysis project Ga0209347, IMG submission 187382) | Deep subsurface microbial communities from Mt. Terri, Switzerland - Autotrophic microbial communities BRH/23 (SPAdes) (version 2) | ecosystem: Environmental > Aquatic > Deep subsurface >...
TTCACCTTCAAGTAATCATCCATGGCTAACTTATGGAAAAAAACTGAATGGTAATCCTATCCTTGTTCCTGATCATTAGGACATTTCTATTTAGCCAGATTTAGGACATTTTAACTTAGCCTTGACAATCTTTAACTACCTTTTGTTTCACAACCAACACCTTTTTTCAATTCTGGAAGGAAAGACTGATGTTGATTTCACCTTGTTTTTGAACCAGTTCGCATACCTTCCCCAGCATCACGGGCACTGAATAAAGCCCTGTGCCCAAAGGCAACCACCACAAGCAGGGTGATCACTCCCAAAACAATCTTCGAGATTCGCCTCAGCCATGTCACAACTATTACAATACGTGCAGAATGAAAAATCAAATGCCTTTAATTTTTCACGCAATTTGACATATACGGGGTCTTTCCACAAATCAAGCAAGTCTCGATCGTGAATACTTCCTACAGAATAGGCATGATTGACGCGCAATGTATTGTCCAGATAGTTTTGATGGGTATGCAGTAATGGCAGACAGGGGCTAACAGCACCATCCCAGCGGATAGAAACGCTGCCTTTTTCAATGAATGGGCAGGAATTTGCCGCAGATTTTATCGGTTGCCGGGCGATGCTCAGATTATTGTTGCCTTTGATAATCTGATCGAGGATGCCCAATGTGGTGTTATTAAGATCAAAACGTGGCAGCATTACCTCAGGGCTCCATCGGGAAGGTTGCATTTCCATACTATACATCAAGCGTTGATACAGAATTTCTTTTCTTTGTTCTGGTGTGTGCGGTAACAGATTGCTAACTGAAAATAAATCTGCACCAAGGTTTTTGCCAATTCTTACCACGGCTGGTAGATCGTTCAAGTTTCTTTGCATGGCAACAAATGCAATCCCCAGGCGTGGCCGGCTTCTGGATTTCATTTGTTTTAACCGCTGCAAGAGGCTGAGATTGTCAAGTACCTGTGGTAAGGAATCGCCTAAGCGAATATCAGCATATCTGGCAGGCGTTGCCCCGTCAATGGAGACCCAGATCCGTTGTGCATTCAAATCAATCAGTTTATCAATCATCTGATCTGTTAATTGTGTGCCGTTGGTGATAAATTCAACCTGGAAATCCTCGTTGCGTAGAGCTGTAACCATCTCAAGAAAATTTGGATGTGCCAGTGGTTCGCCATAACCACCAATGAAAACCAAAGGTCTGGGATGGAGCATCTTGATGCTTTCCAGGATGCGCTCAAAGGTTGGCATGTCCATCATTCCCAATGATTCGTGCCAGACATTGCGCATACAGGTGCTGCAATTTAGATTGCACACATTGGTTATCTCAATATACACCTTTGCCAGACTGGCAGTTGAACGCGACAACCAGAAACCGTTTTCAGTGTGCTGGATGCTGACAAGTGCTCCGGATTCCAGCCCATATGCATCGATCAATTCATATGGGAGAACCAGATGACCTTCATCATCCATGCGAATTTGAAGTTTTTCGGTTTTTTTCATATCAAAACAGAGAGCGTAGTTGTTTAAATACCCGCTCTCACCCTTCGATTAACAAATGTCTGGTTTCGGTTCGCCTGGTATTAATTCGCCTTTGAAGAAGCGCCTTTGTAGCCAAAAGGCGACATTGACCAGACCGATCATCACCGGAACTTCCACCAGTGGTCCAATTACCGCCGCAAATGCCTGTCCTGAGCGCAATCCGAAGACGCCAACTGCCACGGCAATTGCCAATTCAAAATTGTTGGAAGCTGCCGTAAAGGATAAGGTGGTGGTTTGCTGGTAATTTGCGCCAATAAGTTTGCCCATCGCAAAACTTACAAGGAACATAATCACAAAGTAAAGCAATAATGGAATAGCAATTCGAACTACATCAAATGGAATTGCAACGATTAAATTACCTTTCAGGCTGAACATTACAAGAATGGTGAATAAAAGGGCTATTAAAGTCAACGGGCTGATTTTTGGCATAAAAGTTTTGTAATACCATTCTTTGCCTTTGACCCTCGTCAATACCATATTGGTGATAAATCCGGCAAGGAACGGAATGCCCAGATAAATGAAAACGGATTCGGCAATTTCGCCGATGGTGATTTGCACGGCGATGCCTTCCATACCAAACCAGGTGGGCAACACGGTGATAAAAACATAGGCATACACACTGAAGAACAACACCTGGAAGATGCTGTTGAATGCTACCAGACCAGCTGCATAATCGGTATCACCTTTGGCGAGGTCATTCCAGACAATTACCATTGCAATACAGCGCGCTAATCCAATCAAGATCAAACCGGACATATATTCGGGATAGCCGCGTAAAAAAATTATTGCTAACAAAAACATCAAAATGGGGCCAATGATCCAGTTTTGAATTAATGAAAGTCCTAATATCTTCCAGTTACGGAATACCTTCCCCAATTCACCATAATGAACTTTAGCTAATGGGGGGTACATCATTAAGATAAGTCCAATAGCGATTGGAATATTGGTAGCTCCAACAGAGACAGCAGAATTGAGGGATTCAATTACTTTTGGAAACAAATATCCCAATCCAACCCCGACCGCCATCGCCAAAAAGATCCATAACGTTAGATACCGGTCAAGGAATGATAATTTCTTGGTTACGCCTTTTTGTTCCATTTTCCATCTCCTTTAATTGTGTTTGTTGTTAAAACAGGTTTACAAATCATGTTTTGTGCTACATTATTTACACACCGTGGACAGGTGCAGGTATCGCTGATCTGTTGTGATAATTCAATTAATTGCGCCTTTTCTATTTGAAAAAAATCCGCGGTTTGGGTGATTAATTCCAGAATTTGTGGGTTTTCAAGTTGGTAATAAATATGCCTGCCTTCTCGTTTGGTCGTTACGATTCCAGCTTTACGCAATGCCATCAGGTGCTGGGAAATTCTTGCCTGACGGACACCCAATATTGTCTCCAGATGGCAAACGCAGGATTCCTGCTCCCCTATTGTTAGCACAATAAGGATGCGCATGGCTTGCCCAAGTGCTTTAAAAATATGTGCAATTTGTTCTTCAGGATTTTCTCTCAACATATTCGAATTCATGAATATATTATAACTTTGGTAAGAAATATGCACAACGATTGTCGTCACAATTAAGGAAGCGGTTTGTCACAATATTCAAAGAAATCTATCGGATAGTCGTTTTTTTGATTGAGGTCATTAAAAGACGGACACTCTAAAAAATTGATTCTCTAAGGACACTTAACAATATCCTGTGCCCAAAGGCAATCGGAGCAGGATGGATTCATCCCCCAGCAGGCCTCATTTGTCAGGCGTAAATCACAAGTATCGCGGATATCACAATCTGCACAAGATGGAAAGTGGAAGGCTCTTACTTCGCTGCGATATCGCACAAAATCTTCACTCATCCAGATTTCTGCCAATGATGATTTATTGATGTCTCCAAACGTGTGTCTTTGCACTGACTTTTTAACCCCATCAATTGCAAAATAGTCATAGCTGTGGGAGAGGGCATAACAGGGGGCAACCTTCCCATCCCAACCCACTATGATGGAGTTATTGTGCACAAACCGACAGCGTTGTTCAGACCCAAAATGCATGCGTGGTAACTCGATCACACCCCAGCGCCCCCAGGAGTTCGATTTTGCTGGCCAGCGACTGGTTTTTAATGGCTCCACCGGCTCGTAGCCGTATAACTTTTCCTCGTTCATTTCTTCCGAATAGGGTAAGACGTTCGTTACAATGATCTGTGAGGCATTGATCTCCGTTGCCAGATCGGTTATATCCAACAAATCATCTTTATTGCGCTTCAAAGCCACAAATTCAATCCCCAGGGTCGGCTTACGCGTACCTGACTCTTCTTTGATCTGGTTAAAGCGTTTTAAATTATTAAGAATATTATTGAGTTGTGTATCACGTATATCTTTGTAAACTTCCGGATTTACTCCATCAATCGAGACCATGAGGAGATCGACACCCAAATCAACCAGTTTTCGTGCAACCTTTTCAGACAACAGAATCCCATTCGATCCTAAAGTTACATCCAGATTCAGGTTGCGAATCGCAGCAATCATTTCAAAAATATGGGGATGAACCAGTGGTTCACCAAAACTGGTAAACACAACTCTTTCCAGGTCTGGCAGCCCCAGAATGCTGTCCAGTATTTTCTGAAAGATCTCCATGCTCATGTGCGCATTGGGAGAGGCCCACGAATGTCGAATACAGGTATGGCAATTCAGATTACAGGCAGTGGTTACTTCTATGTAAAGTTTTTTCGCGTCGGGTAATGAAAAATGTAAAACCAGGTCGCCGTCCCGTTCATCCAGCCAGTATTCTGCTTGTGGTTCTAATCGTCGCCTTTTCAAAAAATCTTCTGGTATGGTGAGTTGTCCATTTGCATTCGCTTTAATTTTTGGCATATATGGTTCCTAACATTAATCCTGGAAATTTTTTAGTACTGATTAACTATTCATTAAAAAATAAAACTTCTTTTATTTGGACTTTGACTCAATTTGATCTGGCCATGGCCACATTCTACCCTCCTGGCTATTCGGATACAGCTCACAAATTTCTTTCATCGTGCCCCGAAAAGCGCTCTTTTCCTTTCCCAACAAGTACTCCGACATGCCACGCATAAACAACATCGAAGCTGCTTTGGGATTGTTCGGGAACAATGCCAATCCGTTATCCATCAAATCCATAATCTGTATATACCTGCCTTTGGGCATATCCAGTTCTGCTTTCCCCAATCGTAACAGCACCCGAAAATCCTCAATATCCAGGAAGCCATTGAAACGATGCAGCGCATTTCCTTTCCTGTCTAAGAAAAAGAATGAGGGGGTCCAATAAGCAGATAATTTGGAACGAATTTCCCGATTCTTAAAAATATCCTGTCGCAATGGAACAAACCAATCGTTAATTTCTTGCTGAATATTGAGATCCAGATAGGTTTGCGAGTACATTTTTTTGCATCCGGCACATTCATCTCGGTGAAATTGCAGTAAAACGCCTTTATTTTCTTTCCAGGCTGTTTCCAGTGCAGTTTGCCAATCCGACAACCAATCAAGTTTACTTTCCATTTTGATACTCCTTTATTTCCTGCTCGAGTGTCACGAGATCAAAGGGGGCTGTATCCGAGATTGACTCAATTTGTTGATAAATAGTTTGGCCGTTTTCATCAACCAGAATCAGTGCAGGCACCCTGAGCATATTAAACTGCCTGCCTAAATCTGCCCGGTTATCCAGGTCAATACGAACGATTTCGAGGTCAGGATAATTTTGCCGCCATTCAGAAATTTGTAGGTCAGCAGCCTGATAAACCACCAGAACGCATTCACAACCTTTGGAGCGATTAAATAACAATAAAGTTGGATCCTGGGTAATTTCCAAAGGTTCTCTGGGAGCAAACCAGTCCTCCTGCATAGATTTAACCCCTAACACACCCACAACTCCCAGAATAAATATGAGTAAATAAATCCTTTTTTGATTGGCGAAGAAGCTTATGCGATCCATAAAAAGTAGAATCCAACCAGCAGGATAATTACACCACTGGCTTTTTCCAGGTAAGTCGACCACTTTCCGGCAATGCGTAAATTCTTTAACACACCGGTGAAGGTTCCAGCCAGAACTATCGGTACGCCACGCCCTAAGGAGTAGATAAATAACAACACTGCTCCATATACCAGACTGGCTTTCTGGGCAAACACATAGGTCAGGATCGCTGCCAACACCGGTGTGGCACATTGAGAGGCCACCAATCCCGAGACCAAACCCAATAAAAGTGCACCAAACAACCCCTTGGCTTTAATTTTTTCACGCATGCCACCAAACCAGGAAGGCATATTGATATTGATGATCCCAAGCATTTGTAGGCCAATCACAAAACAAACAGCAGCCACCACGTAGTACCAGATACCCATGTTGCCGCCTAATAATCCACCCACTACTGCAGCAATCATACCTAAGATGACAAATGTAACGGCCAGACCTAGTGTAAAAACCAGGGAGATGGAAAATGCTCTCCTCTTGGGAACATCATGAGAACCACCCACATACCCGATAATCAATGGAATCATAGCGACATTACACGGACCTATACTTGTGACAATACCACCCAAAAAGACCAGAAAATAGCCAACGATCGATGAAGGTTGCAAATAAATTGGATCAATGTTCATTATTTTTTCTCCAGAAGATCATTTAGCGCTGAACGCAGATCATCCGGAGACATGGCACCGACCATAACTTTGCCTTCTCCGGACGAATCAATAAAAATTTGGGTTGGAATGTAGGATACTCTGGTACGTTGCAATAGTTGTTGATTAATCGGGTCATACACATCCACATCTACCAGGGCTATCTTATCTTTATACTCCGGATAAACAGCATCAACTGTTTCCATCATATCGATGCAGGTTTGGCAATTGTTGGAATGAATGAACGCAAACACCACTTCGCCCGATTCAACGTACCGATCTAATTGCTGTTCCGCCGTCTCATTTGAAATTACCGGACTCTTTTGTTCATCAGGTTGATTTTTGAATAGTAGAATCCCGGTAACAAGCACGAGGAATCCAACGAATATGAATATTTTTGGCAGGTTTCCATTATTTTTTGGTTTTCTGATTTTGGGCATACTTTGCTCAGTTTTCATTGATGGCATTAACAATCGCTGCGATGGCAGGAACCATATCCTTGTGATTGAAATCCGCCAGGGATTTTTTGACTATTCCACAATCACTAACCAGATTTATGGTTTTCGTTGGTGTAAAGCCAGCCTGTTCCACAATTTTCCGGGAACAATTTAAAGGACATCCATCAATAGTCACAATTCTTTTTACTGCTTGCGTTTTAGATAGAACCGTTGGTGCTTGAGTGGGTAAGCCTCCGAGGCAAAAAATACCAGCCTTACCAGGTTCGACCCTTTTAACAGCTTCCAGGGCAGCCAGGCCTGTCATCGCGCCAACATTTGACATGGCACCAAAACACACAAATAACGCAATTTCAGGAACATTTTCAGCCATTTCTTCTCCTCTTTGATTTATCCAACTTAAAATTCTTTCCAAGAAACGTTTCCGATTAAGATCATATTCATTATTATGAATATATTATAAAATAAAATTGTTTTTCAAGTAGTGACAGATATCAATTATATTTTGTGAAGAAATGGAATCATATATTGACTAAGCAGTCTCCTCGCGTTTCCACATCACAATAATGTGCAGAATTCACCTGACTTGCATTCATTTTATTAGATCAAATATCATTTTTACCGCAATCAGGAGTAACAACAGACCAATCACCTTTTTCAACTGAGTACTGGATAACTTCGTTTTCATGAGTTGTGATCCAATAATCGAACCAATTGCAGCCATCACGGCCATGATCCCAACGAACCATGGATCCAGGCTGCTCATGGTGGCATGACCTAGAAAACCTGATAATGAAGAAAAAACTACTACCAATGCAGTAGTTCCGGCAGCTACTTTTGCATCCAAACCAATCCAATTAAGCACAGGCAGGATAAAATTGCCACCTCCCACTCCTAATAAACCTCCTAAGAAGCCTGCAATCGTTCCAACACCTGTTCCAGCGCTAATTTCTATCGTTCTACTGAGTGCTTTTTCCCGTTTTTTCGCTTTATAAAATAACATCATCGACCCAGCAAAGAGTAAAAAAGCACCAAACATAGCTAAAAGGATGGTCTTATTCACAGAGAGTGTTAAGCGAGCGCCGATAGGAGATAGAATAACTGCCGTAATTAACACCGGTAATCCAATGCGCCAGTTGATCAGCTTTCCACGCCAATAGTTAATGGTTGCAAACAACAAGCTGACAACATTAAGTAACAGGGCTGTGGGAGTAGCTTCTGCCAGAGGGACGCCCAGATAATAGAAGAGAGGCACAAACAAAAAAGCTGCTCCCAGCCCAGCCATCGCTAATAATCCTGAAAATACAAAAACCAGGATTGCGCTGATGATATAAATTGTGGGTTCCATGTTTATCTTTTAGCGATCATATCCGGAACAGGGAATGCAAACATACTTGCTGCCGACCACACGAAGATAAGCCAGTGCTGTTAGTTCGCCACATTGATCACAAGGACGAAATCCCATCACTTCTGGTATCCATACACCCGGATAATCGAAAACCTCGCCAACCTGTAAAACCTCTTCTTTGGGGGCATTCCACACCAGATTAACCAATTCCATCTGATCTTCCATTGGAATTTCATCAGGAGCGATCCCAGCTGCTCGTTGTTGCATGAAAGCGGATTCTGAGATTTGTTTTTGCAATTTGCTGGTGAAAACCACCCGAACCGCACGGTTGCTGTCTTTTTCAATCAGGGTAAATCCAAGTTTTCCCAAAGGATTCTTTTTAATGTTACCTTTGCCAAATGTACAACCGGTTGTGTATTGAACCCCATCTCCGAAGCACATGCCGCCATGATCTTCCCCAATCTCAACGATACCAAAAAGCTGTGTTCCTCCAGAGCGCTTTATATCCAATTTTTCCAATGCTGCGAGTCCAACTCGTACACCTGCAACGCTTGCCCAACAACGATGCCCATGAAACTCCAAAGCTTTTTCTAAAATTTGTTTGTTCTCCATTTTTATTTCCTTTCTTTAGATACTGGCAATAAATAATCCGAACAAATATCCAGCCAGCGTGCTCATAATTGCTACCAGCAATACATAGATGGCTGTTTTCTTCTTACCCATGACACCATTCAAAACCAGAATGGATTGCAGAGATAATTCCGGGTCAGAAAGGAGATAGGCAAGTAACGGACCGCGCGCCATTCCCAGATCCAGGAACATTTTGGCAATTGGCACTTCCACCAGGGTTGGGAAGTACATAAAAACTCCAAAAATTACACCGACCATGTTTGCCCAGATTGTGTTTTGTCCAGCTATCGTTCTGACCCAGGTTTCCGGGATGATTACTTTGACAATTCCCGCAGCGAAAACACCAACAATCAGCAAAGGAAATATTTGTTTAACGAATTTCCAGGTTTCCCAAATCCACCCGGTCAATTCATCTTTCGTGAAGGATCGCCAGGCGACTGTGCCGACACTGGCTAACAGGATGAATTCACCAATAAAACGTCCATTGATACCGATAACCAATGAACCAACCTCTTCTTTGGGTGCAGCAATTAGAATCGTCAAAGCTATTAAAGAAAATGCCACATAAGTCCAGCGGTTGAAACCATCAAAAATTGTTTCGAAACCTTTCCAGGCAGCAATTCCAATGATGATTAACATGAATATCAACAAACCACCCTGAAATGTCAAATTGACACTTGTCAATACTTTGCCAACTCCCGAAGTCCAATCAAAAGGCAAATTGATACTGGCATATACATTCGTCAACAAATCAATTTGCAGGGTGCCAACAATCAGAACCAGAACCAATAAAATGAATAATACCCACACTGCTGGTTTGACTTTTGCGGTCTGGTCAAATACACCATTGGCAGCCATTTCAGCTGTTCGATTAACTTCCTCCTTGCGGAAGATCCATGCCATGATCAGACCGATAACAATACCAAATACGATGGAAAGAACCAGTCTTGAAATCGCGATATCGAATCCGATGGCTGCTCCGGTATAAGTGATTGCCAGAATATTAATGGCAGGACCCACAAAAAGAAATGTGATTGCTGGACCTAACCCCGCACCACGTTTCCAAATTCCGGCAAAAAGCGGCAATATTGTACAGGAACATACTGCCAGGATGAAGCCACCGATTGATGCTGCCGGATAACTGATCCATTTACTGGCTTTTGGACCTAAATACTTGGTGATTGCTTCTTTCGGGATCATTGAGCTCATGAAGCCTGCGATCACAAATGCTGGCACAAGGCAAAGCAAAACATGGGCCGCCAGATAATCCAGTAATCCAGTCCATCCTGACCAAAGCAACATGCCAATATAATTGAAAATTGGTTCCATAAATAATTCCTCAAAAAAAATTGTATTCAAAATATTGAATGTGATTAATCATATTTTTAAGGCAGCAATTGCTGCCTTAAATATCCTGGAATTCTAACCCAACCACTCAGTGATTTCAGATTCACTGGGGATCCTTCCAGCAGAAACCAGCTTGTCATTAATTACCAGACCTGGTGTTGAAAGAATCGGCCACTTCATGATTTCATCAATTTCTGTAACTTTTTCAATTTCTGCTTCAATTCCGAGCTTATCCACAACTTTTCTGGCCATAGCTTCAACCCGTTTACAATTTGCACATCCACTTCCTAAAACTTTAATGTTTACCATATTTCTCCCATCGTTTAAAACTCTAAATTGATTCATTTTTTCCTTTTAATGCTCAATCTCTTCAGGATTGCAATGAGGGCAGGGACAAACTTTATCTTTTGGTTCAATAATATTTGACGATTGACCTGTGAATGTATGAATTGCATCAAGTACTTGATAAATGTCTGGTTGAACTACCCGATAAAAAATATTCCACCCATCACGTCGATCTTGAATGATCTCTGCTTCCCTTAATACAGCCAGTTGTTGCGAAAGATATGCCTGTCTGTGACCTAAAATTGCTTCCATGTGACAGACACATTCTTCTCCCTGGCGTAAAATTTCCATTATTGCCATACGTGTTGGATGAGATAACAACTTAAAAACTTGAATCTGAGAATTATATTGTTTTGTAATCATATTCACTCGCTTGAATATGATTTTACTACCATAATAATTATTGTCAAGAAATTTTTGAGTCATTTCAATGAATAGGGGTTTACTGGTGGTTTTGATTGGTATCACATTAAAAATACTGACTTCTCTATTGAAAAGCCTCTTATGCAGTACTTTAAAATCAGGTGTCAAAAAAATTCAAGGCTACAATTAATGGTGAAAGTGAGAATGTAAGTGCCCGCAACCGAAAGGCAATTTCAAAAAGTTGGAAAAAACCCTAAAGATCCACTTGATTTTCAAGACGTGGATATGGTACTTTCGCGCGGTTATCTATTTGAACGCGAAGAGCATTTTGCCGATGCCATCAAAGAATATCGTGCCTTTTTACGAAAACAAAAAGATAATGCCTGGGTGTATGCTCACCTTGGTTATTGTTTACGCGAGAGCTTGCAATTTCCAAAAGCCTTAAAAATGTTTGATCGGGCATTAGAGATTGATCCATTTTATGGATGGGTCTATGCGCAACGCGGAAATACATACCTCTGGTTGGAGGAATTTGAACGTGCAAAAACCGATCTTGCAACTGCAAAAAGCCTGCTACCGGAAGATGCCTGGGTGCTGGCGATGCTTGCTGAAACACATCGTGAACTGCAGCAATATGAACTGGCAATCGAAATTTTTTCCCTTGCACTCGATATAAGACCCGATTACGTCTGGGCATTGGCACACCGTGGGCGTGTCTTCCTCGATATGGGTAGATTTCCTGAAGGCTATGAGGATCTCCAGCATGCTCTGATTCTTGATCCGGATTATGCCTGGATCCATTACTGCCTGGGAGAATCATTCCGTAAACAGGGATTGGTATCAGAAGCCTTTAATGCCTACCAGAAAGCACTTGAAATCTTGCCGGATTATCCCTGGGTTTTCAGTGCACGCGGCCAACTGTATCAAATGGTGGGAGAGCTCAACAAAGCACTGGCTGATTTCAATCGTCTTGGTGAGATGTGGCCGCAGGATGCCTGGGTATATGCTGTGCGTGGGGATCTTCTTGAACAGATGGGGAAAATTGATAATGCCCTGGAAGCTTTTCAGATGGCGGTCAAGCTGCGTACCGATTACGGTTGGGTATACTGCCGCATCGGTATAATCCATCGATTACATCATGATTTTGATCAATCTTTGCAGGCTTTTAATACTGCACTTGAGCTAATGCCTGAATTCGGTACCGCCTGGGTAGAACGGGCAGAAACCTACCGGCAATTGGGAGAATATGACAAAGCGCTGGCAGACCTCAAGCATAGTATGCCAATGCTTGGTGAGGATGCCTGGATGTATTCGGTACTGGCAGAGGTGCAGAGAGGAATGAAACAATCAGAGCAGGCGTTAAAAAGTTTCAAGCGTGCCTTAAAAATTGATCCGGAATATGATTGGGCATTAGCTCACCGCGGTCGACTCTACCGCGAATTGCAGCAATATGAAAAAGGGTTGCAGGATTTCAACTCGGCGTTAAAAATCAAACCCAATTATGTCTGGGCTTATTATCAACGTGGGGAACTGTACCAGGAAATGGGTAATCATGACGCTGCCTGGGAAGATTACCAAAAAACACTTGATTTGAATCCAAAATATTATTGGGCAAAAGCAAGCTGCGCTGAAATTCTGATATTCAAACAATTATATGCAGAAGCGATCCCTTATTTGGAAGCTTTTTTACAAGCTCGACCCAAGGATGTCTGGGGACTTGGACAGCTCGGATATGCTCATGAAAAAAACGGTCAGACAGAACTGGCTCTGCTCAACTACTGGCAGGCTCTGGCCTTCGATCCGGAAAATGCTTGGGCAAAACAACGTTGGGAAACGCTCCAAAATCAATAATTTTTAATTTCTGCCAGTTTGGTCCTCGTATAAAATCCTGTACAAGCTTCCCATATAATCTTTATTGGGGAGTACAATTTCACCTTGAAAGGATATCGGTGAAAAGAAATATGATAAAACGTGTTGTATCAGGATTTTTGGTTGTTTTCATAATTGCTATCAGTGCTTTCGTGATTTGGGGCAGCACGCCTGCCCGTCCCGATACGCTTGCTTTACAGGCGTTAGAATCAAATGATGTTGTCAATGTGGAAAAAGGTCAATTCTGGCTGAAATTTTCACCCACCAACCAAGCCCCGATCAGCGGGTTTATTTTTTATCCCGGTGGACGGGTTGACTATCGTGCTTATGCCCCTTTAATGAGAGCAATCGCTGAGCGTGGATATGAGGTTGCATTGGTAAAAATGCCACTCAATCTGGCAGTTTTGGGTGCCAATCGTGCAGATGCTGTCATTGATGCAAATCCGGAAATTCCTGTCTGGTATATCGGAGGACATTCTTTAGGTGGTGCCATGGCAGCGGCTTATGTGTATAACAATCCTGTCTCCGTGCAGGGGCTTGTCCTTTGGGCGGCCTACCCGGCAGAAAGCAATGACTTATCCCAATCCGGATTTCCCGTTCTTTCACTCTATGCAGATCGTGATGGTCTGGCTACTCCCGAAAAAATCCAGGCATCTATTCCATTCTTACCAAAAGATACCATTTGGGTTGAAATAAAGGGCGGTAATCATGCCCAGTTTGGCAGTTACGGTCCGCAGGATGGAGATTTCGATGCATCCATATCAGCAGAGGAACAACATCAACTAATTGTTGATGCCACGCTTAACTTCCTGTCCAGGATGCGATGATCATATTTGCAGTAAATCAAAACGGGGTGTAAAAACACCCCGTTTTGATCTTAACCGTCTCTCTGCTCCTGATATCGCTCATTCAGGTTTTTCTGTATATAATTCAATTATTTTCAGGATGACATCCACTGCCCGTTCCAGGGATCGCGCTGGCAGGTATTCAAAGCGTCCATGTGCATTGTGACCACCAGTAAATAAATTCGGACAGGGTAATCCTTCAAATGACAGGCGTGCTCCATCCGTTCCACCACGTACCGGGATAATTTTGGGTTCAATCCCCAATTCAATCATTGCATCCCTTGCTGTCTCAATAATATGGAATACAGGCAGGATTTTTTCTCTCATGTTTAAATATTGATCCTTCAAGACCAGACTGGCTGTATTTGGTCCATATTTGTAATTGGCAAATTCAACCGCTTTTTCAATCAGAGCTTTCTGCCATAAAAATTTATCATGATCATGCTCGCGAATGATGTACTCAAGAATGGTCTCTTCCAGGTTTCCATCAAATCGCATCAAGTGAAAGAAACCATCATAGCGTTCCGTGTGCTCAGGTCGCATCTGGCCTGGCAGCATTCCGGCTATATCCATTGCAATATTGATCGAATTGATCATCTTATCTTTGGCGGTACCAGGATGAACACTGCGACCTTTTACTACAATCTTTGCGCCAGCTGCGTTGAAATTCTCATACTCCAGCTCACCCAGTTCACCGCCATCCACAGTGTAAGCAAAATCTGCAGCGAATTTCTCCACATCAAAGCGATCCGCCCCACGGCCAATTTCTTCATCCGGGGTAAAACCAATTTTGAGCATACCATGCTCGATCTCAGGATGCTGCACCAGATAATCCACTGCAGCCATGATTGCAGCGATCCCTGCTTTATCATCTGCCCCCAGCAAGGTCGTGCCATCGGTGGTTATTATTGGTTGACCGATGTATTGTTTCAACTCTGGAAAATCGATTGGTGACATTACCACATTCTGTGCAGCATTCAGAACAATCTCTTTCCCATCATAATTCTCAATCCACTGCGGATTTACTCCCTCGCCACACATGTCCGGGCTGGTATCCATGTGGGCTATCCACCCAATAACCGGTACATTTCGGGAAGTGTTAGCAGGCAGCGTAGCCATTACATAACCATTCTCATCCTGACTCACATCTTGCAATTGAAGGGAATCCAGTTCTTCCTTCAATAAACGAGCCAGATCGAATTGTTTGGCTGTACTCGGGCAGCTTTCCGAATTAACATCCGATTGTGTATCAATTTGAATATAACGGTAAAAGCGTTCAATCACATTACTCATCTTTTGCTCCCATATCAATTCGTTTGTGTATCAAAAAAAGAATAGAAAACACAACCATCATAATTATTGTACAAAGCTTAGAATTTGTAAACCTGGCAGCTCACCAAATTTAATGGATGTGAGATAATAGGGTTGATTTACCAAAAAGAGGTGCGCATGCAAACTTATCTTATTCCAATGGTGCCTGGTCCAGTACGAGTACCTGACCGCATCCTGGCTGCTTATCAGAGTGATTATGGTTCATCGGATTTAGAACCAGAATTTCTGGAGCTTTACAACCAGACCGAAGAGAAAATGAGACCACTGCTCGGTACCCAAAAACAGATCGTTTTTATGACCGGGGAAGGTATGCTTTCCTTATGGAGTGCCCTGAAAAGCACAATCAAACCTGGTGACTGTGTTCTGGCACTGGCAACCGGTGTGTTTGGATACGGAATTGGAGACATGGCTCGTTCGATTGGTGCCCAGGTAACCACACTCGGGTTCGCTCACAACGAAAGCTTGCACGATTGGGCACGAATCGAAGAAGCTATCATTGAATTCCAACCTAAAATGATTACGGCTGTGCATTGTGAAACGCCATCCGGCACATTAAACCCGCTCGAAAAACTGGGTGAACTTAAGCAGAGACATGCTGTTCCGCTGCTCTATGTTGACATGGTTGCCAGCATCGGAGGTGTTCCGGTTGAGGCAGATGCCTGGCATGTTGACCTGGCGTTAGGTGGCTCTCAGAAAGTGCTTTCAGCCCCCTGTGATATCTCCTACCTCGGAATCAGCCCAGGTGCCTGGGAGATTATCGAGGATGTAAAGTATGTCGGTTATGATGCACTTTTGCCTTTCCGCAATGTACAGCAGAAAGCCGAGTTCCCTTACACTCCCCACTGGCATGGGCTGGCTGCCATCAACACCAGTATTGATATGTTAATGGAAGAAGGATTAGCGTTGGTGTATCAACGCCATGAAATGGTCGCTGCGTATTGCCGGGAACAATTACGTGCCATTGGTTATCAACTTTTCGTGAAACCTGATTTCATTCCATCTCCTACGGTCACAGCAGTCAATGTGCCCGAAGGGATCAGCTGGCAGGCATTTGATCAGAAACTGCGTGCTGCCGGACTCGTCGTGGGTGGCAGCTATGGCCCGTTGGCAGGTAAAGTCTTTCGTCTCGGTCACATGGGTTCCCAGGCAAATATGGAACTTATGCATCAAGCTCTCGAGGTTCTGGAAAAAGTTTATCACCAGATATAAAGATTGTTCATGTATCCAATTCAGGAAAACACAAAATGAAAATCGCAAGGGTAGTGTCCCTGACCTTCCCCGGATCTCTTACCTGCCACCGATTTCAAAAAATATCCTTCCGATCATAACCTTGAGAAACCAGAGAATCCTCAAAAGAGCCAATCTTGTAAATGAGAAAAATATCTTTACCAAAATAATTAGTTGTCACTTTGAGCTGTCAGCTGTTAGCAGTGAGCAAAAAAGCTTGCTTTTTTATATACCGTTCGGTATAATATCTTTATGAACGAAAATAGTATGATCATTCTGAAAACCGCCTGCAAGCTTTTCTCGCAGCATGGTTATGATGCCGTCGGCGTGCAGGAAATTATTGAGACATCCGGTTTCACCAAACCTACCCTCTATCATTACTTTGGTTCAAAAGAAGGATTACTAAAAGCCATTCTCGTGTACTATCTCGACCTTTTTCATCAACAGCTGGTCGAACCCATGCACTATTCAGGTGACATCCAGGCCAATCTGAGAAACATTTTCAGGGCATACCTGGATTTTGCCGAGCATGAAGCACGTTTTTTCCGGCTTTGGCTGGCATTACGCTTAGCACCCACGCAAAGTGTCACCTATCAGGCAGTCCTGCCTTACACACAATCACAACAGACAGCCATGTTCGAATTCTTTCTGCAGGCGGCTCAACAACACGGCAACATGCGCGGCCGCGAAAAAATTCTGGCAACTTCCTTCCAGGGTATGCTTTTCACCTATGGATCGCTGGTCCTTCAGGGAGATTTCGAAATTAATCAGCAAAAAATCAATCAGGCTGTTCATCAATTCATGCACGGCATTTTCTCATAATAAAATTACCTGGCAAAAATATTTGAAAGGAATCTATACCATTCGGTATAAAAAACAAAAAATGAATAACACTCCAGATTGGATTCAATCCGCTTTTATCTATCACCTCTATCCCTTAGGGCTCACTGCAGCACCTCACCAAAATCACTACGAAGACCTTACAGAATATCGTCTTGATAAGCTCTACTCCTGGCTGGAACACCTGCAATGGCTTGGGGTGAACACCCTCTTTCTGGGTCCGATCCTTCAATCCAGCCAGCATGGGTACGATACTATCGATTATTTTCATATCGATAAACGTCTCGGTGATAACCACTCCTTCAAGGCATTTTCTCAGGAAGTACACCGCCGTGGAATGCGCTTGATTCTCGATGCAGTCTTTAATCACAGTGGACGTGATTTCTGGGCATTTCAGGATCTGCAACAAAAAGGTCAGCAATCCCCTTACACGGACTGGTATGAGGGGGTCCGCTTTGATCAACCAAGTCCAGTGGGAGATGCCTTCAATTATGAGACCTGGGCTGGTTATCACAGTCTGCCAAAGTTCAATCTCGCGAATCCTGCAGTGCGCGAACACCTTTTTCAAGCCGTGCGTTTCTGGATCGATGAGTGGGGTATCGATGGGTTACGTCTCGATGCGGCTGACCATGTTCGCCTGGATTTCTGGCAGGAGTTGCGTCAAATTACTACTTCCCTGCAACCCGATTTCTGGCTGATGGGGGAGGTCGTCCATGGCGAATATCAAGAATGGGCTAATAACGAGCATCTCCACAGTGTCACCAATTACGAGGCCTATAAAGGTCTGTATTCAAGCCTGAATGATGCCAACTTTTTTGAGATTGCCCATACCTTACAGCGTCAGTTTGGAGAAGGCGGGCTTTACTGCGATTTGATGCTCTACAATTTTGTAGACAATCACGATGTCAACCGAGTGGCATCTCAACTGAAATTCAAAGGGCATCTCTATCCGCTCTACGCCCTCTTATTCACGATGCCCGGAATCCCCTCACTCTATTATGGCAGTGAGTGGGGTCTTGAAGGGAAACGCTCCAAATTCAGCGATCAGGCGTTGCGTCCAGCACTCAATCTCGAATCGTTGATTCACAACGCACCCATAGCCAATCTCCCTGATACGATCCGCCAACTTTCCGGTATCCGATTTGGAAATTCAGCACTGCAGATAGGCAGATATCGGCAAGCATTCATCAGCCCAACCCAATTTGCTTTCTGGCGTGAAACCGAAGAACAAAAAGTGCTGGTTGCAATCAATGCAGCTTCTGAGGCAGCTACGATTTCAGGTATCCAGATACCTGATTATCAAATGGTGAGACAGATTCCTGAAAAGGATTTTTCTTTCACAATACAAAATAATGAGATCCAGCTGCAAATTCCACCCCAGTGGTTTTCAATCCTTATATTCGATTAAATAGCTTAAAAATTATCCGTAAATTAACAAAAGAACGATATAAGCAACCACTATAAGTAAAAATACTGCAAACAAAATCTTGATTACCTGTTGAAATTTTTGTTTTCGAAGAGCTTTCTTTACAAAAATGGCATCCTGAATAATTTCTTCAATCGCGTAATCGGTAAGCTGCATTTTTTCTACAAGAACTTTGTGAACAGCCGCTGGTGATTTACCGACAGCGATCATCTCCCTCGCCTGTCTGACTGCCTGTGCCCGGACCGGATTGGCTTTAGGAATTTCGATTGTTTTTTGCGTTGTATTGTTATCGATTCCATTCCTATTGATCACCATACGATACTCATGTAAAGCTTTACCAATCTGTGCCCGTGTCAGCCACAAACCAACAAGATTGACCGGAAAATTCAACGGTGTTTCAACAAGCATCAGGTGATCTTTGCTGGGGGCTAATCGAAATTTGATCCCACACATCGGACAAATTATGAGTTGTTCATTCGAAATATCAGGTTTCACCTGCAGAAAACCACTCTGACAAATTGGGCAGCGGTTAATATGGTCCAGATTTTCTTTAATCTGTTTGGTCTCGGGAGAATCAATCATTGTTATCATCAAGGTTTTATTTTATACCCGTATTATAGAAAATTATTGTTTGTAACAGGTTGTAATTTTGTTACAATTTTGTTACAAATCCCTAACTTACTCTGTTATTTAACCACTAGAAACGGAAAATTATCCTGCCATATAAGCAATCGAGATCGTCCCAGGCCCAACATGTGCTCCAACGACCGGGCTGACATACGAAAGGATCGCTTCTTCAGCACCCAACCTTTCCTTTAACTCAGCCAAAAGGCTCACAGCAGCATCATGTTCAAGCGCATGAAAAACGGAAATATGTAAAGGTTTGCGACCATCAATTCCTTTTTCAACCAGAGCAACCATGCGTTTAATGGCTTTCTTTTTGGAGATCACACTTTCCACCAATTCAATCTTTCCATCACTAATTTGCAAAACCGGTTTTATATTCAGAGCCGTTCCCAACAAACGTTTCGCACCCCCAATTCGTCCACCAGCTGCCAGAAATTTAAGGGTATCGACCGTAAAATAGACACCGATTTTCGAATAAGAATCATTTGCGATTTTGACACATTCTTCCAGGCTTGACCCTGCTTTTGCTGCTCTCGCGGTAGCCAGAACCTGAAATCCCAAAGCCATGGATACCAGTTTTGTGTCCAATACTGCAACAGGCTTTCCTTCAAAAGATTTTATTGCCTGCATGGCAGAATCATAAGAACTGGAAATACCACTGGAAATACCAAGATTAATAATTTCATATCCTTCATCCAACAACTTCTGGAACATCTCCTCATATTGATGAACGGTTATCTGACTTGTCTGTGGTAAAGATTGACTGGTAGCCAGGCGAGTGTAAAACTCATCCGGTTGAATATCAACCCCATCCCTGTAAGGCTTTCCTTCCCAAATCAAGGTCAGCGGAACGACTGAAATTGGATACTCTGCCACAATTTCGGCTGGAAGATAAGCACTGCTGTCCGTCACAACGATAACTTTTGACATTGAAATACACTCCAGTGGGTTTTTTGCTCAAGTATAACCGAAATGTCATGTTCTTCCGTAATCACGTTAAAACGTCCTGGTGCCAACAAAAAATATAGATTTTAATTATCGTGTTTTTAAGAGGAGAGTTTTTACAGGGTTTGTAGAATCTATCACAATTAGGTTTTTTTTGAAAGAATCTTAAAATTTTTCGACTATTACCAATTTTTCAATCAATTTTACCTTTTTAGGCGTGATTCTCATTTTATATTAATGTAAATTTATTATGATAAATTATGTCAATTTTACCTGATTTATTTGACATAGATAAAAAAAAAGGTTATAAACATATTATACAAAAATGGTTTTTGATTTACAGAGTTTCCAGAATTTTGGTTCAGACCAAAACTGAATTTAGGAGCTGAAATGACTACAATAAATGATTTTTCCGACGAACCCCGCTACACCATCAAATCCGTCAGTGTTCAGACGGGTATCCGTCCTGTGACACTACGAGCCTGGGAACGCCGGCATGAATTACTGAGCCCCCATCGTTCGGATAACCGTTATCGCTTATATTCCGAACGGGATATCGCTATCCTGAGATGGATAAAATCACGTGTGGATGAAGGAATTTCAATTAGCAACGCTGTATTAGAATTGCGCCAAATGACCCGCAACGGTGTCTGGCCAGATGCAGTTCCGTCAGCGCCAACACGCACATTGATCGCACCCAAAGCTACACCTGAAACATATACCCATTGGTTATACAATGCATTAATTAAACATAATGAAGAACGCTCAACAGAGCTCATTCGTGAATTGCATGCCAGTTACGATTTGATGACCATCTTCAACCGAATCCTGGCACCCACCCTGATTGCAATTGGGGAAGCATGGTACCGCGGTGAGATCCGCATCACAACCGAACATTATGCATCCAACTTCCTGAGAGCGCGTTTGATGTCATTACTGCAGGCATATCCATCCCGCAGAAATGCACCTTATGTACAGCTTGGATGTGCCCCCACCGAACAACATGAACTTGGCAGTTTAATGATGGCTGTTTTATTGCGAAGTGAAGGCTACAGAGTGGAATATTTGGGACCTGATCTCCCAATCGATGACCTTGTTGATTATGCCAGTTATGAATTCCCAGATTTGATTGTGATAACCGCATCAACCGATCTGGCTGCATTTGAAATGCGACGGCTGAAAGAAAAATTGGATCAGATTAATCCAGCTCCCGCCCTGGCTTATGCAGGCAGCGCCTTTGACAGCAGTCAAAAAGTTCGAGACATGGTGCCCGGTCATTATATTGGAAAATCCTTTGAAGAAGGTCTGGAAACATTGAAAGAAATGTTAAAAGAAAAAGAATTAGCTTAATCCAACACACTCCTTTAAATGCATAAGGTTTGTCAATAAGATTAGACAAACCTTATGCATTTAAACACATATCTAGTATAAATAGTATATAAGATCCTTTCATTACCGTTAGCAGGTGTTTTTGGTGGAAATACTACCAAAAACAACCGGGCATAAAAACGAAAAGATGCAAGATGAATTTTAAAATTATTGTTTTTAGGAATAAAAATGGAAAATAACATTAACAATATAACCAATAAAGACGATTTGCCTATTTATAATATCAAAGCAGTATCCAGCATGCTCAACTTGTTGCCGGTTACATTGCGCGCATGGGAACGCCGCTATGGCTTACCACACCCCCATCGCGGCGAACAGGGATATCGCCTGTATTCAACCTATGATGTCCGTTTGTTACGCTGGCTTAAACAACAGAACGAATCCGGCATGAGTATTGGGCAGGCTGTCAAATATTTACATGAGTTACGAAGTGGTGGAACAGATCCTGCCAAAGAAATACCTGCCTTACAGGAATCAGTTAATGAGACAATCAATCAAGTTTCTTTAGAAGTCTTATCACGACATTTTCAACAATACTTGATGAATTACCAGAATGAAGCTGCTTCTGAAATTCTCAGGAAAGCTTTCTCCATTTACAATGTGGACCAGGTATTGAGCAATGTTGTTCAGGAAACACTGGTGAATATCGGAAATGCCTGGCATCTTGGCGAAATCCCCATCACTGTTGAACATTTCGCTACTCAATTCTGTGAGCAACATCTGATGGGTATGTTTTACTCATCATCTGTTCCCACCCGCGAAGGTACCATCTTCGCAGCCTGCGCACCAGGTGAAATGCATCAGATTGGGATTCTCAGTCTGGTGGTGATGTTGCGATGGCGGGGATGGGATGTAAAATATTTTGGCCAAAACTTGAGCCTTGATCGTATTTTGGAAACGCTCAATGTTCTCAAACCAAACACATTACTATTTACAGCAACAACCAAAGAAAGTGCTCTGTCATTAAAACCATTGGGTAGTATACTGGAAAAATATCCATTTGAGAGACCGTTGATCTTTCTGGGAGGAATGGCTTTTCAAAATTATCCTGAATTGGGTAGATTAATATCGGGAGAGATCATTAATTTTTCTCCCAGTAGAAACATCGAAATTATTGAAAAACAAATTTATAAGAAAATCGCCAACTCGAAAGAATAATCGTCATTTCTTCATCGAAGTCAGGGTGATGTTAGTGGGTATGAATGCCAAAAACTCGCTTTAGGCCTGATTTATTGAAATGATAAAATGGTACGAATAACCTTCCAGTTTGGATAATTAAAGAGAGATCATGACAGATAAAAAACGTTTGTTTTCCATTTTCTTAATTGTTTTTATCGATTTGCTCGGTTTCAGCATCATTCTCCCATTACTCCCCTTTTATGCAGAGAGTTTTGGTGCATCAGCCACCACAGTTGGCTTTCTGGTAGCTATTTATGCTGCTGGTCAAATGTTCAGTGCCCCTTTATTAGGCAGGCTTTCTGATCGTTATGGCCGGCGACCATTTTTGATCATCAGTATTCTGGGTGGAGCAATCAGCTTTTTTATGCTTGGGTTGGCTACCAACTTGACAATGTTGTTCATTGCCCGACTGGTTGCCGGTATGACTGCCGGAAATATCAGCGTTGCCCAGGCATACATTACCGACATCACCGACACTAAAAACCGTTCACGGGGGCTCGGTTTGATCGGTGCAGCTTTCGGACTTGGGTTTGTCATTGGTCCAGCAATGGGTGGTCTATTAAGTCAATGGGGATACTTCGTTCCTTCTTTTGTAGCTGCCGGGATTGCATCCATTAATTTTGTGGTTGTCATCCTTTGGCTGCCTGAATCATTAACAAAAGAAAGAAAAGATGAAATAGCTTCTCAAAATAATCCTCCAATTTCAATCAAATCAGTGCGCCAGGCAATGGCAAGACCGGTGGTTGGAACGTTATTACAAACACGTCTCTTTTATGGATTTGCTTTTGCTCTTTTCCAATCAGTCTTTGCCCTTTACGGCCAATATAGATTCGGATTAAACGCCCAGAACACAGGGTACGTTCTGGCTTATGTTGGTGTAATATCTGTGATTACCCAGGGAGGGCTGGTAGGAAAAATTACCGATAGGTTTGCTGACCGCAAAATAATCCTTGTTTCCACTGCCATTATCGCAATCAGTTTTCTTGCCTGGGCCTTTGCACCCAGTATTCCGATTCTTCTCCTGATACTCTTACCAATTGCAATGAATGCAGGAATTCTCAACACTGTCATTAATACTGCCCTTACCAAAGCAGTACCTTCCATCGAGTTTGGTGGCATTTTAGGGCTCTCTGCAGCGCTGGAAAGCGCTACTCGTGTAATTGCACCATCTTTGGGTGGTTTCCTTCTGGAAAAGCTGGGAACTTCAGCTCCCGGAATTCTCAGTTCATTAATATTAATCTGGTTAACAACCTACATTTACCGGTTTATCTTTCATGATTCAAAAACAACTTCACCAGATCCAATAAATATTTAAGTTAACCTCATGCATGAATTTATTTCTTGATTGTATCCACTTAATGAGACGGGGTAAGCAAGTGTTTTTGCCAAAAACACCCTGACCGCCAGCATGAAAAGATACATTTGATTCTATTAAATTGGTGATGATACGGTATCATAATGATTAAAATGATACCGGTAAATGAAAGAAACATTAATCAATCTCACACAGTAGCTGTAATTGGGGGTGGTCCAGCTGGATTAATCGCAGCTGAGTATTTAATTACCCACGGAATAAATGTAGATGTATTCGAAGGGAAACCAGCTGTTTTGCGAAAATTTCTGGTAGCGGGGAAGGGTGGATTGAATCTGACCCGCGCTGAAGATTTTGATTTATTTCTTTCCCGATATCTGGAACGTGCCTCTTTTTTGTCTCCATTTCTGACAAAATTTGGACCTTCCGAACTGCGTTCATGGGTCGAGGAATTAGGTTTTTCAACCTTTGTAGGCAGTTCCGGCAGAGTTTTTCCAAGTGACATGCAGGCGGTTCCGCTGCGTCGTGCCTGGATTCAGCGTTTGGAACAGCAGGGAGTCAGATTTCATCTAAATCACCGCTGGCTGGGATGGAATCTGGAAAAAGGATTAATATTCCAAACAAAATCAGGAAATGTAGCCATCCATCCTGATGCGGCGGTTTTGGCACTGGGTGGTGCCAGCTGGTCAAAGACAGGTAGCGATGGAAAATGGTCAGAAATTCTTCAGAAACAAGGCATATTAATTTCAGCGTTCAAACCTGCCAATTGCGGCTTTGATGTTGGATGGAGTGAACATTTCCGTGATCGATATCAAGGTTCAGCGATAAAGTCTGTTGTCCTGCGATTTCAACCGGCCAATGGAAAGCCTATTCAACAAAAAGGCGAGTTTTTGGCCACAAAATATGGAGTAGAGGGAAACCTGATCTATTCGTTTTCTGCACCAATCCGTGACGAAATTCTTTCAAATGGCAAAGCAATCATCCACCTTGACCTGACGCCGGATTGGACCCAGGATCAATTACTGACAAAGTTATCTAAGCCGCGTGGTTCACGCTCAATAGCCAGTCATTTGGAAAAAAGCATTGGCTTGCGTGGGGTAAAATCAGGTTTGCTGTGGGAATTCTTACTTCGCTCGACCATGAATAACCCAGAGGAATTGGTTTCTTTCATTAAAGCATTACCCATTCCCTTATTAGCACCACGTCCACTTGAGGAAGCTATCAGCAGCGCTGGCGGAGTACGCTTCGAGGACCTGAACAATTATTTAATGTTGAATGCCATGCCAGGTGTCTTTTGTGCCGGCGAAATGCTGGACTGGGAAGCTCCTACCGGTGGATATTTACTCACAGCCTGTTTTTCAACCGGGCGATCAGCAGCAGAAGGTGTGTTGAACTGGTTACACAACTCCTGATAATTACACCTCAGAATTCTTTATTGTATGATCAAACAGGGTATAAAATTCAGTTAACACACGATTTAAATACCTTATCAAATTGAAACTTTAAAACATGGTTGAGAAATTTATAACCGGGTTTCAGACTTCATTTGGATAAAACTTCATCAAGGAGGATGTAATGTTAAAAGAATTTAAAGCATTTGCAATGCGTGGGAACGTTATTGATTTAGCTATTGGTGTGATCATCGGTGGTGCTTTTGGAAAAATCGTTTCATCTTTTGTTACTGACGTTATTATGCCGTTGATTGGCTTGTTGCTCGGCAAGATAAACTTTGCTAACCTGTTCGTCAATCTGAGTGGCAAAGATTATTCATCGCTGGTAGCTGCGCAGGAAGCAGGAGCGCCAACATTAAATTATGGTCTATTTATCAATGCCATCGTCGATTTTCTGATTGTTGCCTTTGTCATTTTCCTGGTTATTAAAGGGATAAACAAACTTCAAAAACCAAAACCGGCACCGGTGGTAGCACCCACGACAAAGAAATGTGCTTTCTGTTTTACAGAAATTGCAATTGAAGCGACCCGATGCCCGAACTGCACATCACAACTCGGATAAATCAAAACTCTCGGTAAAACTTATCAGGCAATTTGCTGGAATCCAACACAATAGAATTTAATGAAAAAAAGAGAATTGTTAACTCTGATCTATTAGGTTTTTATCTTTTCGATGACTCCTGGTAGTTCTTTGAAGGATTCGATTTGGAAATATCCATCTGCATGAGAACTGCTACCTGTCACTTGTTCATGTGCCCATGTAAAAGTATGGGGAATATATACTCCATATCCACCAATCTTTATTACTGGCAGGATATCGGAGCGCAAGGAATTACCAACCATTAAGAATTCATTAGGCAAAATATTATGGTTAGCCAGAATTCTTTCATACGTCTCGTCCAACTTATCGCTGACCACCTCGTACGCTTCGAAATATTTCTCCAACTTCGAGTTAACCAATTTTCGTTCCTGATCCAGTAAATCACCCTTGGTGATCACCATCAGTCGAAAATCCTTTTGAAGAATTTCTATTGTTTCCAGAACACCAGGCAACAATTCGGCATCTTGTGATAGCATGCTTCGTAAATGGTTCAGAATCGAATTGATCTCTTTGCTGCCAACTGCGCCATCACTTAACTGGATAGCAGTCTCAATCATCGATAAGCCAAAAGATTTGATTCCATATCCATACCATTGTAAATTGCTAGTCTCTATTTGTAATAAAGTCGCATCGACAACATCCGCTGGTTGATAAGGTTCCAAAAGAGCAGCCAGTAGTACCTGCCCTTTATGATAATATTTTTCGTTTTCCCAAAGCGTGTCATCTGCATCAAAAGCAATCCATCGAATCATTTATTAACACTTTCCCTTGGCATTATTCTTTTATTGTTTAATTCTCTCAATCATAATTTTTAAGACACTTAAGAAGAATAATGTGTATTCTCTTTTTGTTTGTAAGATTGAGTTCCCAGGAAGTAGCGTCTTGCTCCTAATAATGCGACAAAAGCAATAATTGCCAAAACAATATCAATCGCTTCAATCTCTGGTTTTAAGACCTTCCTGGCAGTAACAAATGCCAGTAATTCAAGAACAGCTGTTAAATCATGAACGATAAGCATGCGTACTAATTCCAAACCAATTACCATCAGTAAGACGCGATATATTAATTCATAGAAGGTTTCCGTCAATTGCCAATCCATACTTACCAGAATTATAAAACTTCCAATGCTATAGATAACAATTCCTAGCAGCACTGTCAATGCTAATATCCGTTCCATCCAAATCACAATATTTATGAATTGGCTTGGTATCCATTTCGAGGTTTTTGATTCCATATTGTTTTCCTAAGTTTGATTCTTATATAATTGAGTTAATACAAAACAACCCAAAAAGAATTTATTGAGTGTGTTTTGTCTATTATATATTTTCTGCGATAAGATGTAAATTTTTTATCCCTGGCGTTTCAACCTGGCTGGTTTACCATGAAATTCTAATCGTTTTAGTTTACTGATGACCTGATCCACATATTGTTCTGATACATCCACAAAGGTTTCATGTTGGTGAATAGTAATCGCTCCAACAGCTTTCCCGGGGATCTTGGCTTCATTAGCAATCGCACCTACCACCATGGTTGGGCGAATCTGTTCTGCTTTTCCCAATTCGAAAGATAATCGCACCATTCCTGGTTCGTGACTGGTTTTCCGGTTTCCTCTGGTACGTCCAGCATGTTCAAAGCGTCTGGATTCACCACTACGAGGTTTTGAATCGCGTGCATTCCTGCCACCTCGCTGACTGACTTCCACGATTCCTACTGGCATAATATGGACATACTTTTTTTGTTCTTTAACCAGCTTTAGAGCCATTGCAGCCACCAACAAGGGATCATGTCCCTCTTCCACCAGTTTATTGACCAGTTCAATTTCGCGAGGTTGTTTTCCACTATTTAATCGTTCAACAATCAAACTTTCAAATTCTAATTGCCTTTTGGCAAGAATATCTTTTTCAGTAGGTACTTTTCCAACCAGCATTACCTGGTGTGTAACTTTTTCAAAACGACGAATACGGAACATTTCGCTTCCAGTGATCATTGAGATTGCAATACCTTTGGCACCAGCACGTCCTGTTCGTCCAATTCGATGGATATAATCTTCGGCTTCAAAAGGAATGTCATAATTGAACACATGCGATACACCTGGAATATCTAACCCACGGGCTGCAACATCAGTGGCAACAAGGACGCGTGTAAGACCTTTTCGAAAACGGTCGAGAGCAACTTCACGCGCAGATTGTGCCAGATCACCATGCAGGGCTTCTGCTGAATAATGCGCTGCCATAAGTTGGTCACTCAATTCTGCAGCACGAATTTTGGTTCGGGTGAAAATTAATGCATTCGTAACAGGTTCAAATTCCAATAGTCTTAACAATGCTGCAAACTTATCCTTCTCAGGAATCAGATACATACGTTGTTCGGTGTTCTCTACAGTTAATGTTTTACCAGCTATTATTATTTCATCAGGATTATTCAGATACCTGTTGGCCAATTTACGAATTTCAATAGGCAATGTGGCGGAGAATAGAGCTTTTTGACAATCATAAGGTGCGTAAGCCAGGATCGCTTCCACTTCTTCGATGAAACCCATTTTGAGCATTTCATCCGCTTCATCCAATACCCAAAACTTTACTCTGGAGAGATCCAGTGCATTCTTTTTCTGGATCAAATCCATTACTCTGCCAGGTGTTCCCACCACAATCTGAACGCCTTCTGAAAGCTGATAAAGTTGACGGCCATACGGTGCACCACCATATACCGGCAAGATTTTTACCGGCATAAATTTAGCAAAAGTTTCGATTGCCTTTGAGACCTGTAAACATAGTTCTCTTGTTGGTGTCAGGATAAATCCTTGCACAGCTTTTAGTTGTGGGTCAATCATTTGCAGCATCGGCAATGCAAAAGCAGCAGTCTTTCCCGTACCGGTTTGAGCCTGACCGAGCATATCTTTTCCACTCATCAAAACCGGGATCGCCTGTGTTTGAATCTCGGTCGGGTTTACAAATTCCAATTCCTGGATTGCCTGGTTCAAGGCAGGCTTTAAATTTAATGTTTCAAACAAACTCATTATTTCCTTAACACTTTCAGACGCACACGCCTATATAGCTTTTTATCAGATCAGGAGATCAGGTTTTTTTCAACAAAAAAGGACTTGCTGATCCTGGCAAATCCTTTCCGAGATGCAAACGATCTTGTTCTACTGATCTGTCGAACAACAAATAATTGTAGCACATTCTATTAAATTATGTTGATTTTATTGATCAATTTTACTGCTTGCTATCGTTATTAACCCCTGTTAAAATTCAAAGATGAATAATAAAATTTACTTTGGTGATAATCTCTCAATTCTGAAGTCCTTACCAACTGAGTCAATTGATCTGATCTATATTGATCCACCCTTTAACACCGGGAAATCTCAAAGCCGTACCCAAATTAAAACCATAGCGGATGATGATGGTGACCGGGTTGGTTTCCAAGGACGTTCTTATAAGACCATTACGTTAGGACAAAAGGCATACCGTGACCAATTTGATGATTATTTAGGGTTTTTGGAACCCAGATTAAGGGAAGCCTATCGCTTATTGAAGCCGCAGGGCAGTTTATACTTTCACATTGATTATCGAGAAGTACATTACTGTAAAATATTATTAGACCAGATATTTGGTCGCGCCTCATTCCTAAATGAAATTATCTGGGCATATGACTATGGCGCACGTACACGCAAAAAATGGCCACCCAAACACGATAATATCCTTTTATATGCAAAAGATCCTGAGCATTATACTTTTAATGTAGATGAGATTGAACGCATTCCGTATATGGCGCCAGGACTTGTTGGAAAAGAAAAAGCTGAGCGTGGAAAATTACCCACCGATACCTGGTGGCACACGATAGTGCCCACCAATGGGAAAGAAAAAACTGGCTACCCAACCCAAAAACCTTTAGGAATACTGCGCAGGATTATTCAGGCTTCTTCTAACCAGGGTGATGTCGTTCTGGATTTCTTTGGAGGGTCTGGCACAACCGCTGCAGCCTGCCTTGAATTTGGCCGGACTTTCATTCTTGTGGATAATAATCCACAATCAATTCAGATCATGCAAAAACGCTTTGCTAATATTGAAATCGAGTGGATCAAGTGCGATGATATCAAGTTCGATGATATCAATTGTGATGGAATCGGAGACTGATGAAAACCATCGATCTTTCCACTTGGAAACGCAGAGATCATTATGAGCTTTACAGGAAGTTGGATTATCCCTACTTAAACGTTACCGCAAATGTAAATATCAACCGACTTTATACCTGGTCAAAAGAAAATCAATTTTCACTTTTCTCCAGTATTGCCTATCTAACCTCTCGTGCCGCCAATTCCATTCCTGAATTGCGCTTACGTATTCGTGGTGAACTGTTAGTGGAACATGCCATTGTCCATCCATCCTTCACCGTTCTCACCGCTGACGGCACCTTTGGATTTGCAACTATCCAATACACACCTGAATTCCTTCAATTCAATCAAAATGTGTTGGATGGCATAGAAGCCACCAAAAAGAATCCAACGATTCATGATGAACCTGATCGCGACGATATGATTTTCCTGACCACTATGACCTGGGTATCATTTACTCAAATTTCTCATCCAGTTCCATTGAATCCGCCTGATTCTTTTCCGCGCATCACCTGGGGGAAATTTTTTGATCAGGGGGAAAAGCGCCTGATGCCTTTATCTCTTTTTGCTAATCACGCACTGGTTGATGGATTGCACGTTGGTAGATTTTTCGAACTGTTTCAGGATTGTATGGATAATCCGGATATTTTTCTCAGCCACTAAATTTCATGGTCTCTTAATTTTACTTTTTGGATTTTGGAAGAATCTTTTCATTAAAGTGTTCAGGATATTTTTTGGTGGGTATAATCGCCAAAAGCACGCTTTTATCCTGGTTTATTTAAATAATCCATAAGTATATTTAAAAGCGAGAACCGCCTGCGAAAGAGGAGGCGGTTCTCATTTGGTTGCTGTGGCACGTTCCTATCGAATGATCAGGAGGTGTGCCACAGCCGTACGTTGACTACTATCAGTCATTGACATCACCTCCTCTTTCATAGGATGGCAAATTATAGTGATCATAGATCACTCTATTATTATGTCACATTTTCTAAAATTGTCAAATCCTGTCTAATAAGTTGTTCAAATGGAATCCTACCACTCAGATACCAAAGAAAAGCGGTAATTCCCATCATCTTGTTTTGCTACAGTACCATTTAATGTCATTACTTCCACCCAGGTTTGACCAGGTTTAAGCGGAAATACCGATCCATCAGTATTTAGAAATGTCAAAACTGATTCTTCCGTCGGCCGTGACCAGGCGACTTCATAAACTTTTCCATCACGAGCAATATATGCTTTGCCAGTTCCAAGCAAACTGACATCCAACACTTCCACAGTTGGTCTTTCATCGATATCAACATGGCGAACAAATATCATTGCGACATTTGCAACATTAATTGGTTTTTCATTTGCCCGGTCAATTAGCTGTTCATAGGCTTCATCGTCTGGTCCGAAAGAATTCTTAGTATCAGAAAAGCGATGATAGCTTTGTGATTCCGGGTTGTAATCCCAACGATTATAAACAGCACTGGAAAATCTCACAAATATCGAAACTGATTCTTCTCCACCTGCTGGTGGCTGCATTTTAAATAACATCCCATCCAAATTTTGGCGTGAGTTATCTATACCCATCTGTTGGGTATAGGCGTTTACCTTACTGGTATCTGCACCTTCATAATTACTCGGATCAAATCGATAGATAACACCTGCCGTATTTGCGCTTTCAATCATCAACCGGTTTGCAAATTCAGAATTTACCAAACGAAAATACGTCTTTTCGTATGCACTGCCAAAAATAAACATTCCCTTATAAGCACGGACGACATTGAAATCAAATAAACGAGCAGAGCGAATAGGAGCAACCTTCTCAGCATCCTGACCATAAAAAACAGCAGCAAATCGAGTGGTTCCTAATTCAGTGTAGTATTCATAGACGATATCTGCATTCGAGAGACCCCAATGAGGACGATCAGCACGAGGCAAATTTTGGATCTTAATAATCACAGGACGCCGATCCAGGATTGTCGGGTCATCCAATTCCAAACCTGTTAAAGGATTCACTTCATTCGGAAATTCCGTTGGCCCATAACCTTCCAATGGATACGCTGGAGTAGGTGTAGCAGTTGGAGGTAATGATGTTGCGGTAAGTGTTGGGGTCAGTGTTGCAGGTTCAGGCTGCAAAGCCGTTGGAGTTGGGGGGAGAGAAGTTTCAGCACCTTCTGTCGGTAAAAATGAGGCTTGACAGGCAACTATCAGACTGAGTAGAACTAAGAAGATGACCGGGATAAAAAATTTCTTCATAAATTACTCCAACATGCGTTTAAGATTTTTCCTAAATAAAAATCATACTCTAAGTTGAAGAATTTGCCAACATCTATCAGGACAGGTATGATGCAGTTCATAGACGTCATATTTTCCTTGTAATGCAACCTTGATGATCTTATAATCATATCCATGAAAATACGTGAAATGAAAATTCCCAAAGGAATTCTGATAAAAGGGTTCCTGGTCTTATTCGCAGCAGTTATAACTTACTTCTGGCTTGATTTTGCTCCTCCAGGGCTTCTTGGAAAAATGGATGCTGTTGGCTATGCAGTCTGTCATCGGATCGATGAACGATCTTTTCATCTCGGAGAACGAGCATTGCCCCTTTGTGCCCGTTGTTCCGGAATGCAACTGGGTGCATTACTGGGTTTATTCTATCAATCGCTTTGGGGGCGACGTGGTAAATTTCCACCCATAAAAATTCTGATTCCACTGGGTTTTCTGGCTTTGTTTTTTATCTTCGATGGGCTTAATTCATATCTAAATTTCATTCCGATGATTCCATCCGTTTATCCATCTCAAAATTGGTTAAGGTTAGTAACCGGTACCGGATTGGGATTGGGTATGGCGGCGGTAATTTTTCCCATCTTTAATCAGACAGTTTGGCGTGATTGGGTGGATGAATCCGCTTTGGGAGATTGGAAACAATTTTTCGGATTAATTGGTCTCGCTATCCTGCTGGATCTGGCAATCTTATCTGAAAATCCCCTGGTATTATATCCACTGGCAATTCTATCTGGTATGGCTGTCCTGGTGGTTTTAGGGATGTGTTATTCACTGTTAATCGTGATGATCATAAAGAAAGATAATCATTTCACCACGTGGCGTTCGGTTTGGGCTCCTTTATTGGCTGGCTTTACGATTGCAATCACCCAGACATTTATCATCGACCTGGTGCGGTTTGCTTTTACCAGAACCTGGGGTGGTTTCGACTTATAGGAGAATTATGGACATTTTGGGAATATTTTCTGCTTTTGGACTTTCAGCCAGTGCTGGATTAAACGCCTACATTCCTTTGCTGGTTGTTGCTCTATTGGCAAGATTTACCAATTTATTAAAGCTGCAACAACCCTGGGATGCACTCTCAAGTTGGTGGATCATCGGCTTATTAATCGTACTTTCGCTTGTTGAATTCTTCGCTGATAAGTTCCCCGCGGTGAACCACGTCAATGATATTATCCAATCTTTCATCCGTCCTGCTGCTGGAGCAATTGTATTTGCAGCCAGCGCCAATGTTCTCACTGAGGTCTCACCCATACTCTCGCTTGCCTGTGGTCTGTTTGTTGCCGGCGGCGTCCATGTTGTCAAAAGCGCTATGATTCGACCTGCTGTTACTGCAACCACTGCCGGCGTAGGAAATGTGCCTGTAAGTATTTTAGAAGATGTTGTCTCGACGATTGTTTCTGTACTTTCAGTGGTTATTCCCATCCTGGTGGCTGTCTTTATAATCATCTTAATCGCCTGGATAATTTCGAGCAAAAATAACAAGAAATCGTATCAGGATAGAATTTGATCTTTCAAAATTTTTCTGTATACTTAACCTATCCAATCTTAGCAATTATTCAGTAAAGGAGAACTATGGGACAAAATGATGATATGACAATTCGTGCGCCGGATCCGGGAGATTTAGACCGTTTCAATCAAGCTCCAAAACAAGAACCGCAGAGCTCAGGCTTTCAGGATGCACCAAAATTCGAAACCCCTCCAGTCTATTCAGAGCCACCCCGACCTACGGAAGTTCCCAGCTACGGACAGGTTGTCGAACCACCAAAAAAGAAAAACAACAAGACACTTTGGATTATTATCGCCATAGTTGTCGCAGTAATATGTTGTTGCTGTATTGTAGCAATCGTTGCCGGAAACAGTTTCATGAAGGAATTCAATATTGAAGATTTTGATGACCTCTTGAATGAGTTTGGTCAAATAATAAAATTGGTACCAGCTTTTATTTAAGATTAAATTTTAATAAATAAAAGAGGCTGACCCAAAAGTAAAGAGGTCAGCCTCTTTTCAAATTATAGAAGGTTTAATACAATTAGGGGATGAAAAAGAATAATGTAACATTCAAAGAATACCAAATGGGACAACCCATGTTGTTACCTCCGAATCTAGAAGAACTCATACCTGAAAAGCACTTAGTAAGGGTAATCAATCGGGTGGTAGAAGAGATGGATCTAAGTGAGATCATAAGTGGGTACAAGGGTGGTGGAACCAGCAGTTATCATCCTAAGATGTTACTGAAATTGATCGTATACGCTTATGCCGAGAAAAACTATTCTGGGCGCCAAATAGCCAAAGCGATCCGTGAAAACATAAACTACATGTGGTTAAGTGGCGGGAATCGACCGGATTTTCGGACAATAAATCGCTTTCGGGGAGAGAGATTGAAAGGAAAGATCCAGGCAGTATTTACAGAAGTATTGGAATATTTAATTGAACACAAATTCATCAAATTAGAGAATTACTTTGTAGATGGAACAAAGATAGAAGCGAATGCAAATCGTTATAGTTTTGCCTGGAAGAAGAGTACTCAGAAATACAAGAACAACTTACAAGCCAAAGTAAAAGAACTATTTGTTGAGATCGATAAAATCAATGCGGCTGAAGAAGCGGAATATGGGGATCGCGATTTGGAAGAATTGGGGGAAGAAAGTGAAATTGACACAGAGAAACTGAAAGACCTGGCAGAGAGATTAAGCAAAAAACTGGAAGAAGAACCTGCAAACAAAAAACTAAAAAAGAGTTTGAAGAAACTGAAGAGTGATTTCATTCCACGGATGGAGAAGTATGAAAATTATGAGAAAGTAATGGGAAAACGCAATAGCTTCTCTAAAACCGATCATGATGCAACCTTTATGCGTATGAAAGATGACCATATGAGAAATCGGTCCTTGAAACCTGGATATAACGTGCAGATTGGAACAGAGAACCAATTTATTGTCGGGTACAGTCTCCATCAAGTTTCAACAGATAGTTCAACTTTGCCAGAACATTTACGCCAAGTAAAAGAGAATCTAGGAGTGCTCCCGAAGACATTGATCGCAGATGCTGGATATGGGAGTGAAGAGAATTACTTATTATTAGAGAACGAAGAGATTGAAGCGTATGTCAAATACAATACTTTTTATAAAGAGAGTAAGAAAAAACGAAAAGGGAATGAAAAGGATAGGTATTTAGCACGGAATTTTCATTATGATGAAGAAAATAATGTATTTATTTGCCCAGAAAATAAGTACCTGCTATATGAAGGCCAAAAGCGGGTTAGGACAGATGCTGGCTTCCTAACCGAAAGGAAAACCTATCGTTGTCATGATTGTGGAGATTGTGCGGTACGTGACTTATGTACTCAATCTAATTATGGTCGCTGTATTCAATACAGTCACCGATTAACCAACTTTCGGAAAAAAGCTTTTGAAAGATTGAATTCCGAATTAGGGAGGAAGCTAAGAAAACTGCGATATCCTGAGGTGGAAGCAGTATTTGGATTGATCAAGGAAAATAAAAAATTCCGTAGATTCAATCTCAGGGGATTAGAAAAGGTTACAGTAGAGTGGGGTTTAGTGAGTATTGCTCATAATATTGCAAAAATAGCGACTTGAAAACCGCTATTTTTTTGTCTTAATTTGTAAATATTGATTTATTGAGGTTTTTGATTACTTAATATGATGCTTTTGAGTCAACCTCTTTAAGTTTTTCTTTTCGATAAAAACTATGCACCACCTGCTGTATAGAGACTTTCATCAACAGGTGTTTCACCAGAAGGATCCCAAACATAGACCCAATCACCGACGTTTGCCCAATCAAAAACTACACGTGAATCTCCCAGGGAAAGGTTTACACAACCATGTGATTGTGGATACCCAAAATAAGTGCGCCAATAGGCACCGTGAATAGCTCTTGCTTCATCATAATATAATGTCCAGGGTACATCTTCCAGATAATAATAATCCGACCGATCTACTTCAAAAGAACCACTCATATTGGTTCGTTCCAATTTTTCATAAATCTGAAAGAGACCAGGCCGGGTAAAAAATGGATCTACACCGGTTGCAATTAATGCCGCAAAAACCAACTTTCCATTATCATAGATGCCCAGCGTTTGTTCATACAAGTTGATCTCAATCCAACGATTATTGTCTACCCCATCAGGAGGGATTGGATTGATAACAAACTGTCTGATTTTTCTTCGTTCCACCCATTCGTTTATCCCAATCATATACCAATCAGTGCCATCTGCGTTGACGATGTCATAGATCTGAACAACATTTTCCCGATAAAGCATTTTTCCCGTGGTTTCCGATGTGCGACCAGGTGATTTCATAACATCTGCCTGATCCAAAATCCAGCCAAATGAATTTAAAGGATTTTGATAAAACATCAAACCTTGAAAACGACCAGAACGAATACAGCACTCGGTATATGCTTCTCCTGCTTCCACCCAGAGACCATTCATCAATCGATAGTAGACACCATCTTCCCGATCAACCCGTTCTGATACTGCCAGATACTTAAAACCCGCTTCTAAATAACGAGTGGGGTTTCGACTAATCGCATCATCCAAACTGGCATACAATGGAAAAGAATTTTCTCCAACCGTAAGGTATGGTACCGGGGCGAGTGTATAACTGTTATCCGGTTTATAAGCTGGTAGAGGTTGAAATGGTACTGGAATTCCTTTTTCAGCCATACTTGTTAAGAATTCTGATGGACCCATCGCCAGGCAATCTATTTGTTCAAATGGGTATGAACCTGGTAAACATAATGGTTCACCACGATAAGATTCCTTATCGGTTGCCTGCACAGATTCAGTCCGAAAACCAGCAAATAAAATGATTATCATCAGTAGTAGTAAATACTTTAAAAATTTATTCGTCATCATAAATACATGAATTCCTTGTATGATAAATTCTAACAGACTTTTTTATGGAAGGAAAAACACGATGTAGACCCTTTAAGGAAGGATGTAAATTTTCTTCAGGTGTTTAATAAAATCGGCTATACTAAAAAGAAAAAGAGGATAGAATGACAGATCAACTAAAACCAGAAGTATTACATCTAACAGATTTATTGCAAATTCAGGCCGGCGCAGTGGTAAGTAGAACCCTCGTGAATCAAAAGACAGGAACAGTCACTTTGTTCGCTTTTGATCAGAATGAGGGGTTAAGTGAACATACTGCACCGTATGATGCCAGCGTCCATTTATTAGAAGGCGAATTGAATGTAATCATTGCAGGACAACCATATCTGCTGACTACTGGTGATCTGATCATCATGCCTGCTAATCAACCACATGCATTACAGGCGATTACTCCTGTAAAAATGTTATTAGTCATGATCCGGTCATAATATCAGTCATTATAATCTCAGAAAATGAGATATTGCAGGAGAGGAGAATTTAATGTCAGAACATGTTTATAAAAAAATTGAATTGGTAGGATCTTCTAAAGTCAGCATTGAAGATGCAATCCAAAGTGCCATTGCTCAAGCTGGAGAAACTTTGAAAAATTTGCGTTGGTTTGAGGTTGTGGAAACACGTGGTCAAATTGAAAACAATCAGGTGGCTTACTGGCAGGTGACAATAAAAGTCGGATTTACTGTATCAACTCAATAAATAGTGGTTGCCAGGAGTTTTTGGCGAGTCTTTACCCGTCAAAAACACCCTGACCACTCATAAATGAAAAGAGACAAAACGAGGATAGATTTTAAATTTTCAACCTCATGAAAAATTTTTGTAGAGTGTGGTTGTCACATTCTTTGCATCAACCTGGAGGCATTATGACACGTAAAACGATTGAATTCATTAATCTGCAAATCAAGCCACACGATTTGTGGGATCGTCAATGGCTGCTTTTAACAAGTGGTGATTTTTATGCAGGAAAATTTAATTCAATGATTGTTGGGTGGGGTGGATTTGGAACAATGTGGAAAAAACCATTTGCCATGATTGTTGTCCGACCGCAACGATACACATATGAATTTATGGAGAAATTTGATTCTTTCACCCTGTCTGCTTTTTCTGAAAAATATCGGAATGCATTGGATTTGATTGGAACACGTTCCGGTCGTGATCTTGATAAGTATCAATCGACAGGGTTGACACCGATTCCTTCCGTTCAAATTTCCGCTCCAGGATTTGACGAAGCAGATTTGATCATCGAATGCAGAAAATCTTATTGGCAGGATCTGGATCCAACCCACTTTCTTTTATCATCAACCTCTGCTCAATACCCCCAAAGAGACTATCATCGCGTTTACTTTGGTGAGATACTATCTATATCTGGAATTAATAAGTTTTCAGGATAAGGTTCTCCTACCAAATTAGTTTGTTTTTTTATTTATATTAACCTATACTAAACTACAATTTCCTGACTTTATATCCATCATATTTGTGTAATTATTTCTTAATTTTTGGGGTCTAATGAACATCATATCCAAATTACGCATTACGCATAAATCCATTCTCACATTGATGATCATAACATTACTGCCTGGATTAGTTTTGGCGATCACGGTTATTTGGATTAATAATAATGCACTCCAATCAAGTCTGCAGGGGCCAATTCAATCCTTAGCCTGTAATCAATTGGAAAGAATAGATACCAATGTTCAAGTCATAAATAGCTTTTTATCTCAGGTAGTTGAATCAAGTGATTTTGAACAGATGTTGGTATCTGATCAAATTGTGGATTCAACGATGATACCTACTATATCAACGTTGGTGGAGCAGAATCCATATTCTTCCATTCTCAGTCTGGATCTCTTTTTCAAAAATAAACAATCAGTTCATCTGGGATCAACCACTACCATGATCAATGAGGAATGGATTAATGAATGGTGGGATGAAAGCAAGCATGATATCCCTACCTGGCAGACAAAAGGTGATAATGTATTTGTTTTTAAAGTAGCAGGTTCAGAATCATCTCAAATTTTGCTGGTAGCTGGATTACCTTCCATTTTTTTCAAAGATGTATTGGATGATTTGCCAGATGGCTATGGTTACTATCTGATCAACCCACAAAATCAAATACTGGTTGAAAACCATTCTACAAATGGCGTTTTTCCAATTGATGAGCATCTTAATAAATTACCTGTTGAGGGAGAACTCAATGATGGTAATACACAAGCAATTATTTATTCTGCACCTTCAAATTGGAAATTAATTCTGGTGTCACCGATCAATTTTGCAATTGCGAACAATAACCTGCTTTTTAATACATTATTATTATCAATCCTTATTATTTCTTTATTGCTCTTATTATTTGCCTTATTACTGAATCAGAAATTAATTCAACCCATTAAACAAATAACATCAAATTTAAACAAAATTAATTCTGAAGAAACGATATCGTTTGAACCTCTTCCAAAAGCCATTTATCAAGGTGAAATTGGCAAATTAATTATTGAATATAATAAATTTGTTCAATATCAAAAAAAATTTCATGAGAGGGAAAAATTTCTTGACGAGAAACGTGAACGCTATGAACTAGCATTGCAAGGCAGCAATATTGGTATTTGGGATTGGAATCTCATCACGAATCATTGTTATTTTTCGCCAATATGGAGACGGATAATTGGACATACGGAAGAATCCATTCATAATCTTCCAACAGAATGGTTTACTCGTGTGCACCCGGAGGATATTGAAGCACTTAGGGATGAAATCAGTAACCATATTTCAGGAAAGACAACATATTTTGAGCATGAGCACCGCATACGTCATATAAATGAAACATATATTTGGGTATATGCTCGTGGAAATGTTGTAAAAGGAGAAGAGGGTGTTGAAAGTAGATTTGTTGGTACGATAGAAAACATCACAAACCGAAAAATCTTTGAAACTAAATTAATGGTAGATGCGATGTACGATCCTTTAACCGGATTACCAAACCGAACCTATTTTTTAGGAATCATTGAACAATCTCTTGGTCGTCTCCACCGACGCGAGGATTATCAATCAGCTGTAATTTATATTGATCTGGATCGTTTTAAGACAATAAATGATAAATTTAGCATCACGGTAGGTGATGAATTATTATTGGAGATAACACGCCGATTGAAATATAGCTTGCGATCGATGGATACAATCGCTCGATTTAGCGATGATAAATTTGGTGTAATCCTCGAAGAAATCAATGGATTACCAGACACAATTAAAATAACCCAAAGATTATATAAAGAAATAACAAAACCTTACAACTTTTCTGGTGAAATAATTCAACCTGGAACAAGTGCTGGTGTTGTGATGCTTTCTCGGGGGTATCAAGATTCAAACGAGATCCTCAGAGATGCAGAATCAGCAATGTTCCAGGCAAAAGCTAATGGTAGAGGAAAATTTGAGATTTTTGATAAAGACAATTATGCTTTCTCATTGTCAAGAATTCAAATAGAAAGCGAATTGAAACAGGCATTGTTAAATAATGAATTTTTTTTACAATATCAGCCAATCTATAAAGTAGATCAAAGAGAAGTTTTCTGCGCGGAAGCGAAACTTTGTTGGAAACACCGTTCAAAAGGACTTATTGAAAATCAACATTATCAATCAATTGCAGAGGAGAGTGGTGAGATCATCCCGATTAATATCTTCACTCTTCGGAAAGCCTGTCAGGAAGCTGGGGAATGGCAAATCGATGGTTTTGATAATATTCAAATATCCGTGAATATCTCTCTTAAATTGTTATTGAAACCAGATTTTACAGAAATTGTTCTATCCGCTCTGGCTGATAGCAACTTACCCAATGAATCGTTACAGTTGATAATTACAGAGAGCAGCAAGATCTACAATTCTGGCATAGCTATCCAAACAATGTTTGATTTATACAGTATTGGAGTTAAATTTAGCCTGGCAGATTATGGCGTTATTCCATCTTCCTTAGAACAATTAAAACGATTACCAATCCAAACAATTAGAATATCTGAGGCATTGACCAAAGATTTACCAGTCAATACCGAGGATTCCTCCATTACTGAATCAATTATTGCTTTAGGCAAAATTTTGGGGTTTCAGGTTATTGCAACCGGAGTTGAAACAGAAGGACAAGCGAAATTCCTGATTTCAAAAGGAATACATTTTATTAGTGGAGAATTCTTTTCTGGACCATTAAATAAAAAGGATTTTATTTTGTGTATACAAAATGGTTTTAAAAATTCATTGGAAAAATTCTCTTTCGAAAAATCTGATACATGATTTTTTTCCAAAAAAACTGTAAAATAAAAAAAGATCGCATTTTATTCAACAGCAGTCTGGTTTATTGAGATGAGACATAAAAATCATATTTAGGATTTTTGATAAGGCACATTGGAGGTCGCCATGATTATTGAACTTCTAGGTGGCGAATTGGTTATAAGTATTAGTTTTGAAAATGTAGATAGAGAATTCGACGACAATATTCGTTTGAGTTTTAATGAACCCTGTCATGACGATACCAGGATTTTTCGAGCAACCGAAACCAATCTATTCATAACATCACAGGAAGCAAGAAAACTAGCTGAGATTTTGAAAAAAATAGCTAATGAAAGCGACCTTTCCTCTCATGATTCTGTGTAAGATCAGTGGATTAAATTAATAATAAACAATGCCTAAGGGAAACCGATGAATAATCAAATTGAAACAATTTTAAGTACGTTCTCAGATACTGTGAAAAATATTAAACCACAGATATTATTTGACAAATTTCGTTCAAACGCACCAGTATATGCCTGGCGTTTCGGGTTAGGTCCAATTATTGGCCGTTTTGTCATGATTATCACGCAAATAAATCATAAAACTGGTAATCCTTATAAAACTTGGCTGGAGTATTTTGAAATCAATGGGTTGAAATATGTTGCAAATGTTTTTGGAATTCAATCACAATGGTATCGAAATATATTAGCAAATCCACGTGTGACTATTCAAACCTCTGATGGTACAGAACAAATGGTAGCTGTTCCTGTAACCCAGGATGAAGAGTTAATTACTGTAATTGAGTGGTTACAAATCAGAAATCCTAAATTTATCACCAATCATTTCGTGAATTTGGATTTGGAAACCAATCGAAAAGAGATTCTCAAACATAAGAATGTGTTGACCTTCCTCCGATTTGACCCCACCAGTGAACCAACCCCTCGTGGACTGGAAGTTGATCTTGCCTGGATCTGGCCATTATTATTAATTTGGATGTTATTTACAAAACCCAGACGAAAAAAATAATACAGATGAAGTAAAATTGTATCGAGGGAGTGATATGAACACTGATGCATCCATCGAACAAGATAAATTTCAAACGGGTGGGGTAACAATTGTATCAACTGCGCATGCAGTGCATGATACATACACTGCGTTCCTGCCTGCTTTACTCCCGGTTCTTATTCAAAAATTTGCATTAACCAATACTTCCGCTGGACTTTTATCCGTTTCTTTACAAATCCCTTCTTTATTACAACCCTTCATTGGTCATTTAGCCGATCGAACAAACCTACGTTTAATGATCATTTTTACACCAGCCATTACCGGATTGGCGATGAGTTTACTCAGTATTGCCCCCAATTATGGATTCTTAGTGTTTTTGTTGGTATTGGCTGGATTAAGCTCCGCTTCTTTGCATGCTGTTGGTCCTGTTCTCAGTGGAACATTGGCAGGCCAAAAATTAGGGAGAGGAATGAGTTTTTGGATGGTTGGCGGAGAACTTGGCAGAGCCCTGGGTCCTTTGATCGTTGTCACGGCTATTGGCTACTTAACGCTGGATGGATTACCCTGGCTTATGATGGCTGGCGTAATAACATCGATTTTTTTATATGGTAAATTACGTTCAATAACAACCCAACCTCTTAATAATGGTGTTTCCATTCCCTGGAAAACAGCATTACAAAAAATGCGAAAGGTAATGGGGCCTTTAGCAATTCTGATATTTGCCCGCTCCATGATGATTGTAACGCTGACAACCTTTATGCCCACTTTTTTAACCTCAGAAGGCTCAAGTCTCTGGGTAGCGGGAGCATCTTTGTCGATTCTTGAAGCTGCTGGTGTGGTAGGGGCATTTTTAGCTGGTTCGCTTAGCGACCAATTCGGTCGGCGAAGAATGCTGGTAATATCATTTATTGCCACCCCCCTCTTTATGTTTCTTTTTCTACAAACAAAAGGAGCTTTACAAATACCACTTTTGATACTTCTGGGTTTCTTCAGTATCTCCATCACGCCAGTATTTATGGCGATTGTACTGGAAAACTTCCCTGATAATCGCTCCTTTGCCAATGGTATTTATATGGCTTTCAATTTTGTTCTGATGGCTTTGGCCACAATATTAATCGGCAGTTTAGCAGATCTCATAAATCTTCGATTCACCTTTACGCTTAGTGCAGGTTTGATTTTATGTGGTCTTCCATTTATTCATCTCCTTCCAAAATCATCTAAAAAATAACGGTTAGAACGTATCCTTTTTCCCCTTTCCGCTGTTGAAAGGAACTTTTAGCTACTCATTATCGTCATAATATTAAAGCAATAAAAAAGGAGAAGTATTATGAAAAAGAAAATTAGTAAGTATCTAATCCTGGTTATGATGATGTCGATCCTTGTATTAAGCGCCTGTCAATCGTTACCAATCGAAAATCCTGGACTTGATGACCCGGTTAGCAAAACACCAGCCACCGATTTTCTCGAATCCAAACAAAATGTATTTGTAGATGATTTACAAATTCTCATAATGGAATCTTTTCCCGTCCAGGTTAGAGTGATTGTGACAGGAAATTTACCAGATGGCTGTACCAGCATTATTAGCAGCAAGGCCGATATGATTGATGATACCACTTTTGTCTTGAGTATCTTCACTGAACGCCCCGAAGATATGATGTGCACAATGGCTCTGGTCCCGTTTGAAGAGTCAATTTCGTTGGATGTCCATGGATTGTCAGCAGGCACATACTCCGTAAAGGGATTTGATTTAGAAGAATCATTCACCCTGGATGTTGACAATAAATAAGTTATTTGCCAGAGACCCCTTCTTTCTGGGATATCAGCCCATCTATGAAAGATGGGCTGAATTTTTTCTCTACAATCTAATGTAAAATAACAAAAAAGTAAAAATGAGGAAAAATCTGATGGATATCCGTGCTTATAATCGAAACGCTTGGGACAAACAGGTAGAACAAGGCAATCCCTGGACTATTCCAGTCAGCCATGAACAAATTATGCAAGCCAGAGTGGGTGATTGGAAAATCGTTTTAACACCTTCAATCCCCGTACCTGAACATTGGTTTCCTGAATTTCGAGCCAAACCAGTGCTTTGTCTTGCCAGCGGAGGGGGGCAACAGGCTCCAATTCTTGCAGCTGCAGGAGGAAATGTCACAACCCTGGATAATTCTCCACGGCAATTGGAGATGGATCAACTAGTTGCCAAAAGAGTAGGCCTGAAAATTACGACCATTGAAGGAGATATGCGTGATTTATCCATGTTTCCAGACAATCATTTTGTACTTATTTTTCATCCTGTTTCAAATATCTTCGTCCCGGAAATCAGACCTGTTTGGCAAGAAGCCTTTCGTGTGCTTCAACCTGGTGGAGTTCTGCTTTCAGGATTTGCAAACCCAATCAACTACATCTTTGATTGGCAAAAAATTGAAGAAATTGGTGTTTTAGAAGTGAAGTATCGTTTACCGTATTCAGATATAAATGACATGACTGTGGATCAATTGGAAAAATTTATTAAAGATGATTGTCCTTTGGAGTACAGTCATTCATTTGATGATCAGATTGGTGGTCAAATTGATGCGGGATTTATGATCACGGGATTCTTCGAGGACCGTGATCCTTTGAGGCTTATCGGTCAATATATGCCAACATTTTTTGCTATGCGAGCCGTGAAACCAAAAGATTAATTAACCAAATTCCTTCAGATAATCTCGTATCATCAATGCAGCAGTGGCACCTTCTCCAGCTGCAGCGGCTGCCTGTTTTGTGGAACCTGAACGGACATCACCCGCTGCAAATACTCCCTTGATTTTTGTATGCAATGTCTTGTCGGTGATGATAAAACCATGCGGGTCCATATCTACTTTGTTTTTCACTATTTCACTATTGGGGTCAAGTCCAATAAAGATAAAGATCCCATCGTAAATCCATTCTTTTATTTCCCCAGTAGCCCGATCCTTAACAATGACCGATTTTAGACGTTTTCGATCATTGATTTTTAATTCGACCACTTCATGGTTAACCGTCACATTCATATTGGGAAGCGAGGCGATTTTATCCTGAAGGATTTTACTGGCTCTAACCTCTGGCATAAACTCAACAATGTCTACCTGTTTGGCAAATTTTGTCAGAAACAGTCCTTCTTCAAATCCACTGTTTCCCCCACCTACAACCAGAAGGTCTTTGCCAATATAAAAAGCTCCATCACATGTAGCACAGAAATGAACACTGGAACCAACCAGACCATCTTCACCAGGAACACCTAAACGACGATAATGAGCTCCGGATGCGACCAGAACAGATTTTGATCCATAATTCTTTTTATTTCGGGTTGTTACGCATAAATATCCACTTTCTTCGCTTTCAATCTGTGTCACGTCTGCAGCTTGTAAAATTTCGACACCAAAACGACGCGCCTGTCTTCCTAATCGGTCAGCAAATTCACTTCCGGGAATTCCCTGATCGAATCCGGGGAAATTTTCCATCGATTGGGTCATACCCGCCTGTCCCCCCAAAGCTCCACGCTCAATAACAAGCGTTTCAATCCCTTCACGAGCCAGATAAATGGCTGCAGTCAATCCGGTTGGACCTCCGCCAATGATGATTACATCATAGAACGATCTTTTTGCTTCCGTTTGTAATCCCAATTTTTCAGCTAGCTCAGCATTCGTTGGTTCTACTAAAACTGATCCATCTGGAAAAACAATCGTTGGGACACTACGCTTCCCATCATTTATCTTTTCAACAATTTCAATGAATTCCGGATTTTCTTCAATGTCGATATTGGTGTATGCAATTCTTTGTTCTCCAAAGAATTTTTTTGCGCGTTTACAATCTGAACACCAGGTCGTGCTATAGACTGTTATATTTTCAGTCTTATTTACCATTTATTTCTCCCACATTTTGAATTTGGTTGCTTTGTTTCTCCACAATAAAACGGGCCAAGTTGGTGTTTCGGTGGGTATCATCGCCAAAAAACCTGGACTGCCAGATATTGAATTAAAAAAATACTATCATTCATTTTATAACATTTGGTCATTCTTTGTTTCATCTTGTATGAAAACTCCTCAATAAGTGAAATGATCGACCATTGAAAATTGAATTTCAAACAACTTCGCGTATCAAACAACATTCCAGACAACATCTTCATCTCTTTTAGCAACATGTTTCATGATCGGCCTGCTTCTAATCCAAAGCCAGATTGTCTGGGTAAAGTTAGCAATGGAAAATCCAATCAAGCCAATAAATAATCCTGTAAATTTTCCCATTACAACACCACCGCTAAAGGAAAAACAATCCCTCCATGTGTTGCAAGACTTATCTCAGGATTTGCAAGGCGTGCCATTACAGCTGTGATCATTGGCATCTCAATTCCCATCAATAACCATGAGGCGGCTAATGGATACAAGGATTTCATGATTCTTTTCTGCTGTTTGCTGATCTGAAGGAATCCCATCATTTAACTTTAATCCTACATTATAAGATGAATATTCAATTCGTTTTACCAACTAATTGAAATTTCTTATACCTGGATGTAGCATGTGAATTAAAGCTGAAATAATCATCATTATAAAAGCACAAATAATGACAGTTGCAGGTGCCCCGTACAAGCCTGCCAACCATCCTACCAAGAGGGATCCAGCTGGAAGAAAACCCATAAAAACTAAAATATAAATGCTCATCACCCTTCCACGCAATTCATCAGGCACATGTGTCTGGATAAGGGCATTGGTGATATTGATCACTGACATCAAGCTCCACCCGAGAATTACCAACATGCCAAGAGATACTGGTAATACTTTAAAAACACCCATAAAGAACATGGCAAATGGCATTACCAACCCCCCAACTGTCCATATTTTCCCTCTCACGACTCTCGATCCCAGATTTGCGATGAGTAGAGCAGCAACAAGTGACCCAACCCCACGCGCTGAAAGGAGTAATCCGTTGGTTTTTACATCACCCCCTAATACCGTGGTTGCCCAGGCAGGCATGAGAGTCATCAGGCTGAAACCAAAAACTGAGACCGCACCTAAATTGATGAGAAGAATCCGGATTTCTTTATGTTCAAAGGAAAAATGGACTCCTTCCATCAGATTTTTGAATGGTGATTTTTTTTGTGGTGTTCTGGGACGAATGTGGAGATCCATTAAAAGCAAGGCACCAATCACCGGTAAAAAGGTGAATGCATTAATTGTGAAACACCAGGCTGGACCAAACAAAGCATATACTATGCCTGCCACAGATGGGCCAATGATTGTACCCAGGTTGAAAACCGAGCTATTCAGAGCAATAGCATTTGTCAACTCCTCTTTAGGAATCATTTCCACAATAAAAGATTGACGGACGGGAGCGTCAAACGCATTGGTAGTGCCCAAACAAAAAGCCAATACGATAATATGCCAGGGTTGAACTAATTCGGTAAAGGCTAGGGCAGCCAGAATAAACCCCAATATCATCATAGAAGTTTGGGTAATGATCAATATTTTTCGACGGGAAAATCTATCCGATATGACCCCGCTATAAAGGGAAAACAACCAGATTGGAATTCCACCAGCAAATCCTGCAACACCTAACATAACTGGTGATTCGGTCAATTCATATAAAAGAAATCCCTGCGCAGTCGCTTGCATCCAGGTACCAATCAATGAGACGATCTGTCCGCTAAACCAGAGGCGGAAGTTACGATACTTCAATGCAGAAAAGGTCTGGGATATTTGAAGATTCATATTAAGCAATAAGTCTGAATATATCACAAACCTGAAATAGAAGTACTCTCCTGGATTATGGTTATTTGATCGGATTTATTCTCAGATTTTCTCCCCCTGATTTAAACACTGACCAAGCTTACACAATCTAAATCTGTCAACTATTGTTATCCTTAGAATCATGCTAGAATACATAAATTGATAATGGAAAGTAAATTGTGTTTGATTTTTGATCATAAGTTTAGTATCTGGTCATGCTAGCGGTCAGGGTGCTTTTAGCAGTGCTGCCAGCCCAAAATACCCGCCAACCCCTATTATTGAGATGATACACAGTTTTTTGATTAAATTTTCTATAATCTTTCCAAAATAAAATTTGAAAGGAAATTGAATGACTACTAAATCCTGGAAGAATCCTCCTGAAATGACAATTGATCCAAAAAAACAATACACTGCGACAATCAAGACTGATGTTGGTGATATTGTTGTGAAATTATTTGCAGATAAAACCCCCAAAACAGTCAATAATTTTGTATTTCTAGCCAAAGAAGGTTTTTATGATGACACCATCTTTCACCGTGTAATTGATGATTTCATGGCACAAGCAGGCGATCCAACTGGCACCGGGATGGGCGGTCCTGGTTATAAATTCTCCGATGAATTCCATCCTTCATTACGGCACAGCAAACCAGGTGTTTTATCAATGGCAAATGCTGGTCCGAATACAAATGGATCGCAATTCTTCTTAACACACATTCCTACACCGTGGTTGGACAACAAACACTCCGTTTTTGGTGAGGTGACAATAGGATTGGATATTTTACTTTCCATCCCTGCCCGTGATCCTTCAAAACGAAGTTCTCCAGCAGTTAAATTAAACTCCATTGACATAACAGAAGAGTAAACTGAAATCACAAATCCCTCTTTCCAAAAATGAGGGATTTTTTATTTAATGGTGTACACACACTTTTGGGAACTATACTTATTCTTGAGAAAGTAATCTGCTTTTTTTAATTGATCCAATAATTTTCGGCTACAATTATGTTATCAATTATCCAAAATAAAATATTTTTTGAAGTTGGGAATTTCATATGGATTTATTTCTTACACCAGCATCTATCAATTACATAGCCCAAACCATTATTTTTCTTGGAATAACGGTGTATTTAATTCTGATGAATAACGGTACAAAAGCCAATTTCTGGTTGGGTGGCTCTTATTCCATCATGGTAGCGGCAGGACTCGCAGGATTTATCGGTGTGTCAAGTCTAAAATATCAAAACGAAGGCATGTTGATTCATGATACTCTTCTGGTAATTGGATTGGCATTACTCACTCAATTTGCATACAATTTTTCTGCGGTAAGGTCAGTTGGTGAAAAGCAAGCAAAGATAATTTTATGGATTAATAATCTGTTTTCAATTTCAGCAATATTTCTCAGTGGTTTCTACCTGATGAAATTTAACCAACACTCGATATTGGACTTAATACCGATCATAATTCAAGTTTTCCTGGTTCTGGAAATCTCATGGTTGATGGTATTTTTCATTTTCTTATCTATTAAACTTTCTACATTGGAGACAAACAGAAGCTGGTTATACCGGTTTTTCCATCCACAAGGAAGATTGGCAATTGCTGCTCAAGGGTTTGGTTTAACTTCATTTGGGTTATGGTTTTTCTGGTTAATTAGTATCATGCTTTCGGTGTATGGTTACAATACAATTTCATTTTTTATATTTACTTTGGCAACAACCTGGGCACTCACATTCTTTATTCTTGCACTTATTGATCAAACTATTCGTCGTGGTTCTTTTTTCTTTAAATTTATTATAACAATTCTATTGACTACCTTTACAGGCATCAGTGCTGCTTCCTGGTTGACAGCACCAGCCAATACAGCTAATTATTTAGCTATGTTCTCAATACCAAATCAAAGAACTTATTATTTTGAACAGAATAATGCTGTTTACAACATATCTAGCTCCGAATTTATTTTTTTGGAAGATGTCGGTGATGAAATTAATTACCTTTTAGACGAGATAACAACAAAGCAAGAAATTAATATGACTTTTCCATTTTCTGGAAAAAACTGGAAATCGATTTTTATCAGCAAAAAAGGATTTGTTGCCTTTGGTGATGATAATTCTATTGATTTTCGCTTATTATCGTTACCAGGAAATCAAAATCCAATCATTGCCACTCTCTATGTTCAGGATTTAATCCCATCTGATAACAGCAAAGTATTTATTAATGCATTGGATGATAAGACAATCATCACCTGGATTTTAGTATCAGATCAATCTGATAAAAATATCAGGATTAATACGCAGCTGGTTTTATTTCCAGAGGGTTCGTTCCAAATTACATATAAAGATGTCCATATTAATATGTACTACGATCCATATATTCCAAAAGAAATACAACAAGTTAGTGGATTCTTTTTAGGCTCAAACGATTTTTCTCCAACCAGAGTAAGATTTACCTCTCAATTACCACTAACCAGTACAGATTGGAATGGAGTATATCAAGATTATTACATTGATTATCGCAGCGATTTACATTGGTCTATAGCAATCCAATTTGTTACAATGTTGTTGGTCGCTATTTTGATGTTATTACTGTATCCATTCTTAATCAATAATAGTCTTGTAAAACCTATTCGGACAATTCGCAATGGAATTGCACATGTTATCCGGGGTGATATAACCACCACATTGGAACCACGTTATAGCGATGACTTAGGGCAAACAACCTATGAATTTAACCAGATGACAAGAAGCCTACAAGAAAAATATCAAGGATATGAAAATAGAATTTTAGAACTGGAAGAAAAATTAGCAATTCGCACAATTGAGTTAAAACAAGCATTGGATAAATTATCAAGCGAGATATCCATCCGAAAGAAACTGAAAAATCATCTTGATAAATTAATTCTAAAATATCGAAAACTTGAAATAACAGATGAACTTGGTTGCTATAATCGAGCCCAATTATTGGATATTCTTGAAGATGAGATAAAGCGAGCAAAAAGATACAATACAATGCTGTCATTTGTCGTTGTCGATCCAGATTATCTTCGAATGATTAACGAAACATTTGGATTTTCAACAGGAAATGAAGTTCTGACCATCTTGGTGAAATTATTAATGAATAACATTCGTGAAACAGACATTCTTGGCAGGATTGGAGGGGAAGAATTTGCGATTATCATGCCACTAACATCCGGGAAAGACGCTTTGATCGGCGCTGATCGTTTAAGAAATCTAATCGGTGCAAAACCTGTAGAAACAAAAAAAGGACAGATCAGGTTGTCAGCGAGTTTTGGAGTGGTTGAAATAACAAAGGAAGGGATTGCTTCCATTGATTTACTTCTCCATCAGGTCAATTTAGCGCTTGAAAACGCCAAAAAACTTGGCCGAAATCAAACAGTTCTTTATTCTGCTTCATTGGAAAAAAAGACAACCTAGATTTCTGATTCACTCAATTTTAACTATTGGTTTTCGAGGTTCATTTCAAGTCCTTTTGTTGTCTAATAATAATTATCAAAAATCTCTTTATTATTAATTTCTCTATTCTGACAAAGATTCCATCATGAATCTATCCTTGATGCGACCAACACTCCAACTTGAAAAGGAATTTTTTTCTGCCATAAAAGATTTTCGGGATATGGGAGAAACAGATGTTGAACCATTGTTCAGGAGTTGTGGAGAAAATTTTTATCAATATATTCTCAAAACTCAATTGATCGAAGCTGGAAAAGTATTTACAAATGGAGTTATTCCCTATTCAATATATTGGTTAGTTTTGAATCAAACCAAACTAATTGGATTTTCGCATATCAGGCATTATCTGACCCCTGCTCTTCGGGTTGAAGGTGGTCATATAGGTTATCGTATCCGACCCAGTGAACGTCAAAAAGGGTATGGAAAAAAACAATTACATATGGTTTTACAAGAGTGTTTCAAATTAGGGATCAAAGATGTAATGATTACCTGTGATTTTGACAATGTAGCTTCTTACAAAATTATTGAAGCAAATGGGGGTGTTAGATTCGGTGAAGCAATTTCCCCACGGTCAAAAAAACTGGTTTTCCATTATCGAATTAGCCTTTAATAGTAGTCTAAACAATATTGAATAGTACACCTCAATTAAATGAGGTTGGCAGGTGTTTTTATCAAGCAACCACACGCCAAAAACACCTTGACTACTTATTATCGAAAAAATTACTTTGAATGAGATCTATCAAAAACTATCAGGATCATTCGGTGTTATTACAAAACATATAAATTGAATTGAATATACCGTTTCAACATACTACAATGAAATTGATAATTTGGATAAACTATCACTCGTCTAGAAGGAGGACGCTATGTTAACTGCCCAGAATATATTAGAAATTAAAGGGAAAGATTTATGGACGATATCCCCCGAAGATTCAGTATTTGATGCTTTACGTTTAATGGCACGTGTTGATGTAGGTGCTTTATTAGTCACAGAAGATGAAAAACTTGTGGGAATCATTTCCGAACGGGATTATGCTCGAAAAGTAATTTTGCTTGGTAAGACTTCAAAAGAAACACTCGTAAAGGAAATTATGACCAAAAAAGTAATCAGCATTCATCCAATGCAAACCTGTGAAGAATGTATGGATATTATGACCAAAAATAGAATACGTCACTTACCAGTCGTAGTAAATGGCAACCTGGTTGGTGTTGTTTCAATTGGAGATGTCGTCAAGAATATTATCTTTAAGCAAAGAGAGAAAATTAAAGACCTCTCCGGAAGATTCGTTCATACCAATAGCGCTTAGAATTGGTCAAATTAAATTGAGACAAAAAGGACAGTAGAAGCTGTTCTTTTTTGATTACCAACGGTATGAGATGTTTTGTCAGATTTGCCTGGAATAAACTTTGTTATAAATTCTTTTATTAATCTATGGTTTCCAATTATGAACTTTCTGCTTGTTCAAATCCCATACTATAATAAAGTCTAGAGAACCTCAATCAATCAGGAGATGAGAATGTCAAAATCAAGAATTGTCCGTGCCCCACGCGGAACTGAATTGACTTGCAAATCATGGTTAACAGAAGCTGCATATCGCATGATTCAAAATAATCTTGATCCGGAAGTGGCTGAAAAACCGGAAGATCTGGTTGTTTATGGGGGCCGTGGACAGGCTGCAAGGGACTGGGAATCATTTGATGCAATCTTAGAAACATTAAAAGTATTGGAAGATGACCAGACCTTATTAGTCCAATCCGGAAAACCAGTGGCTGTTTTTCAATCACATCCTGATGCACCTCGCGTGCTGATTGCAAATTCAAACCTTGTTCCCTTCTGGGCAACCCAGAAGCATTTTGATGAACTATCTGAAAAAGGCTTGATTATGTACGGTCAAATGACTGCCGGTTCCTGGATTTATATTGGAACGCAGGGAATACTTCAAGGCACATACGAGACACTGGGAGCGCTGGCAACCCAGAAAGGTTGGAATTCTCTTAAAGGAAAATTTGTACTGACTGCTGGTTTAGGTGGCATGGGTGGTGCACAACCTCTTGCAATTACCATGAACGAGGGTGTGGGCTTATGTGTGGAAATCGACCCTGAAAGGGCACATCGACGCCAACAAATCGGATATATAGATTTTGTTGTTGATTCGCTTGAAGAAGCAATGACTTTAATCGAGGATGCGTTGGATAAAGAAATCCCCCTTTCCATTGGACTGATCGGTAACGCTGCAGATGTATATCCGGAATTGGTGATTCGGGGCATCACACCTGATGTTGTGACGGATCAAACTTCAGCCCATGAAGTTCTGATGTATATACCATCTGGTTTGTCGGTAGAGGAAGCCGCAATATTGCGAACTCAAAACCCACAGGAATATTCTCGACGCGCAATGGATTCCATATCAAGACATGTTGAAGCAATGCTTGAATTTCAACGTGGTGGAGCTGAGGTTTTCGATTATGGCAATAATATTCGTCAACGAGCATATGACAATGGCGTTAAAAACGCCTTTGATTTCCCCGGATTTGTTCCAGCTTATATTCGTCCTTTATTTTGTGAAGGCAAAGGACCTTTCCGGTGGGTAGCTTTATCTGGCGATCCAGAAGATATATACCGTACAGATGAAGCAGTAGCTGAGCTTTTCCCTGATGATGATCATTTACAACGCTGGCTAAAATTGGCCAGAGATAGAATACCTTTTCAAGGTCTACCTTCCCGCATTTGTTGGTTAGGTTATGGAGATCGCCTCAAAGCCGGGTTAAAATTTAATGAGATGGTGGCGAAAGGAATTGTAAAGGCACCCATTGTTATCGGTAGGGACCACCTTGATGCAGGTTCTGTCGCTTCCCCCAACCGTGAAACCGAAGCCATGCGTGATGGCAGTGATGCTATCAGCGATTGGCCTATTCTTAATCTGATGATTAATGCTGTTGGAGGAGCAACCTGGGTTTCTTTCCACCATGGAGGTGGGGTTGGGATAGGTTATAGTCAACATGCTGGAATGGTTATCGTAGCAGATGGAACACCAGAAGCTGCAAAAAGATTGGAACGCGTCTTAACAACTGATCCTGGCATGGGAGTGGTACGACATGTAGATGCTGGTTATAATATAGCAATTGATGCAGCAAAAAGACATGGGATAATTATTCCAATGATGAAAGGTTCTTAATATTAATCGCGGATTACGTTTCTTTTGGTTCATTCTGACCATCTTGATTGGGTTACTGATCGGATTTTATTTTGGTTGGGTCCGCACTCCGTCAGAAATTGGTACAACGCAGCTATCCAATTTAAGAAGTGATTACATGGCTGATTATGTATTAATGGCAGCTGAATCTTTTGAACAACATCAGGATCTTGAATACACAACCATTCAATTGGTCCAATTGGGAAATGAACATCCATTAAGATATATACAAAAAGCAATTATTATTGCAGAAGAATTGGGTTACAGTCTTGAGGACATTGAAAAGCTTGCCTTATTAGCACAGGTGTATCAGGTACCAGAGTCTACTTTGGAGGCACCATGAACTCAAGATTTCAGGAAGAAAGACGACAACCACCATATTATTTATTGACCGGACTTATGCTCGGATTGGTCTTTGGATTTGTGTTAACAATGGTAATTTTTCCAGTCCAATACACCAATGTGCCTCCGGAAACACTCAACTCAACCGACAAAGACCGCTATCGTGTAATGATCGCCTTATCCTTTCAAGCCAACCAGGATATCGGTCGCGCTGCTGCCCGTTTGGGCTTATTACGGGATGATGATATAGCTGGTCAACTCATTCAACAATCCCGGCGTAGCCAATCTCGCAGTGATGCTCAGGTACTTTTAAATATGGCACAGGCAATCCAGAATCCTTTTGTCCAGCCAGTTGTCAATTTAGAACCTACCGAAGAAATTCTAACTGACATCATTTCAATTACAGCAACCCCATCGCCCACATTAACTGAGACAATGGAACCTACAAACACTGAGCTGGACGAGCAAATATCTGTAACACCTGGACCTACACGCTCAGCTTCTACAGCAATTATTCAAAGTAGTCCTACACCAATTATCACTACTGGTCTACCATTTCAACTTACTGAAAATAAAACCATTTGTAATCCATCTTATAGAGAATCCTTGATTCAGGTTGAGGTTTTTAATGAGGTAGGTGAACCAATCCCAAATGCTCGTATCACTGTTTCATGGTCCAACGGGCAAAATTCTTTCTTTACTGGCTTTTTTCCTGAAATCAGTATTGGATACGCCGATTTTTCTATGACTCCACCTACGATTTATAATGTACAAGTGGGTGAAATTGGCAAACTGGTCACAAACCTAACCGCTCCGGAATGTAAAGATAATGAAGAAAATTTATATTGGGGTAGCCTCTATCTGCGATTTGACGCACCATAGAGTTGAAGAGAAAAGAAATTATTCCTTTTGCTTGTTATCTGATCGAATTTGTTGTAATAATTGGCGGTACTGATTCGAATTTGGTGGATTCATCGCAATAATCGCTTCAACCATTTCGATCGCTCCCCATTTATCTCCAGTGTCCAATAATTGATCTGCCAGTTTATCCATTTGTTGAATAGCTTTCGTCGTATGACCATAACGGATAAATGCTTCCATCAAGCGTTTGCGAATTTCAATTCGATCAGGATGTTCTTTTATCAATTCATTCAAAAATTGAATTACATCTTTTGTTTTTTGATTATCTTCAAATATTCTAACGAAATCATCGACTTCTTTCATTGCAGCTGGAACCTGACCTAAACGAAAATTTATATCAATTAATTGCATCCGTGAGATTTTGTCTTCTGGTTGAAGAGAACGAAGTTGTTCAAAAATTCGGAGTGCTTGTCGCCAATCCAGTTTCTGCATATCAATATCTGCTATTTTTGTTAAAATTTGCACAGCCCATTTTCGATTGGTGCGGGATTGCTGAGCAAGTCGTAATGCCAATAAATACGATTGTCGTGCTTTTTCTAAATCAGCCAGACGATAATTAATTTCACCAACTTCTATATGTTCGTGAATTGCTTCATCGATTTGATTATTATTACTGAGTAATTCGATTAATCGATTTCGGATGCTCAAATCCATGGGGGCAATTTGTGTAACTTTCTTCAAAACCCGGATTGCTTGATCAGCCTCACCTCTTACTTCATACAATTCTGCAACCAACAAGAATTTCTTTATCGCATCGTCAATTTGTCCACTTTTAGCCATTAATTCACCGATTTGAATGTGTAATGGCATATAAGTTGGAGCAAATTGCAATGCGTGGAAAGCTTCTTCCATTGCAGATCGATACAAACCTGTTTGGGTCAATTCGCGAACAGTTCCCAATGCCTCCACCACCTGTCCTGAACGGGAGTGTAACAACATTTCGATTAATGGAACCGGAGGATTATCTTCATTTACCGAAGGCATTTGAACACGCGCTTTTTGCAAATATTCACGCCAATCAGCACGCATCAATTGGGATCTGACATTCTGGCATAAAGCTAATAGATTTTTTGCATTCGTTTCATGTTGTTGTGCTTCTAAAATCGGTTCATATAATTGTTTTAATTCATCTGCAAATTCCGCTGGAATTGTTAATAAATCAGCAAGGCGATAAGCATTTAAGTAGGAAGTTGTCGCCTCCTGTAAATTTTCCTTCTTCTCATTAATTTTTCCGATCAGGAGATAACAAGCAATTGCAAACTCTTTTCTTCGTGCTGCCTGTTGTAAATATTTTATTGCTTTGGTTGGATTTTCATCTACCAGAAGCAACCCAAGCGTGAAATATACCGAAGTTTTTTCTAAACCAATATCCAGTACTCTTTGAAGTTCTTCAGCAGCCCTTTTTTCATTTCCACCAGATTGCAGGTCAATGGCATGCCCCAAATGAAGCAGAATACGGGTACGTTCTGCCTGTTCCAGTGATAAACCACCAGTACCACGCGTTAATGCAGAAATACCATGCTTGCCAGTTGCACCAGAACCAGGATCACTATCCGATGAATCAAACAACATCGTTGCTAATTCTTCCAGTGCACGCTGTCTGGTCTCTGCGACTGGGTCCATTTTTACTACTTCGTTGTGTACCCCTTCCGAGGTTTGTAATTGTTGGATATTCGCTAATCGATTTAATTTACTTGGTTTCTCAGTTTTCGGCCGTTCAGGTCTGGGTAAGCGTTGGTTTGATTTCAACAATTTCATTGCTGTCTGAACATCCAGATTATCTGGTGCTATTTGCAGACAATAGCGAACTGCCTGAATCGCTTTTTGATTATCTCCAGCACTTTGCATGAGACTGGCTGCAGCAAGATATTCACTGGCTGCTTCTGATTTTTTCCCCATTTTGTCAAAAATCATCGCTAAACGAGTACGCGCATTAAGATTTTCAGGTTCAATTGAAATCACATGCAACCAGGATTCAATCGATTTATCAACATCCCTTGACCGCAATTGCATTTCTGCAGCTTGCATCCCAAACTTGACCGCATCTTTGATTCTACCCATTTTTTCATAAATGAAAGCCATTTTTTCATAAGGAACCGGGTCATTTGGGGATATTGACGAGACTTTTTGGTAATGCATCAATGCACCTTCGTAATCCTGCATCTCCAAAAATGCCAACCCAATACTGATCAAAGCCATTGGATCTTCGGGATATTGTTCCAGTGCAACCCTATAATAATTTACTGCTTCGGTCCAATTCTGATCCCAGGCAGCAGAATGTCCTTGATTCATTGCTTTAAGAAATGCTTGTTGATCTCCACTCATGTGCTTTATCCCTTACTTTATTAAATTTATTGCCTCAAGACTTCCCCAGTCTCTTCCCCAACGTGCTTCCGTTGATAATGGAATACTCATTTTATAAGCATTTTCCATAACAGATTGTACTAATTTTACAGTTTCGTCACGTTCTTCTTCCGGTACTTCTAACAATAATTCATCATGTACCTGCAATAAGATTTTCGCCTTTAATTGTGATTTTTGCAAGGCAGAAGACAAATCAATCATCGCAATTTTTAAAATATCTGCTGCTGTACCTTGTATTGGTGCATTGATTGCTTCTCGTTCCTCACGATTTCTTACATTTGCATTGGTGGTGGTTGCCAGGTTAGGAAAATAACGCCGCCGTCCAGCCAGAGTCTCCACATACCCCTCTTGCATCGCCATTTTCCGAAGACCATCCAGATATTCTTTCACTCTAGGAAATCGATTGAAATAGGCTTTTACAAAGTTTTCAGATTCGGATAAGGTTAAACCGGTTGTTCGACTTAGACCAAAGGCACTCATTCCATAAATCAAACCAAAGTTAATCGCTTTCGCATTTCTTCTTTGTTCCTTGGTCACTTTATCCAATGGAAGTTCAAAAATAGCTGAAGCAGTTGCTGCATGGATATCCTGACCAGCTTTAAATGCATCCAACATGGCTTTATCCTGCGACATATGTGCCACAATCCTCAATTCCACCTGTGAATAATCAACCGCCAGCAATCCGTAACCAGGTTGGGCAATAAAACCGCATCGGACTTTTCGTCCAAGTTCAGTACGGGTAGGAATATTTTGTAAATTAGGATTGGATGATGATAGACGACCAGTAACAGCAACCGTTTGACTGAATGATGTATGCACCCGGCCTGTTTCCGGATTAATTTGGCTGGGCAACGACTTTACATACGTTGATTGTAATTTGGACAATTCCCGATATTCCAGCATTAAATCCACTACGGGATGACTGCCCTGTAATTCTTCCAAAACAGCTGCATTGGTAGAAAAATGGCCACTGGATGTTTTTTTCTTAAATCGCGAACCTAGACCAAGGGTTTCAAACAACGCTTTGGACAGTTGTTGCGTAGAGTTGATATTAAAGATGTATCCCACTAATTTGTGAACTTCTGTTTCAATTTCTGATAAACGCAGGCTTAATTCATCCTCCATCCTGGATAAGAACTCCTTATCCAATAAAATACCCGTCTGTTCCATTTGTGCAAGAACTGAGATTAATGGCATTTCGATTTCTTCAAATACACTGATCAGGTTATTTTTTACTAATTTTTCATGCAAGATGGGCATTAGTGCCAGTGGGACCGCAGCGTCTGCAGCAGCGTATTCAGCGACTTTTTCTGTTGATACTTCAGCCATGCTGATTTGTGTCTTACCGCTCCCAATCAGATTTTCAATGCGAGTCATCTGTAAATTGAGATGTTGATCAGCTAAATCTTTAAGCCCAAAGCCAAAAAAGCCAGGATCAATCAACCAGGCTGCGATCATCGTATCAAAAACGAATGGATGAATGTCTATACCGTTCCTGGAAAGGATCATGCCATCATACTTTAGATTGTGACCAACTTTTTTGATTTTGTTATTCTCAAAAGCCGGTCGAAGAGATTTGATAACTGATTCGAGCGGTAGTTGTTGATCATCGGTTGTATGTCCAACCGGAATATAGTACCCTATGGTTGGATCAATGGAAATTGAGATACCCACCAGTTTCGCCCGCATTGGATCAATATCAGTCGTTTCTGTGTCGAAGCTTAACCATTCTGCTTTATCCAAAACATTCACCAACTGGGATAATTTTTCTTTTGAGTCAACCAGAGTCGTTTCTATGGTGGAAAGAGAAGGATTACCTACTTTTTCAAGTGGTTCGCCAAACAAAGAAAGCTGTTGAGAAGGTCCAAATTCTTCACTCTTCGCCTGTAAATCTCGCAAACGACCAATTAAGGACCGAAATTCAAGTGACTGGAAAATTTTTTCAACTGCCTTGAATTCAAGATGGGAAGTACTGGCTTTCTCTAAATCCAGGACTACGTCTATATCGGTTCGTATCCTTGCTAAATCTTTGCTTATAAATGCTAAATCTTTCCCATTTTCTAATTTTGACTGGAATTTTTGGGGAATCTCTTCCAAGCGTTTATAGACTTCATCAAGTGTTTCATACTCACCCAATAATTTTAAAGCTGTTTTCTCACCTACGCCAGGAACACCAGGAATATTATCCGAAGAGTCACCCATCAATGCTTTCAGGTCAACAATCTGGTCTGGACGCACACCCATTTTCTTGATCACATCGTCAATGTTGTAATCCCTGGCATCAGCCATGGATCTGCCAGGCAGATTGACAAGAATCCGATCATTTACCAATTGCAGCAAATCACGGTCACCTGTAATAATTTTTACACCCAGACCTTTTTCGACAGCCTGGTATGCAATTGTTCCGAGAACATCATCCGCCTCTGCATTTTCCTTTTCCAGGCGTGGAATATCAAAAGCATCAATTATTTCTCTTATTCTCTCAATTTGTTCCTTTAATTCATCAGGCATTTTTGCCCGTGTAGCTTTGTATTCAGGAAAAATATCGTTGCGAAAAGTTCTTCCAGTATCAAAAGCGACAGCAAGATATTCAGGTTTTTCTTTTTCCAGGAGCCGCAGTAAAACACTCATAAATCCAAAAATAGCAGCAGTTGGCTCACCTTTTGAGGTCCTCATGCTTTCACCACCTGTTGTGGCCATGGCAAAAAATGTTCGATAAGCAAGCGCGTGACCATCAATTAAATAGAGTGTAGGTGGCATATGATCCTTCCAAAAACTTATAAGAGTTCTGAACCAATTCTATCGCAGATTCGAAAATAAATTTAAAATTTGACCATTCGCGCCGAGTTATTTTCAGATTTTCTGACTTGTGAGATAATAAAACAATCTTCAGTCCAAGAAGAAACCTTCAAAATCATATTCATTTGAGGTATTCCTGTGAACTTTACAAAAATTTGTGTCTTAGGGTTAGGTTATATCGGACTTCCAACTGCCAGCACCTTTGCTACTTCTGGCTTGAAAGTAATTGGCGTTGATGTGAATCAAAAGGTTGTGAATGGTTTACAAAACGGCGAGGTTCACATTTATGAACCCGGTATAAGAACCCTGGTGCAGGCAGCCATCCAATCTGGTAACCTTGTTATAGCTGATCAACCACAACAGGCTGATGCCTTTATCATTGCCGTACCCACTCCTTTCTATGATGAAAAGAAAGCTGATCTCAGTTTTGTAAAATCAGCAGCTGAATCTATCGTTCCTCATTTACAGAAAGGAAATCTGGTTGTTCTGGAATCGACATCCCCGCCACGGACAACGATCGATATTCTGGTCCCAATCCTTGAAAAATCGGGTTTAACTGCAGGTGAAGATTTTTATGTTGCCTATTCTCCCGAACGGGTATTGCCGGGTCAGATTCTGAGAGAATTAATTGAGAATGCCCGTGTGATTGGTGGAATTGATGAACAATCCGCTGAAGTTGGGAAGGCTCTCTATCGGATCTTTGTCAAAGGTGAGATCATTATGACTACCGCTACCACAGCTGAGATGGTCAAATTGATGGAGAACACCTACAGAGATGTCAATATCGCGATTGCCAATGAATTTTCCCGATTAGCTGATCGCTTCGGGGTAGATGCCTGGGAAGCCATTGAGATCGCCAATTTGCATCCACGGGTTAATATTCTGCGTCCTGGTCCAGGTGTTGGCGGTCATTGTATCAGCGTGGATCCCTGGTTCCTGGTGGAAGCCGCTCCTGATATTACCCCCTTGATCCACACCGCCCGTATCGTAAATGATGCCCAACCGGATTATGTAGTCGATTTAATCGATCAAATTCTGGGAGGTTTTCAAGGAAAACAAATCACCATACTGGGTCTGGCATACAAACCGGATGTGGATGATCTACGTGAAAGTCCCGCAGTAGAAGTGGCACATAAATTAGCCTTACAGGGAGCAATTGTTACGGCTTATGAACCTTTCAAACCAGACTTTGTAGTTCAGGGAGTGAGCATGGCTTCTTCGCTGGATGAAGCAATAAAAGAAGCAGAAATTCTGGTTCTTCTGGTCAATCACACAGACTTTCGAAAATTAGATCCTGGCAAGTTGCTGAAAAAAACGCCTGCCCGTATCATGTTGGATACTGTTGGTGGTTGGAAGCCTGATGTCTGGCAATCTGCTGGGTTCAGCACACATCGTCTTGGAGTATCTGAGAGAGATTAATCGATGGTTAAGAAAATTCGATTGCTCAACATCATCGGTACCCGGCCTGAAGCTATAAAAATGTGCCCGGTGGTCCAGGCTGCCCGAGCCCACCCGGATATCGAACCATTTTTATGTGTGACTGCCCAGCACCGTCAAATGCTGGATCAGGTTCTGAATGTGTTTAATATTTCACCTGATTTTGATCTCAATCTGATGCAGCCCAACCAGAGTCTTTCACAAATAACAGCTTCGATCCTTCAAAATCTTGACCCAATATTCGCACGAGTCAAACCAGACTGGATTCTGGTGCAAGGCGATACCACCACGGTAATGGCGTCAGCTTTGCTGGCTTTCTATCATCGAATCAAAATCGGGCATGTTGAAGCTGGTTTAAGAACCGGGGATAAATGGCAGCCATTTCCCGAAGAAATTAATCGGAAAATTGCTGGTGTTGTGGCAGATTTACACCTGGCACCTACCGAAGAAGCCAAACAAAATCTACTGAATGAAGGGGTGGAGAATTGGCGAATTTTTATCACAGGGAATCCAGCGATTGATGCATTACGGATCATAACTTCATTACCGGCTCCCAAAGATATTCAACTCTTGTTTGATCAACATCATATTGGTGACAACCAGAAACAATTGATCATGGTAACCGCTCATCGCCGGGAAAATTTTGGTCAACCGATCACAGATATATGCACTGCATTAAAAACATTAGCCTATCAATACCATGATCGAATTCACATTATCTATCCTGTTCATCTCAATCCCAACATCCAGGAACCGGTTTATCGTCTATTAGGAAATATAGACAACATCACCTTACTGCCGCCAATGGATTATTTACCCATGGCACATTTATTGAAACATGCAGTCCTTGTTCTGACTGATAGTGGTGGTATTCAGGAAGAAGCAGCGGGATTGCATAAACCAGCGCTGGTTATGCGTGAAGTGACTGAACGCCCGGAAGGGGTAAAAGCCGGTGTATTACGACTTGTAGGAACAAATCCGGAAAAGATTCTCTCAAATGCTGTTGAGCTTTTAGAAAATCAATCGGTTTATCAAAAGATGGTTCAATCCAAAAATCCATTTGGAGATGGGTACGCAGCTGAAAAAATTATCGATGCATTAATTAGCATCGATAATAAATTAGAATGATTCGTCCGGGATTGAGCTAAAGTAACTTTTCATGAAAGATCAAACAACTTCCTCTCATCTTCAAAACAGCATCGCATTAATGCCAAAACTGGACGGTCTTGGGGGACCATCCAGTTTTCAAAGGAAATTGATCCAGGGATTGAAGATAAAAGGTATCCAGGCTCATTTCAATCCCTTTGATCCCGAAGTTCGTTCGATCCTGGTGATTGGTGGCACCAAAAACATTCAGACGATCTGGAAGGCTCGCCGGAAAAATATTCGTATTGTGCAACGGCTTAATGGTTTGAATTGGATTCATCGAAAGAAAAAGACCGGATTGAAACATTATCTGCGCAGCGAATATGGTAATTTCATCCTTTCTACGATACGCAGACATTTATCAGATGCTATCATATACCAATCACAATTTGCGCGCTCCTGGTGGCAAACAACCTATGGAAAATCGAACGTTCCATCAACCGTTATTTATAATGGAATCGATTTAAACACCTATCTTCCTTCCGGTTCTCATCAAAAACCTTCGGATCATATACGGATCTTATTGGTGGAAGGACATTTGGGGGAAGGGAATGAAAGTGGTCTACTCAATGCAATTCAAATGGTGGAATTGCTTAACCAGCGTTATTCACAACCAGTTGAGCTGATGGTAGCAGGCAAGGTGCCTGAAGAAATCAAGATCCGTTTCGCTTCTCAAACTAATATTTGGTTGACCTGGGCAGGTGTCATTCCACGAGAGGAAATCCCAACCCTGGACCGATCAGCGCATTTACTCTTCTCTGCAGACCTTAATGCTGCCTGTCCAAATTCTGTAATAGAAGCCCTGGGATGCGGATTACCTGTCGTTGCTTTTTCAACTGGTTCCCTGCCTGAAATATTAGAAAATGATGCTGGCCGGACCGCACCTTATGGCAGCAACTACTGGGAACTGGAACCACCAGATATTAATGGATTGGCAGATGCGGCTATGGAAATATTAAACAATCTTGATCATTTTCGACGAAAAGCAAGGGATCAAGCAGTGAAAAAGTTCAGCCTTGATTTTATGGTGGAAGAATATCTAAAAATATTGTTGCCAAAATAAACCTGCTTCCGGGTTTGAAATTACTCGTGTCCCCTACCCTGCATCATAACTACATCAGGTCCTCGATTGATCTCCCAGGGGTAAAGAATATGTGCGTCTGTGATGGCTGCGAAATAATCAGGCCGAATGCTGCCAAATAAATTTCGATAAGGGTTGAAATGCAATACGCAAGTATATGGTTGACCTCCGGCGCTTACAACACGATTACGTACTGCTGTGATTGTCCTTCCGGATCCCCAGACATCATCAATCACCAGAACTCGTTTTCCCGCCAACAGTGAATTATCAGGAAACTGAACAAATTTTGGCCATGCTAATAAACGACCTTTTTTCCGTTCATCCTCAATTTGCACTTCATTTGGAAAATCAACAGCTGCAGTAAGTATTGTGTCAAGATGTAATGCTTCTGAAATCAGTCCGCCTGGGATGATACCCCCATGTGTAACCATGATCATACAATCAAATTCTGTCTCAAATTGTGGAATCAGGTGATCGATCAATTGATCGACATCATTCCAGGTCAGGATTTCTTTCCTTTGCATCATCTCGAAAACAACCTCTTCATAAAAGATTTTGTTATATCATCTCAATACACCAAGGTTAGTGGATGTTATAAATTGAAAAGATACATTTTGTTAGATTATAGCATTGAATAATTTTAGGATAAAAATTTTGTATCTTTTCATCAAAAGTCATGATGATTTTGGTGGGCAACAAAACCCAAAAGCTCCTTCCAAACCCGAGTTACGGAGATGATACAAAAATTTCTTGATTTATTAATATGTACATTTTTATTCGAAATCAGGCAATATCCCAGCCTGATCATGTTTTTGTAAAGTGAACCAGATTGCCCCCAGACCAATCAGGGTAACCAGAACACCCATAATCCAGCCAAAAACAGGTATCGCATTCAAAATCAGATAGAGGAAAATCCCAACCAGCAGACTCCAGACATCTTTATTTGCTTTAGTATATTGGAATTTATTCAAAATCAAACCTCCTGCCCAGTAAGCCAAAACAAATTTACTGATGTAAGTGGCAATAATTCCAAATAATAACAATGACAAAACAATCACTGCGATCCCCAAAAAGAACAATGAATTACCTAATTGATTGAGCGTAAAAATCCACAACAATACAGATACAAGAATTATCAAGAAAAAGAATACCATAGCTCCTAAATTTACAACCAATACACTGACAAAACCAACTCCTAATGAATTAAGGGGTTTATTAATTGCATATTCTGATGCTTCAGAAATGTATCTTTTTCCATATTTCCAACCAATTATTGCAAATAATAAAAATCCTACCAGTTGCCGAAGCAACCTGATAAATCTTAAAACAAAAGGATTTTTAACTACTACTTTATCTTTACTATCTTTCTGCATCGTTTCAGGATCAGAGATGTTCTCCACAACTCCTCCGATAGGTAAATTTCTTAAATTCTCTTCGAGGCTTTTAGCGCTGGTATAAATTAATTGACCTTCTATACGTGCCTTTTCCCCAACTTGTAAACCGGTAGGCAGCAAATCAGGAATTTTAAATTGTTGCATATACGGAAGCCAGATTCGAATACCTTCATCATCTCCACTGGCATCGATTGCAATTTCCGCATTTCCTGAGACTTCTCCATCTAAATCAACTGAGACCGCACTTACAAGAAAGTTTTGTCCCACACTTCCATGCATACTAAGCTGATAACAACCTGCATATAGATTTCCATTAATCAAGCTTCCTTCTAATTGAGAGTAATGAAATCCTCCAAAAAACAAATTCCTCCCAACACTGGCTGTTGAACTTAATTCTACTGTCGCGCCTGAAACCACCAGATTATGATTGACGGGTGCATGGATAACAATATTTTGTCCAGCAACGAAGAGGTTACCAGATAAAGTGGCATTTTGTTCAATTTGAATATTTTGTCCCAAAAGGAAAATATCATTATCAATTTGAGCGCTTGATTCAATAACAATTTTTTCCCCTATGACAAAAAGCATCCCATGTACTTTTCCAGCTACCGTCACTTCATTGCCTTGTAGATACAGATCGTCAAATATCTCATCCTCTGGTCCAAGATTACTCTCAACGGATGGCAATGCAGCCTGGATCGTATTATTATTGATGATTAATAAAAAAATTGTAATGATAACGATTGAAACTGCTTGAATTTTCTTCCGATGGAATAAAACTTTCATCAATCCTCCAGAATTATTCGATATCTTCATTATAGGCCTAATCAGAAAATTTACACTCAATTTTTGTCTCTGCTCAAAAAAACTGAAGCAGCTGATGAATAGAAACCAATTTTTGAATAATTTAATAATCGAATACGAAAGAAAAATAGAAAAATTATCTTTCTATTAAATCAAATGAGAAGCATCAGTTATTATTACTGATAAGTTCTAATATTTGCGACTATTCCCCCGATGATTATCACAACCAGCATTGAGCTTCCAAAAACAATTCCATCGGTTTGACGGTTTCTCGTTTCATAAATCGGTTCAAGACTTATCTCAGACTGAATAGATAGTTCAGAATTTGATGCATTTTGCATCTTTATCCTTAAATTATCAACATTCTTTTGGTGATCCAACGCAGGATCCATTTCAACCCAGGTCATCGAAAGACTAAAAAACAATGCGACGAAAAACACCATAACTAATTGGTGATTCAGCCAGCGAGGCTTATTGATTTTAAGTTTCTTACTCACGGGTTGCCAATTCGATCAATAATTGCCTGTGCTGCAAACGGGGCAGTTGTTTTTCCGGATAATACCTGCACCAATTGATCTTGCATTACCAAACCAATTGTATTGACAATCTCATTATTCGGACGAATATGAGCAGTGGATGCAATCTGACCCAGAAGAGACCGTAACACCTGGTCATCCCATGCAGACAAAGATGATGGCCGCACAGGAATAACCCCCTTCGCTGGAGCCCACATCTTCAAATAATCCTCCTCAGTGAGAAATTCAGCCAGATCAACACTCAATTCATGAGCCTGGACTCTTGGATCAGTCAGGCACCAGATCCAACCATCAGACAATGTGTCCGAAGTTTCATTTATAGATGGAAAAATTGCCAGAGTAGAATCATTTGTGGGGTCTGATAGATATCTGGATGCCCAGGTAATCACCCAATTACTACGCAGCTCATTATAGGATGTCCAAGCTTCCGAATCTCTTTGAAGTTCAGTCAACCACAAGGGAAATACCCCGGACTGTGCACCATCTGCAAAAACTTGATACAGTTGAGTGAGTAATTCAAGATCCAGTTGCGGAAGTCTTTGGGTGCTCTCCAACTCCCCACCCAGGGAACGGTACAAATTTAAATTCACCAATGATTGCGGGTCTGCAGCCGGAAAGGCAACTGGTTCTCCCCGTCTTATCAAGTCATTCCAACTATCAGGAGATTCACCAACAACCGTTGGACGATATACCATCGTCAACGCATCACCCGCAAAGGGTAAACCGTAAGAATTTCCACCAACAACCGTCAACCGTTGGGCATAATCATACCAATCCTGGTCATCAATCTCAGCAGAATATGTGTCGAAGGGAATCAATAAATTTCTTGAAACAGCAGTTTCCAAATCCGATCGCTGTAATGCGATCAGGGAAGGCATAGCCTGCGTGGCTGCCCCACTGGTGATTGTTAAGGCTTCCAATAAACCAGTTGGTCCACTCACCCCTTTGACGCGCACAGAGATAAACACATCTTCATGCATGGCTTCAAATTCTGCAATACGTTGCTTAAATATCTGACTGGATGGGGTATTTAATTGTGGATCAAATTGAGGAGGAACCCATAAAACAAGTTCAACTGTTCCTGACAAAGGCGGGGCAACTGGGGTCTCCGCCACAGCCAGGGTTGCCTCAATTGTCTCTGTTGGTACTATTGGAGTCTGAGAAACAGGCGAAGGTGGAACTATTTGTTCAATAATTTGATCTACCAGTCCTCTAATATCCATTTGGTATTCACAGCTACTCAAAATTCCTGCTATCAGCAAACTGAGTATCAGGAAAAAATATTTAAATTGGATCGAAAACTGTTGTTTATACTTCATACTAATTTAATTGGCTCACTTATTAACGCGGATAATAATTTTACTGCATTATTAACATCATTGATGTCAACCATTTCCGAAGGAGTATGCACATACCGGGTCGGTACAGATACACATCCAGCTGGCATTCCTGCACGAGAGATTTGCATCGCTTTTGCATCAGTGGTGCCGCCTAACAACACTTCCAGTTGGTAAGGAATTTTCTGTTTCTTAGCGCATTGTACCATTGCATCCACCAAACGTGGATCAGCCAACATACCGCCATCTTTTACCTTAATCGCCGGTCCCTTTCCCAATGATACATCCATCTTAATTCCGCGTGGTGTATCACCCGACATAGTAACATCCACCGCAATTCCAAGACTGGGATCAATCGCATAAGCCGCTGTTGTTGCTCCACGTAATCCAACTTCTTCCTGGGTACTGAAAACAAAGAACAATTCATGGGGACTGTTTTTGACGAGCTTGAGCGTTTCAATCAGGATTGCAGCGCAGACCCGATCATCCATCGCTTTCGAGATTACACGGTTTCCCAAATCCTCAAAGGGTCGATCAAAAGCAGCGACATCACCGACTTTCACTGGACAATCCTCCGGATTGCTTGCACCTAAATCAATATACATAGATTCGATCGTATGCACATGGTTAGCATTTTCAAGTCTTTCTCCTCCAATCACACCTGCGGATCCATTCATAAATCGTACCCGGCTTCCATAACATGTGTGCGGGCGAACTCCCCCAATGGTGGTGAATCGAGCAAAACCATTCTTATCCACGTGGGTAACCATAACTCCAATCTCATCTATATGAGCGGAAAGCATGACTCTTAAGCCGCCTTCTTTTTTCTCTCCCTTTTTTATGATCAGGTTGCCCATTGCGTCAACCTGAATCTCATCAGCAAATCCTTCTACCTCCCCACGAATTACTTCTCGTATTTTGGATTCATATCCAGAAGGGCCGACTGTCTCAACTAATTTCTTGATCAATGATTTCATAATTCACTCCTGATGAAGTTTTTATACATCCTTCATTATTTCACTCTAAAAAAGTTCTGAAAGAGAATTTATCTTTCAGTCAAGAATAATTCTTTGGTCACGTTACACAGGGTTGCATACATCAACGCAAGGGTGTTTTTCCAATCTTCTCTACGCGCAATTAAAATAGCAGTATGAGCATACCTGCCTGGTACAGAGATGGATACAGATGGAATTCCACCACGTTGTTTATGAATTGCCCCGGCATCTGTGCCTCCCTTACCTGGTTGACGAAATTGGTAAGGAATTCCATATTGGTCTCCTGTTTCAGCCAGCAAATTTATCAATCGGGGATCGGATAACGTGGATGCATCCAACCGATAAATCGCCGGACCATGATTCAATTTGACATTATAGCGACTGTTTTCTTCATCATCCCACACCGGCAAATCATTCGCAGGCGTCGAATCAAGCACAAAAGCAATGTCTGGGTTCATACTATAAGCAGCTACGCGAGCACCACGCAGTCCATTTTCTTCCTGAACGGTAAAAGCAGCTAATAACTCAATATTCTCAGGCATATGCTTGATTAATTCAATTAATGTTGCCACTCCGAGACGATCATCTAACGCTTTTCCGACCAGGCTTGGTCCCCATATTTCAAAGCGGGTTGCAAAAGTTGCCCGGTCTCCTACTTTACATTTTTTCGAATTGCCTGGTCCTACATCAATTCTGAGATTGTCCAAAGGAATTGGATTCTTTCTTTCGTCTGCAGTGGTCAGGTGAATGGGTTTTGCACCAATCACACCCGGGAGTTTTTCTTTTCCTACCAAAACAGGTTTACCTACCAGTTGACGGTTATCAATTCCACCAATAATCTCAAACCGAAACAAACCTTCTCCCTCATCATCAACCAGCATGAATCCAACTTCATCCATGTGGGCAGCTACCATCACCCGAATCGGATCCTTGACTTTTGATTTGCGTGTGACCAATACATTTCCCAATGCATCGACTTTGACATCATCGGCGAAATCCTTAATTTCTTCTATAACAATCGCTCGAACTTCGCTTTCCTCACCTGATACTGAAACAGCATTGGAAAGTTTTTCAAGTAATTTGATCTGACCTTCTCCAATTTCAGGGATTTGATTTAAGATCTTTTTACTCTTCATCTTTCACCTCATCCCAGGTTATCTTATCCATAAAATCAACCTCAAGACGGACGATTGTCTCAGCCAATAGCCGGCCAGCCCGCTCCATATCTTTCATAGCGATCATTTCGACGGGTGTATGCATATACCGCAGAGGAATCCCTATTACCATCGTCGGATATCCCCCAGCCACAACCTGCATTGCATATGCATCCGTTCCAGAATGGCGCGGGATGTATTCTTTCTGAAAAGGTATTTCAAGATCTTCCGCTACTTCTAAAAATTTCTTATGTACATAAGGATGAGCATTGGGTCCCCAGCCTAATGTCGGACCTTTTGACAAACTGACCGTACGCCAATCGTTTGCACCTGGTCCTTTTCCAAAAGTAACATCAATTGCTACCGCAATTGTTGGATTAAGTTCAAATGGAGAAGTGAAACCTCCCCCTAATGTTTCTTCTTCCTGAACTGTGGCAACAGCCCATACATCCCACTTATGTTTCATATGTTGCAATTCTTGTAAACAATAGGTTATGGCTGCAACAGAAATACGATTATCAAGGCTGTGTCCAACAATGGTTTTTCCAGATAGCTCTAATGGTTCCTGAGCGAAGGAAACAAGGTCACCAACCTTAACAAGTTCGTCAACTTCACTTTCTTCCAATCCTGTATCAATAAAAAGATAATCCATTGCAACCGATTTTCCCCGTTGAGAAGGTTCAAGCAGATAATCTGCAGGTTGAACCACTACAGCTGGTAAATCTTTCCTGCCATGCACTGTAACCCGCAGACCTGGTAAAATTCTCGGATCCACCCCACCAACTTCCGTAAAGCGTAATAATCCGTCTTGTATACCAGTGACCATCAGGCCAATGGCATCCATGTGGGCAGCCAGTAAGATGCTTGGGCGGGGTTCAGGACCACTCCCACGACGTAAAGCGTGCAAGCTTCCCAATGGGCTGACACTGACTTCATCAACCATTGGCAGCCAGGCTGCTTCAATTACTTCTCTTGCAGGAGCCTCATATCCAGATAATCCTGGTAATGAGATCAGCTTCTTGAGTGTTTCTTTGAGATCTGTCATAAGCCTTCCTTTTATCAGGTAGATTTATAAAACCTTATGGATTTGTTGTTTGTGTAGGAATTGGCGTATCAACGGGAATCGTATTGGTTGCGGTTGGAGGTTCCATGGTTTCTGTAGGAATTTCAGTAACCGTTGATGTGGCAGTAACAGTCCTTGTTCTCGTAGCAAAAGGTGTATAAGTCACTGTTGGTGTCCATGTTTCAGTGACAGTTGCTGTGGAGGTAGCCGATGGAAAGATTACAGGTGAGGGTAATGACAGCGGAGAAGCGCTGGTAAATGTCAATGTTGGTGAACCAGTTAGCGTAGGAGACGGAGTAGGTTGGTTAACCTGGTTCCCAACCTGCAAAAAAATCGCACCTACACAATAACATACAACCGAAGCAACAATGATGGTTACTAAAATGGATCGTGTTTTTGTATGTTGCGCTGATTTCAATGTCATTCTTTCCCTGGATACTCCCTAAAATCCTAACATGCTAACCTTACACTGACAAGGTGCTTCCCCAAGACTTCTTGGTCATCGTTTCTTTAATACGATTTTAACCCATTATCTTAAAAAGATTATTCTATTATCAAGTTTTCACTTTCAGCAACTATATTATCGTGTTAATTACTTAGATCTTGTCTTTTGTTGAATCAAATTTATTTCCTGCCTGACAGCTTGATAAAGACTTTCTGCTCTTAAATCTTCTATTGAATAACAGGGCGATAACAAGTTGTCAGCCAATGCTTGCGCCAATCCCCGATCAAAAGCCGGATGTTCAAGATTAATCACTACACTATGGACATGTTCCTCAGCGATCATACGTGCTATTTGATAAGCCTCTGCTAATGGACCCAATTTATTTCCCATGGCAACATTCCCAGCCCCGTCTGTCAATAAAACCATCAATGGCAAGACATCCGGCATGGTAATCTTTTCTCTCATCAGCACTTCATATGCCAGACGCATTCCAGCGGATAGTGGTGTTTTTCCGCCAACAGGGATATCTTGTAAAGCGCGTTGTGCCATCATGACAGAATTTGTTGGTGACATCACCAATGTAGCCCTATCTTTTTGAAACACAACCATTCCAACCCGATCACGGCGTTGGTACGCATCATTTAATAAAGAAAGAACCGCACCTTTGGCTGCTGCCATTCTTTCTGCCACAGCCATCGACCAGGATGCATCCACTACAAACAAGATTAAATTTGCTGTTCTTCGCACTCTTACCTTGCGCATGTAATCCTGTGGCTGAATGGCAAAGGCAACCTTTTTCCGCTGTTCATATCTGCGAGTTTGAAAGGGAGCAGCAGCTCGAAGGGTAGCATCGAAAGCCAGGTCTTCTGCATTTCCTGCAGAAGGTTTGGATTGTGTGTATCTTCCCCTTTTTCTTTTTGTGCGAGTCATGGATCTTCGCCCGGCTCGCTGACGAATAATCTTGTCTAATGGCGTATTTAATCGTCTCGGAGAAAAAGCAGAGCCTGTTTTAATTTTTTGCCCGCCTTCCCACCAATTGGATTGTGCGTTTTGAAATACCGAAGCAGGATCAGGCACAGCATCCCCCATTTCCGGAATTTCAGTGGTCGTATCACCCCCGCTTAAGTTTTTTTTTCCGCTTTTGGAGTTGATTCTTTTGTTGGATCAGGTTCTGAATCATCTCCATCATCACCAGATGAACGACCGCCACTTAATTGTTCAATGCGATCTCGTAATTCTTCCATGCTGGCTATTTCTTTGTCAAACGGGCCACGTTTCATACGATGAGGTAAAGCCAACTCGGCAGCTTTTGCAATATCCAGATCAGTAATGGATGTGCGACCTTCAAATGCAGCTTGTGCTCGAGCTGTTTTTAAGATCACCAGATCGGGACGATGACCATCAACACCTAATGAAGCAGTCAGCGAGGCGATCGTAACCAAGTCACGACTGCTATGATTTACTTTGGGGATCAATCGTCGTGCAGTTTCAATTTGTTCAGATAATTCAATTTCAGCTGGTTGAAATTCTTCACGAAAACCTTCCGGATTGACTTCAAAGTTCATATTGCGTTCCATGATCATAACCCGTTCGCGTTTATCGAGAATGCCATGGATGTCGACCGATAAAGCAAAGCGATCCAGGAGTTGTGGTCGCAAATCACCTTCTTCCGGATTCATGGTGCCAACCAGAATAAACCGTGCTGGGTGAACAAATGAAATGCCCTCCCGTTCTACAATATTCATCCCCATCGCTGCAGAATCAAGCAGGACATCAACAACATGATCATCTAATAGATTTACTTCATCAATGTATAACAAACCACGATTTGCAGCAGCCAAAACGCCTGGTTCAAAGCTGCGTTCGCCTTTTTGAATTGCCCGTTCAATATCCAGAGTTCCTACAACACGGTCTTCTGTCGCAGACACTGGCAGGTTTATAAAGGCTGTTGGCTTAATCGTAACCGGAAGGTGTTCACCTTTTTCATGGCGTTCTTTGCATTCTGTACACCAGGTATTGGGGCTATCCGGATCGCAACTAAATCGGCAATCGGAAACTGCTTTTACCATCGGCAATAAAGCTGCTAACCCTCGGGCAGCTGTTGATTTCGCTGTGCCACGTTCACCACGAATTAATACACCACCAATTCTTGGATCGATGGCGTTGAGAATCAAGGCTCGTTTCATACGTTCCTGACCTACTATTGCGGTGAATGGATAAATTTGTGGCATTTTTTCTTCCCTTTAATCAATCATTATCTGGTTTTTGAGAGCCAAAGAACTAGTGTATCATTTCATAATACAAGCCGCAATCTTTGGCTTCAGAAAAAATTATACACCTGATTAAACCCAAATCTTCCATTTTCATACATCAGTCAGGAGGAAGTCATTAAATCCAGATTTTTAATGATTTAGTGAACAATATTGGTAAAATAATCATATGTCACCGAATTTGGAAGCAATTGGTCGTTGGATCCTCATTATTGGTATAGCAATAACAATCCTGGGTGCTTCCATCTGGTTCATTGCCCGTCTGACAGGATGGGAAAAATTTCCCGGTACTTTGAAATGGCAAAGTGGAAACCTCACCTGCATTATCCCGCTTTTAGGTTCAATTGTCCTGAGTATTTTACTGACGATAATTCTCAATTTGTTAGCCCGATGGTTCAATCGATAATACAAATAATTGTCTTGGATTAAATCCTGGATATGTTGAATAACATGATAAGATTTGCTCCATTAATATGATTAAAACCAATCAAACCCGCACAAAATTCCGCAAGCTGCTTGCATTTCTTTTTCCGGTTCAGGCTGGTGTGCCAGATAATCTGCGTTCAAACATCCGTCATTTAATCTGGGATATTGGTTGGTTTGGCTTGTTAAATGGCACCACGCTTTCATTCATGACAATTTATGCAGCTCGAATTGGTGCCAACACCAATCAAATCGGTTTGATCACCGCCATGCCAGCTGTCATAAACCTGGTTTTGGCATTACCAGTGGGTAGTTGGTTAAAAAATCGTCCTATTGATAAGTCGGTATTTTGGAGCGGTGTTGGACAACGTCTGTTTTATTTTTTGATGATCTTTTTGCCATGGTTATTAAGTGATAATTTACAGGTTTGGGTCTTAATCCTTTTTACACTCCTTATGAGTATCCCAGGGGCCGCTATCGCAGTCGGTTTCAATGCATTATTTGCTGCTGCCATCCCCGCACGATATCGTGGTGTGGTCGCAGGAAGACGGAACGCAGTTTTTGCCATCACATCGATTGTATCAACCCTTGTTTGTGGGCAAATTTTAACTGTTTTACCATTTCCTTTTAGTTATCAGGTTGTTTTTGCAATTGGATTTGTTGGTGCTTTAATGAGTGTGGTTCATTTGAAATTCGTTCATCCAGTTACGGATGAGTATGAAGCAGAAATCAAGACTCCCACAATTAATTTTGATGAATTGAAACAAAAATCAAAAGGGATTTTTACTAAAGTATGGATCAACATTCAACGAAAATTGCATTTTGAGATTCTGCGAGGATCCTTTGCATGGTCTTTGGGGCTATTAACCTTTTTTCATATGGTACATTTTCTTTCCATCCCAATTTTTCCAATTTTTACGGTAAATGTTCTGGGGTTAACGGATAGCACACTCAGTCTTGGGAATGCTTTGTTTTATCTCACCATGTTTTTTGGATCAACCCAGGTTGGAAAATTATCCAATCTGATGGGGAACAAGAAATTAACCGGAATTGGTATTTGTATGCTGGGTTTATATCCCGCATTTTTATCTTTCGCTCAAGGACCATTCCTCTTTTATCTGGCATCGTTTCTGGGTGGATTTGCCTGGTCTCTGGTAAATTCTGCAATGATTAATTACCTTTTGGAGAAAGTACCACAATCAGAAAGAACTAGGTATCTGGCTTGGTTTATCGTCGGAGCCAATGCTGCAATTTTAGTTGGCACGTTGATTGGACCCGTGATTGGAAACTTTATAGGCTTAACTATAGCATTATTACTCTTTGGAATCCTGCGCACAATCGCTGGTCTTGCCCTGCTGAAATGGGGATGATCTATTAAAATGCTGGTTTTTGAGGTTGATTAATTTCCTGATTCTTTAATTTTTTTGATAGCAAGAAATAAAAAATGATACTAATGAAACTTGTCGCTCCGGCAACAAACCAGGGAGCATGAGGAGAAATAGTATCACTTAATATTCCACCGGTAACCGGTCCGATTCCACTGGCCAAGCCCCATGTCATACCATGGATACTCATGTATCGCCCACGTTTATCCTGTGGAGCTAAATTGGCTGATAATGTGGTAGCTGTTGGCACCATAATCAATTCTCCTGTGGTCATCACAACCATTGCCAGCCAAAATGTCCCGAACCCAGTACCAAAACCGATGATCATCGCTGCAAGACCATAAAAGAAGGCACCTATAGCAATCATCTGTATCGGCCTATGTTTTTTTGTGTGTTTCGTTACGAATAATTGCAAAGAAACTACCATGATTGCATTGGTAGCAGGAATAAATCCATACATACTTTCAGGTACCCCAAAATTCTGTTTTGCGTACACTGCTAACAAAACCCAAATCATCGATGCTGTTATGGTTGTGAGCGTGAATGTCAGATTGAAATTGATAAATGGTTTATCCCGAAAAATATGACCATATCCGCCAAATCTCTCCTTGATTTTCTCAATGTCTTTTTGTTGTGGAAGGGTTTCTTTTGCTCGTATTGCCAACAATACGCTGTACAAAATCAATCCTGTTGCCGCAAGGTAGAATGCCAGGGAGTAAGAAGTAGAGGTGATAAAACCACCAATCGCCGGACCTAAAGCAATACCTAAATTATTACTCATTCTTAATATAGAATATCCATCACTACGTTTTTGTGGAACCAACATATCAGCCATCATGGCATCTGAGCCAATCTGATAGAGCGGCATAAATGCACCACGGAGCGCCATGAGGATCACAAAAGCGGGTAGACTATCTGCCATGCTCATTAATATGTAGCAGGCTCCATTTCCGGCAAGACTAATAACCATAACCCATTTTCTTCCCAATCGATCGATGAGAGGACCGGAGATAAATGAAAAAAGTAAATTGGTCATTGAGTTTACAGTCATCAAGCTGGTGACAACTGCCAGAGAAACAGACAGTGTTTCGCTGACATAAATCATTAAAAATGGCCAAATCATGCTGGAACCTAATGTACTGATCAGCATGCCAAAAGCCATCAGCCAGAATTGATCCGGATATTCCAATCTTGTGTGGCGAATTTTTCCTAACATGAATTCTTCTGATCAGGATGCAATCAACTCTCCTTACCCTTTTCTATTGGAAGATCATTGCTGTGGGAGTTCAAAATCCTTCAGATTTTAACATGCACCTTGCAAACACAACAGGTTTCACCAATAAGGGAACACATAATCAGATTCATTTGACAGGTAAAATTTTTGATTCGAAAAATAGCATGTGGTAAAATTTATAGAAATCATCCTGGAAGAGGAGCTAAAATGGTCAGTCAAGATTTATTGGATATTCTTCGTTGCCCGGCGTGTGTTAGAGAAAAAGACGGCTTGCTTGAATTGATAAAAGATTCATGGCTGGTGTGCCAGGATTGTGACCGAAAATACCCCATTGTGGATGACATTCCAGTGATGTTAATCGATGAAGGCGATAAATGGGTATCAACGTTAAAGTTTGATTTACCTGTTCCACCACCACCTATGTCGTAAATTTTAAAATGGAGATGAATTAGTCGGTTTCCTGAGTTGAGTCATCGTCCATATGAGAAAAAAATGAACCAAAATAATAAATCTGAATCAAAAAAACAATCATCATTCAGATTGGATAAAACGAATATTATTATCCTTTCTGTATTTGTTATTTTCTCAATTGCAACAGGTATCCTTGTTTTCTTCCTGGCAAAAAACATCATCTCCACCTGGACGATGACAAACCTTGAAGGTCTTCCTGTTATTGGCCGAGGAACAAATACTGCTTCGATCAACAATCCGGAGATTGATCCTCTGACAGATCTTGCAAGTATTCCAATGAATATGGACATGCCTGAACCTTGGGATGGTGTCAGCCGTGTTACAGTCTTGCTCATGGGGCTTGATTATCGAGATTGGGAAGCAGGAGAAATTCCACGTACTGATACCATGATGGTCTTAACGATTGACCCTATCACAAAAGAAGCTGCCATGTTGTCAATCCCTCGGGATATGTGGGTTAATATCCCTGGATTTGAACATAGTCGGATCAACACAGCCTATTATCTGGGAGAGTTATGGAAATTGCCTGGTGGTGGTCCAGGATTGGCTGTTGAAACTGTTGAAGAATTTATTGGCGTTCCGATTGATTACTATGCTAAGGTGGATTTTGCCGCTTTTGTTCGTTTAATTGATGAAATTAAAGGGGTAACTGTCACCCCCAAAATGGATGTCAGACTTGTTCCCATCGGTGGGGGCTACAAAGAAACCTTGAACGCTGGAGAGACTTATACCCTCGATGGAACATTGGCACTTGCGTATGCTCGTGCCAGGTACACAGAAGGTGGTGATTTTGACCGCGCTGAAAGGCAGCAGGAAGTCGTATACGCGATCCGGGATCGAATTCTAAAGTTCTCGATGTGGCCAACACTCATTGCAAAATCCCCAATTCTATACCAGGAGATATCTTCTGGAATCAATACCAATATGCGCTTTGAAGATGCTCTTCGCCTGGCTACATTAGCCCTGGAAATTGACCGTACTAAAATCAACTCCTTCATTATTGACGCGTCATATGTTGAGTTTGGCATGTCTCCGGATTCCCAGGAAATTTTAAAACCGATCCCCGATAAAATCCGAATATTGCGGGATGAGGTTTTTAGCAGTGGTGGACCTCTTGGTCCGATTGCAATCAAATCGGAAACAGGCGCGGCCGACGTTGATATTTATGATTTGGTAAAAATTGAAAACGCCCGTGTATCGATCCAAAATGGAAGTTGGTATACAGGATTGGCGGGTGAAACTGCTAATTACTTGCGATCCAAAGGTTTTAACATTGTTGAAGAAACCAATGCCCAGGGAACTGATGTGTCCATCATTACTCTGTATAATGCAAAACCATATTCAATTCAGGCTTTATTTAAAATGTATGAGGAAGCAGGATTAGGAAAACCAAGATTATCAAATCGCTTTGATCCAAACGCGACGATTGATGTAGTTATTGTTCTTGGTAATGATTGGGCAAATTACGTCAGTAATAATCCTTTGCCCCAACAATAAATCTTCCAAAAATCACCAATTAGTTAATTTGCATCATCTCAATAAACCGGGGTTGGGAGGTATTTTTGGTGGTGTTACGCACCACCAAAAATACCCTGACTTCTGCGATGAAAAGATACGATATTTTTTATTATTATTTTTTTCCTAGTGTTCCCAAATATATTGTCCACATTTTCTGTCCATCCAGATTAAGAACATTATTCAAGAGATCATCATCGAAGGCTGCTATCGCACAAACACCACATTCGATCGCTTCTGCAGCCAGGTAAAGATTCTGGCAGACATGCCCGGCATCCAAATGTAAATATCGGTAACCACGTTCCCCATAACGCCAATACATTCGCTCTGTAATTACAACCCAAATAAAGGTAACCGCGCTATTGGTAACTTGATTCTGTTGTAAGCAGGCTTCTGCAATTTTTTCTGCAATTTCATCATTAATATTTATCGGAAGCAAAGCATGTTCAAGACTGATATATCGATAAAGCCCTGGTTTAATTCCATCTACTCGATTAATCATCAGAAAAGTTTCAAATGCATGTCTGGCACCGGCAGACGGCACTGTTCTGAAAGTTACCGGTCGATTGGTGACCGATTTAACCCCCTGGGTTGTCCATAACAGAAATGATAATTCATCCTGTGAAATTGGTTTATCCTGATACCGACGTAAAGTGGCGCGTTGATCAATCGCCCTTCTTAGATCCATCGGAAATGCTGCGATTGTTTCCGGATCCGGAAGAGAAATCAAATCTGCAGCAGGATCATAAGGTAATTCCAGAGGTGGAATAGGAACACCCTGGCGTTGAAGCGACTCGGATAAATATTTATACTTTGTTTTCTCCAGAAACTCTTTACCAATTCCATCAGACATAATAACCTCCTCAAATTGACTTATTTTGTATCTTTTCATCATCCCGGTCAGGGTGTTTTTCGATGAAAATTTTTTCCCAAGAAATTTTTTACCAAAGGATTGAAGTCCTCAACCCTTAACACCAGCAAACTTATCACGTATAAAATTAACCCTAAGGCAATACCGAACAAAAGAATTAAAACATTTGACAGTCCCGTGTAGTTCACCAGCCACCAAAGAAATCCACCCATAACAACCACAGCAAGTAATACCTTCCAAATAAGCTTGAAGATCTTTGACCCTTCCAGTCCATTAAGTCGTTTTCTCATGATGATAAGCAAAACAATCGCTTCAAGCCCTGTAGCAATACTATTAGCCAGTGCCAGTCCACCGATCGGTAACCAGCCAATTCTTTGGAAGACTGCTCCCAGAAGAATACTTAGTCCAATATTTAAACTCATTGCGATTACACCAATAACCACCGGTGTACGAGTATCCTGCATACTATAAAATGCGCGACTGATTATTTCCACCACACTATGACCGACCAACCCGATGGTGTACCACAATAAAGCCCAGGCGACCAAATCTGTTGATTCAGTTGTAAAAGTTGTCCCATTTTCATACAGAATTTGAATTAATGGATAACGCAACAGGATCATTCCCACAGCTGCAGGTATTGAAAGTAAAAAGACTGCCCGAAGAGTTGTGGAAAGTGAATTCCTCATCTCTCCTAATTGATTGAGGGCAACCTGGGCAGAGAATGTTGGCAAAGAAGCTATGGCAATCGCCTGTGCGATGAGCATCAAAGGCATCAACATTAACGCAAACCCGTATGTTATACCCGTGACACTGCCTTCAGAATAGCGGGATGCAAGATTGGTGTTCACCAGAAAATTGATTTGGACCACAGCCACACCTGCCAGTCGTGGTAGCATCAGTCTGCCAACCTGTCTTACAGCCGGATTGCTCAGACCAAAAATTGGCCAATAGTTCCCATTCAATCGAAATAGTTTTGGAACCTGAATTATTAGATGTAATAAAGCCCCAATCACAACTCCCCAGGCTAGTCCAAAAATACCCATACTGGGAGACAAAACCACAACACCGAAAATCATTCCCAATGAATACATGGATGGTGCCAACGCAGGGAATAAGAAACTTTGGTTGGCGTTTAACACGCCCATCATGATGCCGGAAAGGCTAAATATTACTGTTGATGGTAATATGATTCGAAGTAGTTGAACCGTTAGTTGAAATTTAATCGGATCAGCCACAAAGCCTGGCGCCAGAATGTAACGTACAATCTGCGGGGCAAGAATGGCTGCTAAAATTGCTAAACCACTGATAACCAGCAATACCAAATTGATAATTGATGAAGCAAGTTTCCAGGCATCATCTTTTTGTTTTCGTGCCAAAAAGGATGTAAATGTTGGAATGAAAGCTGATGCCAAGGCACCACCGGCAACCAGATTAAATAATATCTCGGATACACGGTTCGCAGCCCAAAAAGCTTCATTCTCTGCGCCAGTTCCAAATGCTCTGAGAATAATCACCCCTTTTGCCAAATTGATGACACTACTCAATACATAGGCAAGCATGACAGTTCCGGCTGCTCTGGCAATTTGACGATTGGCTGAAATAGGGGAAGCGGACGGTGATTCCATCAACGAGATTATAGTCCATTTCTAATGATTTCAGACTTCAAACTGATCTTGAATTGACATTTCATCATGCTACTGCTATATTATTGCATATAGTTAGAAGCAAGTCGTTTTTACAGAAGAAGTTTTAATGGATATCTGTCTGCGGAGCTACAATTCCAAAAGCAATATTTCCAACTTCAGACAAAAACACAAAGCTTCTCCAAACAATAGTTTTTAGGAGGATTTTCATGTCTGAACGTATCCAAGGAACCGTCAAATGGTTCAACGAGACAAAGGGTTTTGGTTTTATCGCCCGTGATAACGGCCCTGATGTCTTTGTCCATTATTCTGCCATTCAAACCAATGGTTTTCGAAAATTGGTCGAAGGACAACAAGTTGAATTCAATATTGAAGATGGTCCAAAAGGCCCGCAGGCTACAGAGGTAACAACCTTATAATTAGCGAAGGCGGCAAAACAAAATCCCTGTTGAGAAACAGGGATTTTTTTATCCTTTGCGTCTATTTGCACTTCAATTTAAGAAAGGCTATACTAATTATACGGAGAACCAGCAGATGATTCCTTTACGAGACACAGTCCAATCCCGTAATCCTCCCATATTTACCTGGATTATCATTATTATAAATACTTTTGTATTTTTGTATGAAGTTCGACTTCCTGCAATTGATCTGGTAAATTTAATTGATGAGTACGGATTAATCGCCTCACGATTAGAAATCGTCACCCCTACAACCTGGTTTCCTTTACTTACTCATATGTTTTTACATGGGGGATGGCTGCATTTCTTAAGCAATATGTGGATTTTGTTTATCTTTGGGGATAATGTTGAGGATCGGTTTGGAGGGATCAGGTTTATTCTTTTTTACCTGATTGGTGGAGTCAGCGCTGGCATTGTTCAGGCAATTTTCAGTTATTCTGACATCCCAGCGGTAGGTGCCAGTGGTGCGATTGCTGCTGTTTTAGGAGCATATATTCTGTTTTTTCCAACAGCCCGGGTCGTAACGCTAATTCCGGTTTTTATTTTCCCCTGGTTTGTCCGAATTCCCGCTCTGGTTTATTTGGGAATTTGGTTTATCACCCAATTATGGTCTGGCTTGATATCAATGACCGTTTCAGATGGTGTTTCGATGGGAGGTGTTGCCTGGTGGGCGCACATTGGCGGATTTATTGTCGGTTTCTTTATGGCTATTCCAACCAAATTATCAACCCGTAAAAAATCTATCACGTATGGATATTGAAATAACTCTATTTAACCTGTTATTAATTGTTCATTTGAAAGGAGAAAAACATGAATACGAATATAAAAGTTGATATCAATACAGCTTCATTGGATCAGTTAGTTGTTGTAAAAGGGATAGGTCCTGTGCTGGCGCAAAAAATTATCAATCTGCGACCATTTTCGGATCTCGATGACCTTCGAAGAGTTCAGGGTATTGGTGAAAATTCGCTTAAGAGTATAAAAGATAATCTTACAGTTCATTCAGAAGTGCTTCCAGCTGATTTTCAATCCTTTGTCGAATCAATTCGCGGAGAATCAAAATTCGAAACCACTGATATTGATGAAGATGAAGAAGAAAAATTTGAACCTGAAAATATTAAATTTGAAGAAGAATCGGTGGTGGTAATGAGTGAACAAGATGCTGAAGATTTGGATCATGAAATTCTTGATGGGGAGGTAAAGATTATTGAAGGTGAAACCAATATTGATGAACATGGATACATTAAGAAAGAGGAACAGATCAAAGCAAAACCCGCAAAAATTAATTTTGATGAAAAGCCTGTAGATGCAAAAATTGAGGAAAAAATTGTTGAGAAAACTGAAGAGAAAGAATACAGATCTCAACCATCAGAGAATCTAATTACTCGCTCACAATTAATTTGGAGCTTGATCGGAACTGCCATTTTCTCAATTATTTTTACCATCCTGATTACACTGGGCATTCTGTCCGCAACCAATGGTGGTTTACGCTACGCAACAGTCGCGGAAGCATACCGCTTAGAAAATCAGATTACATTGTTAAACGACCTCACCACAACCATAAAGAATGATATTCAGGGTATCAGAACCAGGTTAGATGCATTGGAGACTGTGGCTGGAAGGGTTAGTGTTCTTGAAAATCGTGCAGATACAATGGAAGATGATATTGGAATAATTCAAACAACCATCAAAGAAATATCTGAGACATTAACAACGGTACAGCAAGAGATTATTGCTTTACAGGAAGCAGCACGAAAATCTCAAGAATTTCGTTCAGGTTTATTACAGCTTTTATTAGAAATTGAAGAACAATCTGGGGAAGGAAAGTAAGGAAAAAATGTCTGAACAATCACTCAAACCATCTGTCTTTGTGCGTTTTTGGCGGGGATTATTACGCTTAATTCTTGCCTTATTAATCGGTATACTACTTGGTGCCGGTTTATATTTTGGCTTTTTATTTGTCTATCAACAATTAGTGATCCCTACCCAACAGAATGCAATTGAGTTTCAAAACCTGAACACACGGGTAAATCAACAATGGGAGTTGTTGACAGAAAGAAATGAGGATTTGGAAAAACGTATATCTTTTTTAGAAGGTGAACAAGAGAGTAACACAAATCAAATATCTGAGTTATTAACTAAAATTGAACAAAATGCAGCGAATCTTGATGCATTTCAAATAAAACACGATGATCTGGTTGATCAGCTCGACAAATATGATAAATTGATCCTAAACCTCATAAAACAAGATGAGATTTTTGCTGAAAATAATGAAGATTTCCAAACTGTTTTGGAAAATATTGACCTTGACAATAAGCTTCATCCTGTTTATCAGGATATCGCTTTATTCAAAATCATGCTACAAATTAATCGCAGCCGCTTGTTTCTTTTACAGGATAATTATGGGATGGCAAAGGAAGAATTACTCCTGGCGGATGAATTGCTTAATACACTTTTTGTCTCATCATTGCCAGACCAAAAAGATATAATTATGGTATGGGATGCAAGGCTTAATCTGGCAATCAACCATTTACCAACCAATCCAATATTAGCAAATGATGATCTGGAGATCCTTTGGAAAATGATGGTAAATGGCTTTACAGATCTTGACGAATCATTATTGCTTGATGAAACCAATAGTTCAGAGACCGATAACAGCACATCTTCAACTCAAATACCAATAACACCAACGCCATCCCCGACACCAAGACCTTAAGGAGGAAAAATGGAAACGGAAGATCCTACCAATAAAGATGAAAGTGAAAAAAAAGATATGGAATCTGGATCAAATGATCCAAGCAATGTGGAAGAATCCCCTCAATTTCTCGTAGATGCGAAGCTCGAAGAATCACCTTATGCAGAAACAGAGCGCGTAAAAGAAGAACTAGAAACCGAAGAATTAGCTGAAGCATCTCCTGTTGATACTACAGTTGATGCTCAAGTAGAGACCGATCAAATTGACCACACAGAGTCTCAGGATGAAGATAAACCAGCTTCAAAGAAAATGCCTGGATGGCTGCGAAAAAGTTTAATTTTCCTGATCATCGGATTGCTGCTTATTTTGGCTGGTTATTTGATATCCTTTTACACCGTTACAAATCCGCTTCAAAAATCATATCAATCCGTTCTCTCAGAATTAAGCATTAAAGACTCTGAAGTGAATAACCTGCAAAGTCAATATGATCAGACTAAAAACGATTTACAGGGCACTCAAGCCAATTTGATGAAATATGAGTTTGAATATCAAAAATTGCTACAGGAATACGACCAACTGCTGATCTATAGTGAATACAATGAAAGTTTTATAAACTTGAAGTATGAGGTCGGAATGGCACGCTCAGCATTGTTGAACAAAGATTCCATCAGCAGTCGACAAGCTATCAGTCTGGCAATGGAACATTTCGAGAATATCCGAAATTTATTGGACGAGGATATTTCATCAGGTATTGATGATCAGCTTAAAGAAATTCAACGGTTGGTTCGCTCTGATACCGAAAAAGCGGTAGATAAATTGAGAACATTAAGCGAGAATCTGGAAAGAATTCCGCTCAAATAAGAGAAGGAATAAAAAAACAGCTGGACATATAAACAGGTTCCAGCTGTTTTTTCAAACATATTTTTATTAATACCGCAAAAATGCGCCGATTTTTCCTGCTTTTTCAAATTCAGGATGAATATGAATGACTTCAACATCGCCACCATTTTTCAATGTCAAGCTCACAGCGGTTGCGACAACATCGGTAATATGGATCGTTTCTGAATTACATTGTCTACAGATAATATCAGAATGAGATGTAATTGTATTACACTGCGGGCAACGAAATCCGGGAGTTTGAAATCCTTGATGTATGATCAACGATTGGACCCGCCCTTCATTGACTGCTTTTAGTGTATCTTCCAGGCCAGTGATAGCATTGGATTGTTTTGATGTCTGGGTTATCAGTCGTTCAACCAGATGATTTTCTCTATCTTTTTCGGCTTTATGACCAATTTCGAGCACTTTTGTCAATATTTCCTGATGAGTAGCAGTCATTGAGGCAGGAAATGTGCCCACGATTAAACTTTGCCACATTTTGGGCAAAAAATTTCGGTAAAGTGCAATATTGTCGTCAGTTCCACTAAGGATTATGCGACGAATATGTTTCACTTCGAAAAACCTGGTAGAAAAATCAATGATTTCTCGCATATTACGTTCAACAATTTCTTCCACAGATCGGGTTTGCGAAGCAATACCACCCCGCATTCCAGTAACACCAGAGCCGCCTTTCTTAACCTGTCGAACCGAAGCTCCTAATACTCCTTCTTGTTCCACAAGCTCCCCTAAATGAAAATAAAACATCCTCGCACCCTGCTTGTCCATCAACACAACACTATACCCCCCATAGCTATCCAACAGACCCACCATTGGACGCACATTGGGACGCAATCCTATATGAACAAGATCAGGTACCGGAACAGCTAAAGAATATACTCGAAAAAACTTTTTATTTTGATCTGAGAAAATGGCCACACTTCTTCCAGACCAATCATATTCAGATTCAAAATACTCTTCAACTTTTTTTACATCATCAGCCAATTCGACTGTTTTTAACATATTTCTCAATCGCAATCGATAAGAATCCGCATTCCCCACGGTAGGATCCGTATTTAAGTAAATCGTCAAAATCGATTGCTGCGCCTGGTAATCTACCAACTCTCGCAGGTCTTTTTCCGAAAACATTTTACCTCCTATGTTGATGTTTAAACCAAACCATTATGGGCGTTTGCCCAATATTAAGGAAACCTCCTTTTCTACCCCCTCACGAATAATTGTCATAATAATCTCATCACCAGGGCTTTTATTTGCCATGATGTAACTCAAAAAATCACCAAACAGACGTACAGGCCGATCATCTACAGCAATTATCAAATCACCACCGGCCAATAATCCACTAATTCTACTCACTGTTGATCCGCCTATGAGCCCAGCGGCTGAAGCAGGGCTATTTTCCGATACTGAGAAAATATAAGCTCCTGTCATATGTTGAATACCCAATGCTTCTCTTTCAATTAATGTAAGGTCTTCCTGGCTCGTAATCCCAACATATGGATAATCGTAGAACCCATCTTTTATCAAAAACGGTACGACTCTGCTGACAATATTACTGGAAATTGCAAATCCAATGCCACTATTTATCGGTTCACCAGTCTCATTTGTTTGTTCTGTCCGAATCGCTCGGTTTATTCCTACAACTTCACCATTTAAATTTAGCAATGGTCCACCAGAATTACCAGGATTAATTGCGGCATCTGTTTGGATGAGATCACCAGCGGAGAAAAAGCCACCGGTGTTAGCCTGGCGAAATGAACTTAAAGTTCTTCCTTTGGCAGAAACAATACCCAGAGTCATAGTTCCAGACAAATTGAAAGGATTCCCAATGGCGATGACTGTTTGACCAATTTTTAAACTATCTGAATTTGTTAAAGATAAAGGAAAAAGATATTCTTCAGGAACATCTACTTTTATTACAGCCAGGTCAGAATCGATATCTTTTCCGATAACAGTTCCCCTGGCTTTGTATCCAGAAGAAAAATCTACCTCCAATTCTGTCACATCCTCAACCACATGAAAATTGGTTATAACATGTCCCGCTTTATCATAAACAAAACCTGAACCGAGACCACCACCAGTTTGACTCAATGTTTGAATAGAAACAACCCCAGGATTGACTCTTTCATATAAGCTGATTAATAAACTTTCTCGTTCCTGTAAATCCAGCAATTGTGGCTCAATCCATGTCGTATTTTGATTTTGAGGTATCGTTTCAACCGGAATTGAAGTCGGTACCTGTTCAATAATTCGAGGGGTTGGTTCCTGCGTTGTGCTTGTAAAAGGAAAACTGGCAGAAAACGAACACGCCAGAGAGCTCATAATCAGTAAAGTTACCACTAAAAATGGCACAATTTTTTTCATTCTAATTACCTTTCAATAGGTCTCAATTCTGTTTTCTACTGTCGAAGAGTGCGTAATTTTTCAAAAATGGTTTTCTCTTCAGCAGAAATATTCATTGGTACCATAATTTTAACTTTCGCATAAAAATCGCCAAATTGATTTGACTTTTTTAATAGAGGCATTCCTCTCCCAGTCAAACGAAATGTTTTTCCCGATTGTGTTTCAGGGGGAATACTTAATAAGACATCTCCTTTAAGTGTAGTCACTTTTGTCTGTCCACCAAGGATGGCTGTATAAAGATCGACAGCAACCTCTGTGTGAATATCATCGCCTTTTCTTTCATAACGCGGATCATTCTCAACCTCAACAACCAGGTGGATATCAGATTGGTTCGGTCCAGCTTTGGAAGCCCGAACTTTCGTTCCAGTTTTTGCTCCAGCGGGAATTTTGACTTCTATCTTTTTATTGTCATATTGAAGAACTCGAGTTGTTCCTTCGAAGGCTTCCAATAATGAAATCTTTACTGGTTGTTCAAATACTCTGGGGGGTTGTGGAGATGAACGTCTTGTGGTGGTCCTTCTCACATTGCCAGGGTAACCCTGATTGGCTCCAGCAAAAATTGCACTGAAAAAGTCGGAAAAACCTCCTCCAAACATATCTCCTAAATCACCTACATCCACCCGGGTTGATCCACCTCTTGAGGATTGAGCAACCCAATCATCCCAATTGAAGTTGTTTGCATTACCACCGCGCTGCTGCCATTGCTGGTATGATTCACCGAGTTGTTCATATCGAGCCCGTTTTTTTGGATCGCTTAACACTTCATTGGCTTCATTAATGTCTTTAAATTTATCCTCAGCTTCTTTATTTCCCGGATTTCGGTCAGGATGGTATTTCATAGCAAGTTTTCGATATGCTTGTTTAATTTCATCCTCAGAGGCATTACGTTTTACGCCCAGGGTTTTGTAATAATCTTTATATTCCATATATTCATATTATGCCGAACCAGGTTGCATTGTCAAGAGAAGAAGAAGACTCTTATACAAAATTTATATAGTATCTGAATAGAACAGGGCAGGCGGGTGTTATTGAAAAGATTCTCTTATATTGATTTTTATCAGCGTATAATTAATAAAAAAAGATTTAAATCCATGCTATGATAATTCTATGAATTCAATCAAAGACCGCATATTAATCGTTGAAAGCAATCCTGAAATCAGTGACTTTTTGGCACACCAGGCACTATCAAATTCCAATTATCAAGTCTTTCAAGTGGCTGATGCAAGTAGTGCAATAAATAAAGCAATTCAAATAAATCCAGACTTGATCATTTCCAATATCAGCTTACCAGGCTTGAGTGGGAAAGATTTATTAATAGCACTTTCATCTCATGGAATCACCCCACCGACCATAATGCTGGCTCCTGAAGGTCAAGAGTCGGAAATTATTCAAGCATTTCGACTGGGGGCAGCAGATTATATCACCTGGCCTTTACGGGATACCGAAGTAGTGCTGGTCGTTGAAAGATTATTACAGCAGGTTCGCGAACGCCGCCAACATTCAATTTTGGAAAATCAATTAAGATTGACTAATCAACAACTACAACAGAGAGTAAAAGAGCTTACTGCCATATTCACGATCGGAAAAGCAGTTACATCTATTACAAACTATAAACAACTCTTTGGTAAAATTCTTCAGATATCTGCTCAGGTCAGTCAATCTGATTTAGGATGGTTATTAATGAGACAGGAAGAAAAGGGGAAGAATTTCCTGTTTGTAGCACAACACAATTTGCCAGATGTTTTCAAATCAAAAATTAATAATAAATGGGATGATGGCATCAGTTCATTGGTTGCCATATCAGGTGAAACACTCAATATTTCTGGAGATCCAATTAAACGCTTTAAGGTGAAAGTCTTTGGAGAATCCATCATTATTGTTCCAGTAAAAATACAACGACAAGTAATGGGGTTACTGGTATTGATGCGAAAACAATCATTACCATTCTCGCAAAGTGAACAACGTCTGCTTGAAGCGGTAGCAGATTATGCTTCCATTTCATTGGTCACCACAAAAATGTTTCGATCTTTTGAAGCACGGGAACATGCGTTGTCAAACCTTGTTATTCATTCCCAGAATAATGAAAAAATCTTTGATGAACTGTTCAACAAAACCAAGACAAACCTGGTGCAATTCTCCACAGAGACACAGAAATCCTGGTTGGATCTTGAAAAAATAATGGAAGAAAAAGAAAATCCTGACATAAAAACCAGGAAAGAATTCCTTGAATCAAAAATTCAGGAGATACAATACCTGGCTTCATTGATCTCATCGGATCCATTCTTTCTCAAAACCAATCAAAATCAGAAATTTGATCTAATTGTTATGATGAAAGATTTAAAATCACGATTTCTTCCCATTGCTCAGCACCATCATCTCAAAATCGAAACGGAATTCTTAGTCGAGACTCTCAATATAACAGCTGACCCAAACCAAATTTATCAGGTACTGCAGGGTATAATTACCAACGCAATCCAATTTTGTGAACCACAAGGAAGAATACTTCTAAAAACTAATCGTTATTCTGCCACAGAAGCTCTCCTATCCATCAGTAACACTGGAAAATTACCTGAAAAAATTAAGAATCAGATATTGGATCCCAAATCTCATCCAGAAAAACAAAACAGAATTAGATTTGGTGGTATTGGAATCAGCCTGGACCTAACCCATAAACTCGTCATACAATCCGAAGGAAGGGTATGGGTCGAAGGTCATATTGATAACGAAACAACTTTCCATATCTTATTGCCAACAATGGAATAATTGGTAAAACTATGTCGACTGAAAAAGCTCAATCCCAACAAATATTAATAATTAATTCTGATCTTCAAACCAACCGGCTGATGAATCAGATTATCCAATCTTTGGGATTTACAGTGATTGTCAGTGAAAACATATCCAATGCAAAGCAGTATTTCTCAGGAAAAAACCCATCACTGGTAATCATCAATGAATTGATTGCCACACAGGATAATTTTTCCTGGATAAAAACCATTCGTCAAAAATACCCATTACTTCCAATCATCCTTTATACAATTAGTGAGCAACACCAAACTCTAAAACAAGCATTACGGTTAGGAATTGATGACTATTTGTCTGCCCCCTTAACAAAAGAAGAAATCCAAAATTCCATCCATGCAAATCTTTTGCATAGTCAAAATTTAAGAAACTATGTTCTGCATGAATCACGCAGAGCAACGAAACAACTACAAGCAAGAGTACACGATCTCGAAACACTTACTGATCTAGCGAGAATGGTTACCAGCAGTTTGGATTTAGATCATGTATTAAAAACAATTGTTCATGCAGCAGTAGAATTGACAGGAGCAGAAGAGGGCAGCTTAATGCTCATTGATGAAGAAACCGGCGAATTATATATGCGGGCTTCAAGAAATTTCAATGAGGAGTTTGTTTCCACATTTCGGATGCCTGTTAATGACTCTTTAATTGGGTCTGTTGTCAAAACTGGTAAAGTTGTGATTTTTGATGATAACACCCCTCAAAAAATAAAAACATCCTACCTGGTTCATAGTCTCATCTATATCCCCATAAAACTTAAGGAACAAATCATCGGTGTGATCGGCGTTGATAACCGTCATAATCGTATGACTTTTTCGCAAAGAGATATAGGACTTTTAACAACGATGGCTGAATATGCTGTCATCGCAATTGAAAATGCACGATTATTTTCAGAAGTAGTAACTGAACGCACAAAATTAGAAACCATAATTAATCAAATTGAAGATGGTGTCCTTGTAATGGATAATGATTTTCGAATTTTGATTATTAATAATCTTGCCCAAACTGTTCTTGGGATTCAAGGAGATAATTTGATTGGTTCACCAATTCAAATTTATCCAATAGACCAGGAATTCTTAGAAATAATCTCAAAATTTGAAAATTACCTTGGAAAATCTTCTGAAATCAATACAGATGATGATCGGGTTTTCAGTGCTCATTTGGCAAAAATCACAGGTATCGGATACGCAATAACCCTGCATGACATTTCTTATCTAAAAAAATTAGATCGCATTAAAAGCGATTTCGTGAGTACAGTTTCGCACGATCTTCGCTCTCCCCTGACGGCAATTCTTGGGTATGTGGATTTGGTTGAGAGAGCTGGTCCTGTTCAAGAACTTCAAAAGAATTTTCTTGATCGTATTCAGTTTTCTGTTCACAATATCACTACTTTAGTTGATGATTTACTCAATTTAGGAAGAATTGAAGCTGGATTTGATACTCGGAAAGAACATTTAGACCTGAGTATTTTTATTCATCAATCCATTGACGAACTAAATCCAAAATTTCTTCAATCAAATATGCGATTAAAAGTAAATGTGCCTGATTCAGCACATCTGGTTTTTGCCAGTCCTATTCAAATACGCCAATTATTGAATAATTTGCTGACCAATGCGATTAAATATTCAAATCCGGGTACTTCATTAACGGTCAATTTACAGGAAAATGATAATCAAATAATTATTCAAATTTGTGATGAGGGATTTGGTATCCCGGCGGTAGATCTACCTTATATTTTCGATAAATTTTATCGTTCCGGAAATGTTATTGGAACAGAAATTCCAGGGAGCGGTCTGGGTCTAGCTATTGTAAAATCGATTGTCGAAAGCCATCAGGGAAGGATTTGGGTTGATTCCTCAATTGGAAAAGGCTCTACTTTTACAATAGTATTCCCTATTTCAGATTAGCTTCTGAAAAGTATCACACGATAAATCGGCTTTGACAGGTGTTTTTTTCTGCATTACCCCCAAATAAACCTCTGATCGCTAAGATAAAAAAAGACCTCTGTTTATGTTGATGAGCAACCATAACAGAGGTCTTGCCAAAGGAGGAGACAATGATGAGCAACTTTTTTCAGTTTTATGCGTCTCCAATTAAAACTATATCGGATAAGTTCAATTCAGAACAATAATGAAAGTCATACTTGCCTTGATTTTGATCCCTTAATTCCTATGCCTTTTTACCAATCTTGTATGATTTCCAGTCTTTAACGCAAATGCGTTCTGGCTTGACGTCACTTAGTGGTTATGCTACTATTTTGAGTATAGAAAATGTTAAAAAAACATGATTCCTTGTTTTGGTTTTGGAAGAAGGAGAACCCGACCATGAAGAAATTCGTTTATCCAATGATTCTGATCATTATGATTCTCAGCCTCGCACTTGGCGGTTGCACTCGCTCTGCCACGAAAGGTGGCGGCGGAGACATCCCAGTAGATACACCTGACATTCCATTTCCTGTTGGTCCCGAGAATAACCCTAATAGGATAACTGAAATCATTGCAGTTACGCAAACAGCTAGTGCTCAAACCGGTGGTGATGCCGTACAACCCGTTCAGGACGTGGCAACAGCTACACCTGAAGCTGTGAAGGAAGAAACTCCAAAATCATTACCCACAAATGCAGTTATCATTGTTCCAACAGCAACCCCGGGACTGCCAACCACTTATACCGTACAAGAAGGTGAGTTCGTGTATTGTCTTGCCCGGCGATTCAATATTAATCCTAATGATTTATCGAGCGTTAATAATATAAGTGGATTTCTTTCTCCAGGAACAGTACTTACAATTCCAACCAACAGTACCTGGCCATCTGAATTTGAGCGTGCTTTAATTGCACATCCCACCACCTATAATGTCCTGACAGGAGATACAATCTACAAGATTGCCTGTCAGTTTGGTGATGTTGATCCGAATGACATAATATATGCCAACAATCTGAAAGAACCCTACACGCTGACAGCTGGTCAAATAATCAATATCCCGTAATCCTTTTATTTCAATCTTCAAACCTGGGCGGGGGTAGTCTAACCCCCGCTTTGTCCTTTAAATTAGGAGTTTTCTGATGGATTTTAAAATTTTAAGAAGAGATACTGTATACCGCGGAAGAGCTTTTGATGTCGAAAAAGTATTGTTGGAATTACCTAATCAAAAACAAAGCTATTACGATCTGGTTGACCACAAAAATTCCGTAACAATTTTACCGATTGATGAATTTGGAGATGTCTGGTTTGTAACTCAATATCGCCTTGGATCGAATGGCCAATTACTGGAACTGCCAGCAGGTGTCATTGAAGATCAAGAAGCTCCGGAAATTTGCGCCATGCGGGAGATTCAAGAAGAAATCGGAATGGCAGCTAAAAATCTTGTCTTTTTAGGAGATTTTTACCTTGCTGCTGGCTATTCAAATGAGCATATGTTTACTTATCTCGCAAAAGATCTATATCCTTCAGTACTTAATCAGGATGCTGATGAGTTCTTAAAAGTTTCAAAGATTCCAATTAAGGAAGTTTTAGAAATGATGCATAAGGGGAAATTTCAAGATGCAAAAACATTGGCTACGCTTGCGCTGGCTCTGCACTTGATTGAATAACCAAACTAATCAATTTGTGCTTTTTTTCTCAAATCACTCGTCCAAACAAGTGATTCTCCATTATAATACCTGCATAAACCTGTTCTATCGGGGGACAACCAAGCCAGAATATCCTCAGCTAAGGTTGTCTGAATTTTATGACAGGGCACTTGGTGTATTATGATAATCATTACTATTATTTTTACGATATCGCTTTTACACTTAAGAATTGAATTAATTAAAGAATTAAGATGGATTAAGTCAATTTATTGAAATAACTCGGATGATTCCGAATAACTTACTTAATGGAGATATATCATGTCTAATCAAATCACAATTGATGCAAATGAAGCGGTAGCAAGGGTAGCTTACCGGCTGAACGAAGTGATCGCCATTTACCCAATTACTCCTTCTTCTGGTATGGGTGAATTTTCGGATGCCTGGTCAGCACAAAAGCTAAAGAATATTTGGGGGACAGTCCCTTTGGTTGCAGAAATGCAATCTGAAGGTGGCGCGGCAGGTGCAGTACATGGAGCTTTGCAAACCGGCTCGCTCACAACAACCTTCACAGCGTCACAAGGATTGTTATTAATGATCCCGAATATGTTTAAGATTGCTGGTGAACTAACTCCAACCGTTTTTCATGTCTCTGCCCGTTCAATTGCCAGTCATGCACTCTCAATTTTTGGAGATCATTCTGACATTATGGCTGTACGCACAACTGGTTTTGCATTATTAGCTTCCCGTTCCGTTCAGGAAGCTCATGATTTTGCATTGATTTCTCAAACAGCAACACTTCAGAGCCGTATCCCCTTCATACACTTCTTTGATGGGTTCCGCACTTCACATGAAGTAAATAAAATTAGCGAGCTTACGGAAGATCAGTTGCGTGCATTTATTGACTATGAAAATATCATAGCATTTCGCAACCGCTCACTAAATCCAGAACGCCCTGTATTGAGAGGAACTGCACAAAATCCAGATGTATTTTTTCAGGCACGTGAAACGGTCAATCAATATTATGATGCATGCCCTGCTATCGTTCAAAAAGCTATGGATGATTTTGCAAAATTAACTGGCCGGAAATACCAATTATTTGATTATTTCGGAGATCCTGAAGCTGAGAGAATCATAATAGTAATGGGATCTGGTGCTGAAACTGTCGAAGAGACAGCCAAATATTTGATTGGAACTGGTGAAAAAATTGGTGTAATTACTGTTCATCTCTTCCGTCCATTTTCAGTTGAGCATCTTGTGAAAGCTCTTCCAGCGTCAGTCAAATCAATTGCTGTGTTGGATCGCACCAAAGAGCCGGGTGCAGTGGGTGAACCACTTTTGCAGGATGTAATTTCTGCAATCTATGATGGCAACGAACGTGGATTGGTTTCCTTCAAAAAATTACCAACAATTATTGGTGGACGTTATGGTCTATCTTCCAAAGAATTTACCCCATCAATGGTCAAAGCTGTTTTTGATGAATTGAAGAAAGAGAACCCAAAAAATCACTTCACAATCGGAATCAATGATGACCTCACCCACACGAGCCTCAGTTATGAACAATCATTCTCAATCGTTGATCCCAATACAACCCGCTGTGTATTCTTTGGATTAGGTGCTGACGGAACAGTTGGTGCAAATAAGAATTCAATTAAGATCATCGGTGAAGAAACTGAATTTGGTGCACAAGGTTATTTTGTTTATGACTCCAAAAAATCAGGTTCAGTAACCATATCTCACCTTCGTTTTGGTCCCGGTGAAATAAGAGCTCCCTATTTGATTGGAAAAGGTGAAGCCAATTTTGTTGCCTGCCATCAATTCAATTTCCTGGAAAAGATTGATGTTCTTAAATACACCGAAAATGGGGCTGTTTTCTTGCTGAATTCGACATATAAACATGATGAAGTTTGGAATCATTTACCTGTCGAAATTCAAAAACAGATCATTGAAAAGAAACTGAAATTCTATGTAATTGATGCACACGAAGTTGCAGAAAAAACAGGGATGGGCAACCGAATTAATACGATCATGCAAACCTGCTTTTTTGCAATCAGTGGTGTTTTACCACGGGACGAAGCAATCGGACAAATCAAAAAATCCATTGAAAAAACTTATGGCAATCGTGGTGAAGCGGTTGTAGAACGTAATTTTGAAGCAGTTGATCATACTTTAGCCAATTTGCATGAAGTAAAATACCCACAAGAATTATCAAGTTCTCTAAAATGGCTACCTGCTATGGCGAAAGAAGCACCTGAATTTGTACGGAATGTCCTTGGACCTATGTCCATTTTCGAAGGAGATGATGTCCCGGTAAGCGCAATGCCGCATGACGGCACCTTCCCAACCGCGACAAGTCAATGGGAAAAAAGGAATATCTCGTTAGAGATTCCTGTATGGGATCCTGAGATTTGTATTCAATGTGGAAAATGTGTTTTTGTGTGTCCCCATGCAGTGATCCGTATGAAAGTTTATGATGATCATTATCTGGAAAATGCTCCTGAGACATTCAAGGCAATTGATGCAAAATTTAAAGGTGTTCCTGGCAATAAATTCACAATTCAAGTTGCTCCAGAAGATTGTACTGGTTGTTCACTTTGTGTAGAAGCCTGTCCGGCGAAAAATAAGACCCAGACAGGTCTTAAAGCTATCAATATGGCTCATCAACCCCCAATCCGCGAAACAGAGCGTGAGAATTGGAATTACTTCCTCACTATTCCAGACATGGAACGGGCGGATATTGAAACTAATACTGTTAAAAATTCACAATTACTCAGACCATTATTTGAGTTTTCAGGGGCGTGTGCTGGCTGTGGCGAGACACCTTATTTGAAATTACTTTCCCAGCTGTTTGGTGATCGAACAATCGTAGCCAATGCGACTGGTTGCTCATCAATTTATGGTGGCAATCTACCAACAACCCCATGGGCAGTTGATAGTTCAGGTCGAGGACCAGCCTGGTCAAATTCATTATTCGAAGATAATGCAGAATTTGGTCTTGGAATGCGCTTGACGGTTGATCGGCAAACCGAATTTGCATATGAATTGGTTCAAAGTCTTTCAGATGAAATTGGTTCAGACCTGGTTGCTGAAATTCTCAACGAAGATCAAACAACAGATACTGGAATTAACGCTCAAAGAGAGCGGGTAACAATCCTAAAAAAGAAGCTTGAAAGCATTAAGAATCCAAAAGCGCAACATCTCCTTTCTGTGGCTGATTTCCTGGTTAAAAAGACTGTTTGGATTATAGGAGGAGATGGATGGGCTTACGACATTGGTTATGGCGGATTAGATCACGTGTTAGCTTCTGGCCGCAATATTAATGTACTCGTCCTGGATACTGAAGTGTACTCCAATACTGGCGGACAGGCTTCTAAAGCCACACCTCGTGCTGCCGTTGCAAAATTCGCAGCCAATGGGAAATCATTACCAAAGAAAGATCTGGGTATGATTGCCATGGCATATGGATATGTATATGTCGCAAAAATCGCCATGGGTGCTAACGATGCTCAAACACTGAAAGCTTTCAAAGAAGCGGAAGCATTTGATGGACCTTCCATCATCATTGCATACAGCCATTGTATTGCTCATGGTATTGATATGCAGAAAGGTCTCGAACAACAGAAACTGGCAGTTCAATCCGGAATTTGGCCGATCTACCGTTACAATCCAGACTTTATCACTGACGGTAAGAACCCAATGATCATCGATTGCAAAGATCCTTCCATTACTGTTCAAGAATATGCATACAATGAAACCCGCTATCGTATGTTGTTACAGAGTGATGAAGTCCGTGCTGAGAAATTAATGAAAGAAGCACGGAATGATGTGAGTAAACGCTGGGAACTTTATAAACAAATGGCAAAAATTGAATATAAAGCAACCAACGGCGATAATGCATAAATGGTAATCAATTTGAGGTGGAAGTAAAATTATAATTAAATTACCCACCTCAAATTTTTCTTAGAGAGGAGAAACAGGAAATGACAGATCTCAGCACTACTTATTTAGGTATGAAATTAAAGAATCCATTAGTTGCTTCTGCCTCACCGCTGTCCAAAAAGGTTGAGAATGTAAAACAATTAGAAGATGCTGGACTCGCAGCTGTTGTTATGTACTCATTGTTTGAAGAGCAAATCACGCATGAAAGCCATGCACTGGATTATTTTCTAAATCGTGGCAGTGAAAGCTACGCCGAGGCAATGACCTATTTCCCTGAAATGGAGAGCTATAACATTGGCCCAGATTCCTACCTCAATCTGGTGAACAAAATCAAAGCTGCTGTTGACATCCCCGTCATTGGATCGCTAAATGGCATTTCAACTGGTGGTTGGATCGATTATGCCAAACAGATCGAACAGGCTGGCGCAGATGCTTTGGAATTAAATATTTACTATATTCCAACGGACGTCAAAATCATCAGCAAAGAGCTGGAAGATGCGCAGGTAGAACTGGTAGCCAATGTAAAGAAAAAACTCAGCATCCCACTGGCGGTTAAATTAAGCCCTTATTACACAGCACTGCCAGCTTTTGCAAAAAGACTGTGCGATGCTGGAGCGGATGGCCTGGTGCTCTTTAACCGCTTTTACCAGCCGGATATTGATACAGAGACCCTGGAGGTCATTCCCAGCTTGAATCTCAGCGATTCGAACGATTTACGCCTTCCTTTGAGATGGATAGCCATTCTCTATGATCAAATAAAAGCCGACCTTGCTCTGACCAGTGGCGTGCATAATGAAAAAGATGTTCTCAAGTCAATGATGGCTGGTGCAAACATTGTGGAGATAACTTCTGAATTCCTGGCAAATGGTATTGGACGGACTGGTGAAATTCTGAGTGGATTGGAAGCATGGATGAAAGAATATGAGTACAAATCCATTACCCAGATGAAAGGCAGTATGAGCCATAAATCTGTCGCCGAACCGGCTGCTTTTGAACGAGCCAATTACATGAAAGCCTTACAATCCTTTGATCACAAAATGGGATAACCCCTCACCATTATAAAAAACGTAGCTATCACGATAAAACAAAAAATCCCCTTTATATGAGGGGATTTTCTATTTTTAAATCGGTCCGGGAGGATTATTCTGGCGTTAATTGGCCACGTTTTTTTGCACGATAGACGATTCTTCCACGACTCAAGTCATAGGGACTCATTTCAACGCGTACGCGATCACCCAACAAAATACGAATATAATATTTCCGCATTCTGCCAGATAAATATGCCAAAACAACATGCTCATTATCTAACCGTACACGAAACTGAGTGCCTGGTAAGGCCTCAATAATGGTACCATCAACCTGGATCTTATCCTCTTCTTTCGCCATCGTCACCTCCGTAACAACAAAACAAACCTTCTACCCGGAAGAAAAAAACTAATCGTGAGTGTCCTGACGTCTCTTCACGCGGCGTGCTGCTTTCTTCTTCTCTACTCTGCGCAACTCACTCTTGGAAACAAACCATCGTTTGCGGCGGATAGTGCTTAATACTCCACTTTTTACGACCTTTTTGCGGAACCGCTTCAATATACTATCTTGCGATTCGTTGGGGCGTAATATTACAAAAGCCAAACTACTCACCTCCTTCCAATAAACGAGTTATTTCCAACAAAAAGCCCGGCGAAACGTTCTTTGCCGAGCCGTTTTGACCATAGAAATTATTAAATGTTAAACGTCAACTTTCGCAGCCAAATTATACCAAGGTAAAGGCTTAACTGTCAAATTTTATTAATTTTTTAACCAACTCATTAATAAAAACTTTTAACCCATTATCCTAAGTCAATATATAATCAAAAAAACAAATGGTTGGTTTCGTTTTTGAAAGTTGAAAAGTGATTCAAATTCGATATGCTTCTGTTCTAGACGCAGCTATTATTGCCCAAATTCATACCTCTTCCTGGCAAGCAGCTTATACAGGTATTGTGCCTGATGAGATTCTTAATAGTCTTGATCCTGTAAAAAGATCTCAACAATTGAAAATTCAAATTAATGAATTTCCGGAAAGTTACGGTATTGTTTATAAGGAGGAACAGCCAACTGGATTTATATGTATTGGCCGTTCACGTGATCAAGATGGTTTGGAAAATGATGGGGAAATTTACGCTATTTATTTACATCCAAAGTTTTATCATCAAGGATTCGGTACTCAACTACTTCAATGGGGTGAGAAAGAATTAAGACAAAAGGGATTTCAGCGTATCTTTATTTGGGTATTAGAAAATAATGTGAATGCAAGAAATTTTTATCAAAAAAATAATTATGTATTTGACGGCACCATTAAGGAAATCAACATTGGAAATTTACTTAATGAATACCGTTATTTTAAAGAAATATAATTATTAAAATAACTTGGAAATTATTTTTTAAATCAAAAAAAGTTTCTTGGCAATGACCTACTCTCCCGGGGGGTCGCCCCCCAAGTACCATCGGCGCTAACAGCCTTAACTTCCGGGTTCGAGATGTGTCCGGGTGTACCACTGTCGCTCCTA
>Ga0209347_1000473_pt1 | contig 101417 bp, 95 predicted proteins | sample AutmiccommuBRH23_FD_187382 | JGI IMG/M metagenome (GOLD analysis project Ga0209347, IMG submission 187382) | Deep subsurface microbial communities from Mt. Terri, Switzerland - Autotrophic microbial communities BRH/23 (SPAdes) (version 2) | ecosystem: Environmental > Aquatic > Deep subsurface >...
AAGGAGGAGGATTTTGACATGGCCCTGGATGAGAATCGGAAAACAAGGGACTATCTGTATGGTAGGTTATTGGCTTTAGCAGAGGGTCTGGAACAATGGGCATTGAAAAAAGCCGGGGAAGATCGTCAAACAACTGCCGCCAGACTGATGCAGCGATTTGCGGATCATCCCTATACCACATGGAGGACGATCGAACTGGCATTAGGACCTTACAAAGCCAGGCTGGGAGGAAAGTCGTTAAAAAGGCAACGTTTGATATCCGAAGTTACTGCAATGTTTGCACCGGATGATTTCATCAGCGATAAAAAACTGAGCGGAGAATTCTTGCTTGGTTATCACTGCCAGCGTGAGGCTCTTTGGAATCAGAAAGATGAAAAAGCACTAGATTAAAATTAAGCTGGATGATAGGAAAAAATCATATGCTTACAGATAATTCAATTGAAATAATCAAAACGAGGAGGATTGTCATGGAAACGTTGAAAAACAAAATTGATTTTGCGGTAATTGTAAGTGTGAAGAATGCTAACCCAAACGGTGATCCACTAAATGGAAACCGGCCCCGTGTTAACTATGATGGATATGGAGAGATTTCAGATGTTTGTATTAAGCGAAAAATTAGAAATCGTCTAATGGAAGAAGGGAATTCGATTTTTGTTCAGTCTGATGATAACAAAATAGATGAACATCCTAGTCTGCGGGCGAGACAGTCTGAGTTTGAAAAGCAGTTTAAGGTAACTGATAAAAAGAATAATAATAGAAATGGTTTTATACAAGCTGTATGCGCAAAATGGATTGACGTTCGCGCTTTTGGACAAGTTTTTGCCTATGGGAAAGACAAGGAAGATGAAGATAGTCAAGGTGTGTCCATCGGAATCCGTGGACCAGTGTCTATTCACCCTGCTTTCAGCGTTAGCCCGGTAAGCATTTCCAGCATACAAATAACAAAAAGCGTGAGCGGTGAAGGTGATGGAACAAAAAAGGCTTCTGATACTATGGGAATGAAACACCGGGTTGATCATGGGGTATATGTTTTTTATGGAAGTATGAATCCACAACTGGCCAGCAAAACCAGTTTCAGTGATGAAGATGCTGATGTTATTAAACAGGCGCTGATCAATCTGTTTCAAAATGACGCCTCATCCGCAAGGCCGGAAGGCAGTATGGAGGTCTATAAAGTCTATTGGTGGAAGCATAACTGTAAAAATGGACAGCATCCATCCGCTAAGGTTCATCAATCATTGCAGGTATCAGTAAAAACTGAAGTAAATGAACCAAAAGATATTAAAGATTATGACATCAGCTTACAGGAACTGCCCGGTTTAACGCCGGAAGTCATTGATGGTCTCTAAATTGTTTTTTGTGAGTAGTGCCCTGTCGCACCCCGTACGGGTGCGTGGATTGAAAGAAACAGGCATTAACCGGTTTGACACCTGAGATTATTGACGGCCTATAAGCAGGGGTGTTTCTTGATGCGTAATTATTCAGAAGACGACCTACTTTCACTGTCCGGCATCCAGCATTTTGCCTTTTGTGAAAGACAGTGGGGGCTTATCCACGTTGAAAACCAGTGGGTTGAAAACGTGCGGACGGTTGAAGGGAAAAATTTGCACCAAAGGGTGGATGACCCGTATTTTACTGAAACACGAGGCGACGTCAAGGTAGTACGGTCGGTCCCTCTCGTGTCCAAAACCCTTGGCCTGTACGGTGTGGCTGATGTAATCGAATTGCAAAAAGTGCCCGAAGACAATTCCGGTGTCAGGTATAGTATTGTCGAATACAAGCGGGGAAAGCCCAAGCCGGATGACAGGGACGAGGTTCAATTGTGCGCCCAGGCCATTTGCCTGGAAGAAATGCTTGCCATTGCTCTCGATTACGGGTATCTTTACTATGGCGAGACGAAACACAGGCACAAGGTTGAATTTAATGAGACTTTAAGGACGAGGGTTAAAGACCTCGCGGAGCGAATGCATAACCTTTTTGCGAAAGGGGAAACCCCGCCACCCGTAAAGGACAAGCGGTGCAAAAACTGTTCTATGGCTGATATATGTATCCCGGAACTTGCAAAAGGAAATAAAAAGACAGAAAAATACTTTAGCAGCGTGTTTGATGAGATGAGGAATGAATAATCGGGGGACACGGGCATGAAGAAAATGCTGAATGTTCTTTACGTTACCAACCCCGAGGCCTATTTGGGAAAAGACGGGGAAAACCTTGTGGTAAGAGTTCAGGATCAAGAAGTGTTCAGGACTCCCATTCACTACCTGGAGGGAATCGTTACCTTTGGTTACATGGGTGCAAGTCCGGCTTTACTGGGTATGTGTGTCGAAAAAGGGGTTACGGTGTCTTTTTTGACTGTGCACGGCAGGCATCAGGCCACCTTTCACGGAGCCCCTAAGGGGAATGTCCTTTTGAGGAGAAAACAGTATAGGCTGGCTGATTCTGAATTTGATTCCGCAAAGCTGGCTTCAATGTTCGTCATCGGGAAGATTGCCAACTGCAGGACGGTGCTTCGGCGCTTTATCAGCGACTATGGGGAAAAGGTTCAGACCGGGGAGGTTGAGGAAGCCTGTAAAGTGATGGCGCGAAACGTGCTGCGGCTAAGCAAAGAACTGTTGCTGGATGAAGTGCGTGGTATCGAAGGAGAATCGGCGCGAAAGTATTTTTCAGTGTTGGACCAATTAATTATAAGTCAGAAGGATCGCTTTTACTTGCGGGGAAGAAATCGCAGACCGCCGCTGGACAACGTGAACGCCCTATTGTCATTTTTATACAGCCTCCTTTTACATGAATCCCGGGCCGCACTGGAGACGGTGGGATTAGATCCCTACGTGGGCTTTCTGCACCGTGACCGGCCGGGCAGGGCTGGTTTGGCCCTGGACCTGATGGAGGAATTCCGGCCGTACGTGGCGGACAGGCTGGCATTAAGTCTGGTTAACCGGCGGCAGGTAACCGGCGACGGTTTCATAAAAAAGGAATCGGGCGGAGTTATCATGAAGGACACGGTTAGAAAAGCGGTAATTGAGGCCTGGCAGAAAAGGAAGAGGGAAGAGATAACCCATCCGTTTCTAGAAAAAAAGATCCCGGTTGGTCTGCTGCCATATGCACAGGCATTATTGCTGGCCAGGCATTTAAGGGGAGACTTGGATAGATACCCCCCGTTTGTCTGGAAATAAGGGAGATTGACAATTATGATGGTGTTGATAACTTATGACGTAAGTACGACGACTGATGGTGGTAAAAAAAGGTTGCGCCGTGTGGCGAAACAGTGTGTTAATTATGGCCAACGGGTGCAGAACTCTGTATTTGAGTGCTTATTGGATCCTGCACAGTTTGCTTCATTGAAGAACAAACTCGAAGAAATGATTGATAAGGAAAAAGATAGTCTGCGATATTATTACCTCGGTAGTAACTGGAAAAAAAGGGTCGAACATGTTGGCTCTAAATTCGTCTTCGATCCCGAAGGAACAATGATTGTATAAGGTGCGAACCATAAGCGGACACGAAAAGCTTGGAGTATCGCAAGTCTTTGTTTGTGAGGGTTTGACAGAATGTTCACTATAAACCGAATCAGAAAAATTCGGAAAAAGCAAGATTCGCGGAAACAGGTTTTAAACCCTTGTTAAACAAGGGTTTTATGAGAGGTACCGTCGCCCCCTGCGCGGGGGCGTGGATTGAAGCAAGCCTTTCTTTTGGTATCCCCTCGCGGCTAAGGTCGCCCCCTGCGCGGGGGCGTGGATTGAAGCCTTGAAATTGGCGGCGCAGAATTGCGCTACCAAACGTCGCCCCCTGCGCGGGGGCGTGGATTGAAGCTGAAGGTCCCTGTAGGGGAGGATAAGGGTGGTGTCGTCGCCCCCTGCGCGGGGGCGTGGATTGAAGCCTCCTCGATTAGATTTACTTGAAGTAGTGGCTTTGTCGCCCCCTGCGCGGGGGCGTGGATTGAAGCGGGCGGGACAGTTTTAGTTAAAGATGGTGGAGCCGTCGCCCCCTGCGCGGGGGCGTGGATTGAAACAGGTTATACTCCAAGAACCCGCTGATCTCATCTTTGTCGCCCCCTGCGCGGGGGCGTGGATTGAAACAAAGTTATCACCTCATACCGCGCCTGGCGGTAGCGTCGCCCCCTGCGCGGGGGCGTGGATTGAAACCATAATAGTTATTGCCACGTGGCCAGAACCCTTGGTCGCCCCCTGCGCGGGGGCGTGGATTGAAACCCGGATGAGACTTTCACGCTTATCCCTGATGGCGGTCGCCCCCTGCGCGGGGGCGTGGATTGAAACGCCCTCTCCAGGCTGGCATTGGTCCGGCGAATTGGTCGCCCCCTGCGCGGGGGCGTGGATTGAAACCCAGTTGTCGCGGATTAGGGGTGTGCGAAAGGGGGTCGCCCCCTGCGCGGGGGCGTGGATTGAAACCTGATTCCGGCAATCTAAAACCTGAACCGTCCGACGTCGCCCCCTGCGCGGGGGCGTGGATTGAAACGGTCAGGCCCGCTACAGGCGAACGTAAAGCGTCTGTCGCCCCCTGCGCGGGGGCGTGGATTGAAACAGAGCCTTGCACAGTCGCAGGCCAATGCGTTCCGTGTCGCCCCCTGCGCGGGGGCGTGGATTGAAACATCGTGTCCCGGGCCTCGTCGCCGGGGTTGATTAGTCGCCCCCTGCGCGGGGGCGTGGATTGAAACATAGTCCAGGGCGGTGGCTTCCACTATTCGCTGGTTGTCGCCCCCTGCGCGGGGGCGTGGATTGAAACTGCTGTTAGCTCAGCCATACTAAAACCACCTTTCGTCGCCCCCTGCGCGGGGGCGTGGATTGAAACTTGCCGTGCTCCTCGGAATCTTTACCCCGTTCATCGTCGCCCCCTGCGCGGGGGCGTGGATTGAAACAATGGCTCTTCTGCTGCCTTCGTCAAGCGAATTAGTCGCCCCCTGCGCGGGGGCGTGGATTGAAACTGGCGTAGGCCGCGGCTAGAGCGATGGCTGATTCGTCGCCCCCTGCGCGGGGGCGTGGATTGAAACCGCCGTACTCATCTGTGATGCCCACCGGCTTATTGTCGCCCCCTGCGCGGGGGCGTGGATTGAAACTGCTTCCCGCCGGCTGCTAACATGGTGGGTGTCGGTCGCCCCCTGCGCGGGGGCGTGGATTGAAACAACGCTCGACTGAGAGCGTACAATCTCGTTTTCGTCGCCCCCTGCGCGGGGGCGTGGATTGAAACTGGCATGGTAGGCTTGCAGGGTCTTCTTTCGCTCGTCGCCCCCTGCGCGGGGGCGTGGATTGAAACTACGCACTCCAAAACCGAGGGCTGCAGGTTCGGTCGCCCCCTGCGCGGGGGCGTGGATTGAAACCACTATTCTCTGGTTTAATTGCTCAACCTTGCCACGTCGCCCCCTGCGCGGGGGCGTGGATTGAAACATCCCATTGAAGGTGACCGTTATCTTTTCGGTATGTCGCCCCCTGCGCGGGGGCGTGGATTGAAACTTTTTGGCATCATAGTAGTATTCTTTGATTAGGTGTCGCCCCCTGCGCGGGGGCGTGGATTGAAACCACTGGAGGAACTCCTTGATCTGGCGCTGGATGTCGTCGCCCCCTGCGCGGGGGCGTGGATTGAAACTTTTCACTTAGCCGTGGACCTGCCTGACACTAAGTCGCCCCCTGCGCGGGGGCGTGGATTGAAACAACGTCCATCCCTCTGTGTTTGTACTTATCAATGTCGCCCCCTGCGCGGGGGCGTGGATTGAAACAGTGATATCTCTAAAGTCAAATTCTGGCCAACCGCCGTCGCCCCCTGCGCGGGGGCGTGGATTGAAACCCCAGTTATGTTTCGCTGGTCGGCCCATCACCTCGTCGCCCCCTGCGCGGGGGCGTGGATTGAAACTTGTGTGACACGCACGTTAATGTCATCTGACTGCGTCGCCCCCTGCGCGGGGGCGTGGATTGAAACCACGGAGGCCCTGGACTGACACCGAGGTCAAGTGGTCGCCCCCTGCGCGGGGGCGTGGATTGAAACCCCTCTACCTTAGCTTAGCGATATTTCCAGTGTCGTCGCCCCCTGCGCGGGGGCGTGGATTGAAACTGATATTGCGTAAATAGACACCGCCATCACTGGATGTCGCCCCCTGCGCGGGGGCGTGGATTGAAACTTCCACGGGAGGCTATCGCCGCGAGCCTGTTTGAGTCGCCCCCTGCGCGGGGGCGTGGATTGAAACTGACCTACAATGTCCACTGGTGGAGACCGGTGGCCGTCGCCCCCTGCGCGGGGGCGTGGATTGAAACTCGCCCTTACCGTTAGTGCTAATTTCAACGCTCGGTCGCCCCCTGCGCGGGGGCGTGGATTGAAACGCGTTTGCCCTGCTCATTACACGCTCGCCGCCTGTGTCGCCCCCTGCGCGGGGGCGTGGATTGAAACTTGTCATCCCTGGCCCAGTCTTGTTGTTGAAGCTGTCGCCCCCTGCGCGGGGGCGTGGATTGAAACCCGAACATTCAGAAAGAAGCCGCCAAATTCAGAGGTCGCCCCCTGCGCGGGGGCGTGGATTGAAACATCTCCCACCTAAGAGGTGGAAGTCTTCTGGCGGTCGCCCCCTGCGCGGGGGCGTGGATTGAAACTCTGAGTCCCACAGTCAGGTATTTGTCCTGGACCGTCGCCCCCTGCGCGGGGGCGTGGATTGAAACTTGAGAAGCGGTGTAATCACCGATGCCGCAGAGCGTCGCCCCCTGCGCGGGGGCGTGGATTGAAACACGCGGAGATGCTGGCCCGTCAGGCCTATTACAGGTCGCCCCCTGCGCGGGGGCGTGGATTGAAACCCTGCCTCTTGGTTCCGAGAAGTGGCAATATCTCAGTCGCCCCCTGCGCGGGGGCGTGGATTGAAACAGCCCTGGAAGTGCGATCTTGAGGTTGGCGACCCCGTCGCCCCCTGCGCGGGGGCGTGGATTGAAACTCGCAGAGAGAAGGCACGGGCACCCTCTCCGAAGTCGCCCCCTGCGCGGGGGCGTGGATTGAAACTACGTGGCCGAGATCAAACCCGTGCAGATTGTGGGTCGCCCCCTGCGCGGGGGCGTGGATTGAAACCGTGAGGTGCGGCGGGTGCTGCGTGACGATGGGGTCGCCCCCTGCGCGGGGGCGTGGATTGAAACTGTGCGGGGGTGGGCGCGGCAACTTAAAGAGGAGTCGCCCCCTGCGCGGGGGCGTGGATTGAAACCTTGTGTTTCCTTCCCACGGGATCGACCCGCCAAGTCGCCCCCTGCGCGGGGGCGTGGATTGAAACCACCTGATGGACGCCCCTGGCCCGGTTGAATTGCGTCGCCCCCTGCGCGGGGGCGTGGATTGAAACATCGACCGGGGAATCCTGGGGTATCAGCACTGGTAGTCGCCCCCTGCGCGGGGGCGTGGATTGAAACCTTTGCCGCGAATCACCTGGAGTATAGTGAAAAGGTCGCCCCCTGCGCGGGGGCGTGGATTGAAACTTCCCGGCACCAAGGAGAACACGGAAGAAATCCCGTCGCCCCCTGCGCGGGGGCGTGGATTGAAACGCCGCCAACACAGCCGCCTCAATCAGCCCCTGAAGTCGCCCCCTGCGCGGGGGCGTGGATTGAAACAGAGATCGGGTGGTGCAGTGGGCAATATACCGGGTGTCGCCCCCTGCGCGGGGGCGTGGATTGAAACTTTTCTGCGCCGCCCGATCCCACTCAAGCTGAAGTCGCCCCCTGCGCGGGGGCGTGGATTGAAACAGCAAAAGGAGATGGTCATCAGGCTCCCAGGTAAGTCGCCCCCTGCGCGGGGGCGTGGATTGAAACGTTGGCCTGATCGTAATAGTTAACATTAATTCCACGTCGCCCCCTGCGCGGGGGCGTGGATTGAAACCTTCCTGCCGGGTCGTAGGTGTAAGCCGTTTCTGTCGCCCCCCGCACGGGGGGGGATTGGAATGTTTGCTGTATGGGAAGGTACTTCTTGCATTTACCAGAAAGCAATGCTATGCTTGAAAAAAGCATAGGGTGAAAAATTGTTTTTTTGAAGTATGTTTTATTTGTTAAGGCAGCATTTTGAAAATCTTCTCAATGAACTGCTGAGAGCAACAGTGAAGGTTTACACCGACAGGCTTATTTCTTTGGCCGTGTTTGGTTCCGTAGGCAGGGGCACGCCCAGAACCGATTCCGATGTAGATATACTGCTTGTAGCCGATAACTTTCCGCCGGGCAGGATAAAAAGAGTGTTGAAATTTGAGAAAGTGGAGGAATCTATTGAACCATTTTTGTAATATATGAATAATCGCGGAATTTCGACTGTCCTTTCACCTGTGCTAAATACAAAAGAAGAAGCAATTGCCGGAGTCTCCTTTTGTATTTGCTAAAATTACCGATGACATTTTTGACATGAAGATTGCGTCATGGATATATATTTTTATTGACAAGAAAGGGGGGAGATGTATGTGAACCTGGAAGAATGGATGAAAAAAACCGCCGAAGAGAAAGAAAATTGGACGAATGAAAACCGGAGCAAAAAGCCGGCCTCGCCGTCTTTTAAAGAGTCAGGCATGACAGTGGAAGTGATGTGTATACCAGTTCGTTCAAGTGATTAAAATTAAAAGAAATGCGCAGATAGGATTTATCCACCGATAGTTCGCTTAAAGAAATAGTTTTTTGATAATAGTAGTTATACGTACAATAAAAGCGGCAAATATCTTAATTTTAGGAGGGATATCATGGAAAAAATGATTAACTATGAAGGGTTAAGCAGTGTAAAAAATATAATATCAACATTTCTTCAAATTGCAGAAAAATTACAACGCAGTTTCCTGTATCATAAAACAGAACTTCCTGAAATTGAAAAGCTGAGCTCAATGATTAATGAGCAAGTGAGAAATGAATTACTTAATTTGTCTTCACATAATAAGGAAAAAGCAAGCCAGCTCATTGAAATATATAAGAGACTGGAGATTGTCCATGATTCACTAACACGTATCAGCATGGCAATACAGGCAAAAACTGAAGAAAGAGTTTTATTTAGTGATAAGGCCGTCAAAGAAGTTGAAGCGCTTTTTAATAATTTGCAATCAATGTTAAAAAATATGGTTGATTTTATTACAACCAAAAATGCTGTACTTTCAAAGCATATTACAGAAGATCAGGCAAGATATGAGATTAGTTGTCAAAATTTTTCTACCGGACACGAAGAGCGTCTTATTGAAGGGATATGTATGCCACGTTCTTCAACTATTTATTTAAATATATTAAACAATTTATGTAATATATCATGGCATTTGGTAACTATTGTAAGCTACTCTGTTGAAATGATCGAACAGCAAGAAAAATAGGCAAATGAAAATATAGACTGTCTGAGGTTAAACATTTCCATATCATTTTATTTTCTGTAATAAAGCTGAGAATTTAATTTAAGCTATTGACAGTGTGCCGGTTAACGATTATAATCATTTTAAGTTCAAAGGATTGATACGAAGCAGTATCAAAATGGCAATGGCGCTTTTCAGGAAAGAAACTTTCTTGAAAGGCGTTTTTTATCTTCAGGCACAAAGACGTAATTAAATTGAGCAGTGACGCTCTCAAGGCAGGATAGCCCTGCCGCGAGGGCGTTTTCTGTTATAACGAGAACCCTGAGAACAAACGCGACCCCTTTAAGGCGAGGCGCCCGCCGCGAAGGGACGCGTTTTGGGTAAATGGTTCTCAAGAAGGCCCCATAAAAAGATTTCAGGGAGGTTTTAAAAAAATGCTGAACCGGCTTTTGCGGACTTTATTCTTGCCAGTTTATTTGTTGGCAATTCCGGCCCTCGCTTGGGCTGAAGAAGCGGCGGAAACAGCGGCCGAGGCGGTTCCGAAAATCGACACCGGCGACACGACTTTTGTCCTCATCTCAGCGGCTTTGGTCATGCTGATGACACCCGGGCTGGCCCTGTTTTACGGCGGCATGTCCCGCAAGAAGAACGTCCTCAGCACAATCATGTACAGCTTGATAGCCCTGGGCGTGATCAGCATCCAGTGGAGCCTGTTCGGCTACAGCCTGTCCTTCGGCCCGGATCTAAACCACCTCATTGGAAACCTTGATTGGCTCGGTTTGAAAAATGTCGGCCTCGACCCGAACGCGGACTACACTGCAACCATACCGCACCAGGCCTTCATGGTTTTCCAGATGATGTTCGCGGTGATCACAGCGGCCCTGATTTCCGGCGCCGTTGCGGAAAGAATGCGTTTCCCGGCTTTTCTGGCCTTCATACTGCTCTGGACGACTCTGATTTACGACCCCGTGGCCCACTGGGTCTGGGGCGTCGACGGCTGGCTGCGCAACCTGGGCGCCCTTGATTTTGCCGGCGGCACCGTCGTCCATATTCTCTCCGGCGTGTCCGGCCTGGTGGCCTGCCTCGTGATCGGCAAGCGCAAGGGTTATGGCATCGAACCCATGATTCCGCACAACCTGCCGATGACCGTGACGGGCACCGCGCTCCTCTGGTTTGGCTGGTTCGGTTTCAACGCCGGCAGCGCCCTGTCGGCCGGCGGCCTGGCAGCCAGCGCCTTTGTGGTCACCCATCTGGCCACGGCGGCGGCGGCGCTTTCCTGGGTGATTGTGGAGTGGATTCGTCACGGCAAACCGACCGTACTGGGCGCCGCAACCGGCGCAGTGGCCGGTCTGGTCGCCATCACGCCCGCCTCCGGCTTTGTCGACCCAATGGCCTCCATCATCATCGGACTGGTGGCCGGGGTGGCATGCTTCCTGACGGTCAGCGTGGTGAAAAAGAAACTCGGTTACGACGACTCCCTGGACGCCTTCGGGGTGCATGGCATCGGTGGCACTTGGGGCGCCCTGGCAACGGGTATATTCGCCAATCCCTCGGTGAACTCCGCCGGAACCGGCCTCTTATATGGGAACCCGGAACAGGTCGGCATCCAGTTGATCAGTATCGGTGCCAGTTGGGCTATGGCGGCGCTTGGAACCTTCATCATTCTCAAAGTTGTCGGCGCGGTTGTCGAACTCCGGGCTTCCAATGAGGAACAGGAGATCGGCCTGGACTTCACTCAGCACGGAGAAGACGCCTACACCGACCTGGCCCTTTCTTCTTCTCCCTTTGGCGGCGGGATGCCGGCGTCAAAAACATCTGCCGGCGCGGTGAGACCGGCTTTATAGAACCTGCGAAAGGCGCGGATTAAGCGGATTAAAACAATCAGCTCATTTGATAAGGAGGTCGAGTCCATTGACGAAAATTGAATGCATCCTGCGTCCCGGCAAGCTTGAGGACGTCAAGGACGCCTTGAACCGGTGCGGTGTTCACGGCATGACGGTGACACAGGTGATCGGGTGCGGGCTGCAGAAGGGTCGGAAAGAGGTCTACCGCGGCACGGAGTACAGCATCAACCTGCTGCCGAAAATAAAACTGGAAATGGTCGTTCCCGACAAAGATCTGGAAGAAGTGATCAAGAAAATTACCGGGGCGGCCCGAACTGGGGAAATCGGCGACGGAAAGATTTTTACCTACAAGATCGACAACGCCGTCCGCATCCGTACCGGTGAAACCGGGGATAGCGCGATATAGCATGAAACACTGCAGGCGGTGATTCTATTTAAGGCGGTGGTTACGATTTAAAAGGCGGTTGCGCCGGGTGGCACGCGCAGGTATGCAGGTTCAGCATAATCAAAAAAAGTTCAAAAATACAGGGCTTGTATCTATTCAGAGCAGAGTTGAGAGCCAAGGCAAGGGCGCCTGATTTCCCGGCAGGGGGGCGTCCTTTTTATTGCCAAATATAAGTTGGTGAGGAGGCGTAACGAATGAGGCAGTTAGCGATTTACGGTAAAGGGGGCATCGGCAAGTCCACCACCACCCAGAACACGGTGGCGGCCCTGGCGGAGTCCGGCAAAAAGGTGATGGTGGTGGGCTGCGACCCCAAGTCGGACTCCACCCGGCTGCTGCTCCACGGTTTGAACCAGAAGACGGTTCTCGACACGCTGCGGGACGAAGGGGAGGATATCGACCTGGAGGACATCATGCGGACCGGTTTCGGCGAAACCAAGTGCGTGGAGTCCGGCGGGCCGGAGCCCGGGGTCGGCTGTGCCGGCAGAGGGATCATCACTTCGATCAACATGCTCGAGTCTCTGGGCGCCTATACCGACGACCTGGATTACGTTTTTTACGACGTCCTCGGCGACGTGGTTTGCGGCGGGTTTGCCATGCCGATTCGGGAGGGGAAGGCCAAGGAAATTTACATCGTGGTCTCCGGTGAGATGATGGCCATGTACGCCGCGAACAACATCTGCAAGGGAATCCACAAATTTGCCGTCAATGGTGACGTGCGACTGGGCGGCATCATCTGCAACAGCCGCCAGGTGGACAACGAATACGAGCTTTTGAAAGCTTTTGCCGAGGAACTGGGCTCCCAGTTGATCCACTTCGTGCCCCGGGATAACCTGGTGCAGAGGGCGGAGATTAACAAGAAGACGGTTATCGACTATGATCCTTCGGCGGAACAGGCCGACGAGTACCGGGCGCTGGCCAGAAAAATCGACGCCAATACCATGTTCGTGATACCCGAGCCCATGACCCAGGATCGTCTGGAAGAAATTTTGATGAGTTACGGGATCCTCAATTAGACCTGAGAACACGCCTGTCTTTCAGTGGGCGCGCGGGGGTATGCTCAAATTAAAAGTGAGGAGGGACAGCCATGTTAATGATCAGGGCCATTGTCAGACCCGAAAAAACCAGTAGCATCATGGCCGAGTTAAACAGCGCCGGCTTTCCGGCCGTGACCAAGATTGACGTGGTCGGGCGGGGCAAGCAGAGGGGCGTCAAGGTGGGGGAGGTTATCTACGATGAAATCCCCAAGGAAATGCTGATGCTGGTTGTGCAGGACGAGAAGGATAAGGATGACGTGATCAGCATCATCAGCAAGTACGCCAAAACCGGTGAGAAGGGAGCCTTCGGCGACGGCAAAATTTTCGTAACCCCGGTCGAGGAGGCTTACACCATCAGCAGCGGTACAAAAGGACTGTAGGAGGGGCGGCCATGAAAGAAATCATTGCCATCATCAGGATGAATAAAGTCAACGAGACCAAAAAGGCCCTGGCCGATATCGGCGTTTGCGGGCTCCACGCCATGAAAGTGATGGGGCGGGGCAAAATGCAGGTGGATTTTGCCGCTCTGGAAAGCCTGGGCGCCCATGAAGAAATCGGCGGCATCCTGGCTGACGGCCTGGCCCAGGGGAGCCGGCTGATTCCAAAGCGCTTCCTGACCATTCTGGTTCAGGACAATGAGGCGGAGAAAGTGGTGAGCGCCCTCATCCAGGTGAACCGGGCGGGAAACAAGGGGGACGGCAAAATATTCATCGTTCCCGTTTTGGACACGGTCCGGGTAAGGACCGGCGAGCGGGGAGAGGCGGCCATCTAAAATGAATTTAACCGGATTGCTTACCTGAAGCAAGGGTATGGGCAATCAGGAAAACAAGCGGAAAAAGGAGGTCAGTTTCGTGGCCATCAACGAAAAGATTCTTGACGAAATACTGAATAAGTATCCGGCCAAGGTCAAGCGGAGCCGCAAAAAGCACATTTTAATCAAAGATGACGCCCTGGATCAGCAGGAAATTGAGGCCAACACCCGCACCATCCCGGGGATTATGACCAACCGCGGGTGCGCCTACGCAGGCTGCAAGGGCGTGGTTTTGGGCCCGCTGAAGGATATGGTGCACATTGTCCACGGACCCATCGGCTGCGGCTATTACGCCTGGATGACCCGCCGGAACAAGGCTATATCCGAAGATCCTGAGAAAAATTTCCTGAGCTACTGCGTGTCCACCGATATGCAGGAGAGCGACATCGTTTTCGGCGGCGAGAAAAAACTGGCCCGGATGATCGATGAAGTGGTGGAGATTTTTAAGCCCAATGCCATCACCATCTCCGCCACCTGCCCCGTTGGCCTGATCGGCGACGACATTCAGTCCGTGGCCAGGGAGGCTGAAAAGAAACACGGCCTCAACATCACGGCCTATAACTGTGAGGGCTACAAGGGGGTCAGCCAGTCCGCCGGGCACCACATCGCCAACAACGGCCTGATGGAGAACGTCGTCGGCCTGGGGGACTGGGAGGAGCCGCCGGGAAAATACACCATCAACATCCTGGGTGAGTACAATATCGGCGGCGACGGCTGGGAAGTGGAGCGGGTGTTAAAACAGATCGGCTATCACATCCAGGCCGTCATGACCGGCAACGGCTCTTATGAAGACCTGAAAAACGCCCACGTGGTCCAGTTGAACCTGGTTCAGTGCCACCGCTCGATCAATTATATCGCCTCCATGCTGGAAACCAGGTACGGGACGCCCTGGCTTAAGGTCAACTTTATCGGCATCCATTCCACCATGGAATCGCTGCGCAACATGGCTCTCTACTTCGGCGACGGGGATTTGATCCGACGGACCGAAGCAGTGATCGCCAAAGAACTGGCTGAGATCGAGCCGCTGATGGAACCGTACCGGAAGATCTGCGCCGGCAAAACCACCTTTTGCTTTGTGGGAGGGTCCCGCGGCCACCACTACCAGGGGCTGTACGAGGAACTGGGCATTGAGACGGTGCTGGCGGGCTACGAGTTTGCCCACCGGGACGACTACGAAGGGCGTCAGGTGCTTCCGGACATCAAGTCCGATGCGGACAGCAAAAACATTCCCGACCTGCATGTCGCCCCAGACGAGCGGCGCTTCCGCTTAAAAGTGTCACCGGAGAAAATGGAGGAGCTGAAGGAAAAGATACCCCTGAGCCACTACGGCGGCATGAACATCAACATGAAAGACGGCAGCATCATCGTGGACGACCTGAACCATTATGAGACCGAGGAGTTTATCAAGATCCTGAAACCGGATATTTTCTCTTCTGGCATCAAGGATAAGTACATCCCCCAGAAGATGGGAATCCCGGCCAAGCAGCTGCACAACTATGATTACAGCGGCCCTTACGCTGGTTTCCGGGGCGCGGTGAACTTCGCCCGGGATGTTGCCATGAGCTTTGCCACCCCGACCTGGAATTACATCGTCCCGCCCTGGAAAGGCACGCCCCTTTTGGAAGGGAGCATTGAATTATGCGCCTCCGGAGGCTGTTTCAAGTAAAATTGCCCGGCGGCCGCCCTGAAAACATCGTTTTTGGGCAGCCGCGCGGAAAGGAGCGACCGGCATGTTAGACTGCACGCCGAAAGAGATCACCAAGCGCGCCGGGGGTATGATCAACCCGGCCAAAACCTGCCAGCCCATCGGGGCCATGTACGCCGCCCTGGGCCTGCACAGCTGTCTGCCCCACAGCCACGGTTCCCAGGGGTGCTGCTCGTACCACCGGATGCACCTGACCCGGCATTTCCGGGAGCCGGTCATGGCCACCACCAGCTCGTTCACCGAGGGCGCCTCCGTGTTCGGGGGTGGGTCCAATTTAAAAACAGCCATCAAGAATGTCTTTGCCATTTACAATCCCGACGTCATGGCCATCCACACCACCTGTCTCTCCGAGACCATCGGGGACGATCTGCCGTCCATCATCAAGTCGGCTGAAGTTCCCGATGGGAAGCTGGTCATTCACTGCAACACCCCCAGCTACCAGGGGTCTCACATTACCGGCTTTTCCAATATGACCAGGGGGATGGTCGATTACCTGGCGCAAGCGACTGCCGAAACCAAAAAGGAGCAGGTCAATGTTATCCCTGGTTTCGTAAACCCCGGCGACATGAGGGAAATCAAGCGTATCGTGAAAATCATGGGCATTCCGCTGATCCTGTTCCCCGACACCTCGGGCGTCCTGGATACGCCCATGACCGGCAAGTTCGTCATGTTCCCCAGCGGCGGCGCCAGAGTGGAAGACATCCGGGACTCGGGCAACTCCAGGCTGACCATCGCTCTCGGCTCTTACGCCTCCAGCGCTCCCGCGCACCAACTGGAGCGGAAATGCAAGGTGCCGGCGCTGACCTTGAAGACACCCATCGGCGTCAAGGCCACCGACGACTTACTGATGGCCTTGCGGCAGCAATTTGTCAGGGAAGTACCCTGCGAGTTGGAAGAAGAGCGGGGGCGGTTGGTCGACATCATGACCGACACCCATTACCACTTTCACGGCAAAAAGGTGGCCATATTCGGCGACCCCGACGTGGTCATCGGCCTGACTGAACTTACCCTCAGCCTGGGCATGCAGCCCGTTCACGTGCTCACCGGCACACCGGGCGGGACCATCGGCGGTCCGGCGGGTAGCTTTGAAAACGACATTAAAGCCATGCAGGCGGCAGCCGGAATCGAGGGAAAAGTAAAAGCGGCCGGCGACCTGTTTGAACTGCACCAGTGGATTAAGAACGAGCCGGTCGACCTGCTTATCGGCAACACCTACGGCAAATACATTGCCCGGGCGGAAGACATCCCCCTGGTCCGGGTCGGGTTCCCGATCCTGGACCGGAGCATGCACCCCTACTTCCCGGTGGTCGGCTACCGGGGCGCCATGCGGCTGGTCGAGCTGATCGGCAACGCCCTGCTGGACCGGGCCGACCGCGACGCCCCCGACGAGGACTTCGAACTGGTCATGTGAGTCAGGGGACGGTTCTCTGACTCACAGTTGACCGGCCTCTAAGGCATTCGGTCGGGGGCGTAAAGGAGTTCTAGCATTTCTATGCCCCTCAAAGAGGTTTCCTACCCAAAGGGAATATGAAAAAGGATTTAATTTAAATGAGTCAAGGAACCGTCCCCTGACTCACCCTGACTCACTGACTCACTGACTCATCTTTATCGAAAGGTGTGATTGGCATGGAAGCGGTCAAAATGACGGATGCGGCCGTTGATGAGAGAAAAGATTTTATCAGCACCAAGGGAAAGCAGAAGCGGCGGATCAAGTGCGACGCCGACAGCATCGCCGGTTGTGTCAGCCAGCGGGCCTGTGTGTACTGCGGCGCCAGGGTTGTTCTGAACCCGGTCACGGACGCCATTCACCTGGTCCACGGCCCCATCGGCTGTGCCAGTTACACCTGGGACATCCGGGGCAGCCTGAGCAGCGGGTCCGATTTGTACCGGTTCAGCTTTTCCACGGACCTGCAGGAAAACGACGTCATTTTCGGCGGCGAGAAAAAACTCGCCCGGGCCATTGACGATCTGGTTCAAAAATATCATCCCGGCCTGGTCTTTGTCTACTCTACCTGCATCGTCGGCGTGATCGGCGACGACCTGGAGTCGATATGCCGGGCGGCCGCCAAAAAGGACGGGATTGAAGTCATTCCCGTCCAGTCCAGCGGCTTCATCGGCAACAAGTCGGCGGGATACCGGGCCGCCTGCGACGCGCTGCTCCGGCTGGTCGACCCCGGCGGCCGGGAGATCCAGCGCCGGGACAAGAGCGTCAATTATCTGGGCGACTTTAACCTGGCCGGAGAGGTCTGGATTATTAAAAACTATCTAAAGCAAATCGGCATCGACATCAACGTCGCCTTTACGGGCGATTCGAGCTGCGAAACCCTGAAGACGGCGACCCAGGCGTCCTTCAACATCATCCAGTGCGCCGGGTCGATGATCTACCTGGCCAACAAGCTGGAGGAGCTTTACGGGATACCCTATCAGAATGTGTCCTTTCTCGGAATCGAAGACACCTCGGAATCCCTGCGCAAAATCGCCAGGTTCTTTCAAGACCTGGAAATGATGCGCCGGACTGAGGCGCTGATTAAAGAGGAAACGGCTAAGATTTTACCGGAGATCGAGGCCTTCCGGGAAAAGCTGAAGGGGAAAAAGGCAGCCGTTTACGTCGGCGGCGGGTTCAAGGCCATCTCCCTGGTCAAGCAGTTCCGGGAAATCGGCATCGACGTGGTGATGATCGGCACCCAGACGGGCCGGCCGGAGGACTACGAAACCATCAACAGACTGGTCGATGATGGGACCGTGGTCCTGGACGACGCGAACCCCGCCGAACTGGAGAAGTTCATGGTCGAAAAAGGGGCCCACCTGCTGGTCGGGGGGGTAAAGGAAAGGCCGCTGGCCTACAAGCTGGGTATCGCCTTCATCGACCACAACCACGACCGGAAACACCCCTTGAGCGGTTACGTCGGGGCTGTCAACTTTGCCAGAGAAGTGTACTCTACGGTCTGTTCCCCGGTGTGGAATTATATTTGAGTCAGGGTGAGTCAGGAGTCAGCAGGAGTCAGAGGAGTCAGGGGACGGTTCTATGACTCATTCCGAACGATAACAGTGATTGTCACGGGACGGCTTTAGTGGTAACCCAGCGGGCCGGCATGGCGTTTTAGGTTTTCTCAACTTCCAAAACGACATTTCATTCGCAGATGATGCGCACTAAATAGGTGTCTGTTCTAAATAGCTATGGTTATAAATATCTCTTCTGACGACTGGTGAACGGCATCCGAAGACTAGTCCGGAGGTTCTTATGAAAAAGGAAGCTTTGTCTTACCGCAGTGTGAATGAGAACCCGTGCAACATGTGCATGCCCATGGGCGGGATCCTCCCCTTCAAGGGGGTGGAGCGCGCGATGGTCATGATCCACGGCTCCCAGGGCTGCAGCACCTACATGCGCAGGCACATCGCCGAGCATTTCAACGAGCCCGTCGACGTGGCCTCCTCCTCGCTCAATGAAAAGGGGACCATCTACGGCGGGGAAAGCAGCCTCAAAAAAGGCCTGGACAATTTACTGAGGGTATATCAGCCTGCGTTGATCGGCGTGCTGACGACCTGCCTGGCGGAAACCATCGGTGAGGACATCGACCGGATTGCGGCGGACTACCTGAAAGAGAGAGGGCGGGAGGACTTTCCCCTGGTTACCGTATCCACGCCGGGTTACGGGGGCAGCCATTCGGAGGGCTATTTTTTGGCAGTAAAGAGAATCGTCGCCAGGCTTGCCAAAAAGACCGAAAAAAATGGGAAAATCAACGTCATCGTTCCCAATCTGAGCCCCGCTGATGTGAGGGAAATCAAGAGAATCCTGGACTTAATGAAGGTTCAATATGTTCTGCTGCCAGATTTTTCCGACACCCTGGACCGCCCCTTTTCCCGTCCCTACGTAAAGGTGCCGGAGGAGGGTACCAAAATCCGGGACATCGAAAACATGTCCGGCGCCATGGCGACCGTCCAACTGGGCTTGACGGTGAGCGACAGCCTTTCACCGGGCCGCTGCCTGGAAAGCGAGTTCGGCGTCCCCCTCTTCAATCTCCCGGTACCGATGGGGATTGAGTTTACCGACATGTTTGTCAGCTTGCTGAAGCAGTTGTCAGGGAATGATGTGCCCGACAGCCTGGCCCGGGAGAGAGGAAGGCTTTTGGACTGCATGATCGACTCCCACAAATACAATTTCCAGGGAAAAAGTGTTATTTTCGGGGAGCCGGAAAACATCTACGCCATCGTCAAGACCTGCGCTGAAAACGGCATTTCCCCGGTGGTGGTGGCCACGGGCAGTAAGAACGAAAAACTGGGTGAGTTATTGAAAAACCAATTGACCGATTGCAAATTTTTGCGCGAAGCAGATTTTTCACAAATCCGGGAAATAAGCAGGGAAATGGCCGCCAATATTGCCATCGGCCATTCCGACGGCAGGTACCTGACTGAAAGGGAAGGTATTCCTCTGGTAAGGCACGGTTTTCCCATTCATGACCGGGTCGGGGGTCAGCGGTTGTTATCAGTGGGGTATGCGGGCACCACCATGTTCCTGGACCGGGTGACCAATACCCTGCTGGAGAATAAACTCAAGAATTATCGAAGTTCGATGTACCAGCAGTTTTATCATAAGACAGATTGCGACAGTCAGCTGATGGAAGATTGAGGTGAAAAAATGGATTGCTTGAGCGTCAAAGATCAGTGCTGCAGCCGGGTATCCTTTGATGCGTTGGAACAGACGAAAAAACATCCTTGTTTTTCATTTGAAGCCCACAAAAAATATGCCAGGATGCACCTGCCGGTGGCGCCCCGCTGCAATATAAGCTGCAATTACTGTAATCGAAAATTTGATTGTCTGCATGAAAGCAGGCCGGGTGTGACGAGCGAGATCCTGTCTCCCGAATCTGCCAGGCGAAAATACAGCTTTGTGAAGGAAAAGGTTGAAAATCTGAGTGTGGTGGGGATAGCCGGACCCGGGGATGCGCTGGCCAATTGGGAAGACACCAGACAGACCATTGAGCTGATCAAGCAGGATGCTCCGGATGTTGTATTTTGCCTGTCAACCAATGGATTAATGCTGCCTCATTATGGCATGGAAATTGTTGACCTCGGCATCAGGCATGTCACTGTTACGGTAAATTGCCTTGAACCCGATACCGGGGCAAAAATTTACAGGTTTATAAACTATGGAGGAAAAAAGATCGAGGGGGCAGACGGGGCGGCAATTCTTATTAAGAACCAGCTGGAAGGAATAGCTGATCTGGCAAAGCACGGGGTGGTTATTAAAGTGAATATCGTTATGCTAAAAGACATCAACAGCCGTCATATTCCGGACATCGTTAAAAAAGTAAAGGATTTGGGGGCGTTCATAACCAACATTATGCCGCTCATCCCCGCCGGGGGAAGCGCCTTTGAGAAATATCCGCAGACCAGTATGAAGGAAATAAATAAAATCAGAAAAATATGCCAGGCTGATCTGCGGCAAATGTATCACTGTAAACAGTGCCGGGCCGACGCCATCGGCCTGTTGGGTGATGATAGATCATACGAATTCAGCTCAGCAGCCGGGTGTGGAGAAGGACCATTGGCATCATTGAAAACGGGCTGAAAAATGCGGAAAAAAGATTGGTGGATTCGTTTGGCTTGCGCTAAACACCAGAGCCTCATGTGGATATTAGATGCTGCTTAAGGAGTGACTACTGTGAATAAACCTAAATATCATATCCTTGTCTGTACCAGTTCCAGGGTCAATGGTCAACAAAAAGGCTTTTGCCATACCAAAGCGTCAGTGGATGTCGTTAATAATTTTATGGAGGAAATCCGGGACAGGGATCTCGGCGGGGAGGTTATAGTGTCTAATACCGGATGTTTTGCCCTTTGCGAGAAGGGCCCCATCGTGGTTGTTTATCCTGACAATGTCTGGTATGGCGCGGTTAAACCTGAAGATGTGGAAGAAATCATGGACGGGCATATTGAAGGCGGCAATGCTGTAAAACGGTTAGAATTGTAAAAGGAGAAATATCCATGCCTGAAGATATTGCGGTATTCGTTGGAGAAAGCGGTGAAACCACATCCCTGCATGAAAAAGGAAAAATTATCGTCTATCGGAAAAAACGGGGCGAATGGGATGTGCTGAGGGAAAAAGCTTTTATTCTGGATAAAAGCCTGGATATGAAAGAGCTGCGCCGTAAAATGACGGTGATCCTGGAATTCCTGGGTGATTGCAGAGTTTTTGTCGGTCATTCAGTAAATGGAGTACCTTACTTTGAGTTGGAAAAATGCAAATTCAGGGTTTGGGAATTCGCAGGAAAACCCATAGAATTCCTTGATTATGTCCAGGCGGAGGAAGAAGGAAGGTATGAACAAAAAATAAACGGGGAAAAAAATAACATTGCTCCGGCTCCTGTCGAGACCTCCAGCGGATGCTACCGGATTTCCATAAAAGAGATTCAAGAAAACGCCACCGGGATCACCTCAAAACAGGCGCTGCTCCCGTTTCTGCGAAAAGGCGGGTTTTACTCGCTGGAGGTTCTCTGCAACCACGTGCCGCCCTGGCTGGAAGCGGAACTGTTGAGCAGCGGTTATTCCGGAGATATTGAAAAAATAAGCAATAAAGAAGTAAAAATCACAGTAGCAAGAAGTTGCTGCCGGGAGATTTAGAAAGTTTTGACCGTGCCCGCTGCAACTATTCCTGAAATAGCTTGAGGTGATTATTGATGAACAAGTTTTTTCAAACAGCCCGCTTATTTTTCGGGAAGGCGGTGTCAGCCGTATGTAAAATGGAATATGTTCTTTCGCAGGACGAAGAAGTTATGTCGATATATATCAGAGCGCTTCTCTAATCTTGGAACGGAGTATCGGTATGGAAGCTGTGTATTTTGTGGACACAACCCTCAGGGACGGCGAACAGGCGCCGGGGGTGGCCTTTTCCGTGATGGAAAAGGTCCGGATTGCCGAAATGCTGGATTCTCTCGGGGTAGATCAGATTGAAGCCGGGATACCGGCCATGGGTTCGCCAGAGGTGGAAGCCGTAACGGAAATTGCCGGCCTCGGTCTTAAAGCGGTTGTTTCTGCCTGGAACAGGATGACCATCGGCGATATTAAGGCATCCCTGTCCTGCGGGGTAAAACATTTAAATGTTTCGGCGCCGGTTTCCGATATTCACATAAAATACAAGCTGCGCAAAGACAGGATCTGGGTAATTGAGAGCATGAAAAGAGCGCTCAGTTATGCCCTGGAGCATGACTGCAGAGTTACAGTGGGGGCGGAGGACGCCTCAAGGGCAGACGTGAATTTTCTGATCAACTTTGCCTGCCACGCCCGCAGGGAGGGGGCGGATAGGCTGCGCTTCGCGGATACGCTGGGAATACTGGACCCGTTCAGGACGAAACAGATTATTCAGCAACTGATTGAAAACACAGGAATAGACATTGAATTTCACGGTCACAATGACTTCGGTATGGCCACAGCCAACACCCTGGCTGCTTTTAAGAGTGGCGTCCGTTATTTGAGCACTACTATTACCGGCATTGGGGAGCGGGCCGGAAACTGTTCCTTTGAGGAAGCGGTTTCCGCTCTGGAGAGTTTTGAAAAGATGGCCTTGAAGTTTGACCGCTCCCTGCTGTCACGGGTTTGCTCTTATGTCGGCATCGCGGCCGGACGCTCCAGGCCGCTGGGTGGACTGTATTTATAACGAAAGTGCTCATTACCCGGAAGTGCTGTCATAACCTTCCCCCGGCTTTTTTTTACCGGTTACGAAGCGTTCGAGTAGAGCTGACAGGACCATTTAGTGGAACCGAAAAGGGAAGACAAAGGAGGTTTTGCGATGAAACTGCATCGATGGGCGCTTATCGCTGTATTTTTGTTATTACTGGTGGCCTTCGGGTGTGCAAAGCCGAAAGAAGCTACCCTGGGGGCAGAAGAACAAATTACGGTCTCCGCCGCCATCAGCTTGAGAGAGGCGCTGGAAGAGGCCGCTGCCTCGTATTCAAAAGGGAAAAACCTCAAAATCAACTTCAACTTTGGTTCTTCTGGTAAACTGCAGCAGCAGGTCGAGCAGGGCGCTCCGGTAGATCTCTTTATTTCGGCGGGGAAAAAGCAGATGGACGAACTGGAAAAGAAGGGACTCCTGGACGCGGCTACTCGCAAGGATGTACTGGGTAATGAGCTGGTGCTGATCGCACCGGCCGGTTCCGCCCTGGTCAACGGCCCTTCTGATCTGGGCCGGCCTGAAGTGAAAAAGATTGGGATCGGCGAACCCCAGACTGTGCCCGCAGGCAGCTATGCCAGGGAGGCTCTGCAGAGCCTGTCGCTATGGGAAGGGATCCAGCCGAAACTGGTTCTGGCCGATGATGTGCGCCAGGTGCTCACTTACGTGGAAACAGGCAATGTCGAGGCGGGGGTCGTTTACCGGTCCGACGCCGCGGCCTCAGCCAAAGTAAAAATAGCGTCCACTTTTGAAAAAGGCTTGCACCAACCCATCCTTTACCCGGCGGCCGTGATCGGCGCCAGCAAGGAAAAGGAAGCGGCTGGAGATTTTTTGAGCTACCTGGCCGGCCCCGAGGCGGCTCAGGTGTTTGTCAAGCACGGTTTCATCCCGCTGAGCCGTCAATAGAACCCATGACACATTGTCAACGTTTCAACAAAGTACCTTAAAAGGGGTGAGAACATGGGGGACGATTTTTGGGCTCCGGTACTTCTATCTCTTCGGGTGGGAGCCCTGGCCACGGGGCTGGCTTTCACCGGCGGGGTGGCCTGCGCCCGGTTTTTAGCCCGGGCGGACATACCGGGGAAAGCGCTGATCGAGGCTTTGTTCATCCTCCCCCTGGTGCTGCCGCCCACGGTTCTGGGATTTGGTCTGCTTTTAGTTTTCGGTAAGAACGGTCCCCTGGGCAAGCTTGCCGAGCTTTTGTTTCACAGCCCAGTGCTCTTTACCTGGTGGGCGGCGGTCATCGCCGCCAGCGTAGTTGCCTTCCCTTTGATGTACCAGAACGCCAAGTCTGCTTTTGAGAGCGTGGACGTCAACCAGGAGCGGGCTGCACGGACTCTGGGAGCGGGCGAGATGAGGGTTTTTCTGACGGTAACGCTGCCGCTGGCCTGGCCGGGAATCCTTTCGGGCCTGGTGTTGTCTTTCGCCAGGGCGCTGGGGGAGTTCGGCGCAACCCTGATGGTGGCGGGGAACATCCCGGGGGTGACTCAAACCATCCCCATGGCCATTTATTTCGCGGTAGGAGTGGGGGATACCGGCCGGGCCTTACCCCTGGTGGCGATGGTCGTTCTGTTCTCCTTCGGGATAATCTTTTGGCTAAACCTGTGGTCCAAAAAGACGATGCTGCGCCATGTCGATAACAGGAGGGTTTAGTATGCTTGAAGCAAATTTCAGCAAGAACTTGCCGGACTTCACCCTTTCGGCCGGCTTCTCCGTCAAAAACGAGGAAATCCTGGTACTTGCCGGCCCCTCCGGAGCGGGAAAGACCACTATCCTGGAGTGCCTTGCCGGCTTGCAGAAGCCGGACTGCGGGACCGTCACTCTGGACGGGGAACCCCTGTTTTCTTCGGCCCGGAAGATCAATGTTCCGACTTACCGGCGCAAAATCGGCTACATCTTTCAGGATTACGCCCTCTTTGCCCACATGACCGTGGAGGAAAACCTGCTCTACGGCGTTCGGGCAAGGGGCCGGGGCGGACAGGGGAAAAGCAGCCTGCCGGAAATTATTGAACGGTTAAACATCACGCACCTGGACGGGCGCTACCCGGCTCAGCTGTCCGGGGGGGAAAAGCAGCGGGTGTCCCTGGCCAGGGCACTGCTGAGTGAGCCCGCCCTGCTGCTCCTGGATGAGCCCCTTTCGGCTCTGGACAAGGATCTGCGGGTGAATCTGCGGAAAGAGTTAAAAGAGCTGCATGAGGCCTGGCGGATTCCTTTTGTTCTGGTCACCCACTGCCGCTGCGAGGCAGAACTGGGGGACGATATTGTGCAGCCGGAAACGGTAGTCGCTGAGAACGCTGAAGGTGTAAACTACTTTTGCCGGGGCGGGATTCGCGAAACGGATGCGGCACAGACCCGGCCGGCGGAGGCAACTCCGCCAGTCTTTTTTGAATAGATCGGTTTGTTCGGGCAGCAAACAATTCTCCCGTTTCAGGAAGCAAGACTGACCGGTCATCTGATAAGCCTGTTGATAAATTGCAAAGGTAAAGATACAGTCGTTTCGGGGGTTTTTCTGTAGATCAGTAATGCAAGCCGGGGTTATCCACAATGTTATCAACAGAATTAGATCTTTTTCGACAATTTTTGCAGATCAATTTAACACTTCAAAAAAGTCAAGCCTGACCCCATCTCCCTGACTCCCAATGAGTCAAAGAACCGTCCCCTGACTCCCCCCCATCTCCCTCTGGTAAAGTCAACAATAAATCATATAAAGAATTACGCAGGAAATACTGCATATCAAGATATGTATCCCAGATCTTCTCCATCCAGTCATAGCGTGCCTCTTCGTCACGGCAGAATAGCACGATACCGTCGCTGGCCGAGTGACACAGGGGTATAGGCGCTTCATTTAACACCTTAACATCCATAAAAAATGGGATATCCTTTTCCAGCTCAATCTCCAGGGAGATTTGATAATCTAAAAACGATTGCTTGACCAGCCAGTCTTTTTTTATAAATACACCAATGTCAATGTCGTGGAAAGAGGGATCAGCGACAAAGGAACCAAAAATATAGGTGAAGATTATTTCCTGCCGCCCGGATAAAATTTTAGTTATTTCCCGGCAGATTTCTTTTCGGTCTTTTAATTCAAGATCATGTCTGCTGTCCAAAGCGCATTCTCCTTTCAGCTACGACTCTGTCTTAAACAAGACCGCCAGTTCAGCCAGATATAAGTCCAGGTCTTCCAGATCCCTGCAAATAATCTCATAGACCTTTTCGTCATTAATGTCTGCATACTGATGGACCAGGAGGTTGCGAAATTTAGCCATGCGGATCAGGCGCTCGGCAAGGGAAAAGCTAATGATGCTCGCCTGTGCCAATATTTGAAAGCATTCTGCATAATTATTGGGCGCCTGTTTGGCCAGGCGGGCGGCCAGGTGATTGCAAACATCGATAGCTGCTTCGGTGGCCACGATGAGGTAATACTTGCTTGCCGCGATACCTTTACTGTCTCTCAGGTAGTCATTGAGAGTCTGTTTGGCAAATGGCTCCAGGCAATCCATTGCCCTGCGAATATCAGCCGCTTTTTGCCGCAGTTTCTTAAGATTGACCGGTAAATCCATCATGTTCACCCCTTCTTGCCCGAAGTCTATATACGGCATTTCACAATTTAAGACTGTAGAGACATCTAAGTCTATCAATATAATCATCTTCCGGATAGTATACCAGCTATTGGTATTGCCGGGCAAGTACTTGGAAATGACCGCTCGAATACTATTTTCTCATCAAACACCCATGCCCCTGCGGAGCGTACCGGAATTAAGTGAGCTTTAAAAGTCAAGAAAAATACGCGTCCATCGACATAAAAACATCCATGGCCCGCACGATACCGATCACTCCCCCTTTTTTCACCACGGGCAGGTCGTTGACGTTGTGCTTTAAAAGAGCCCTGGCCACGTCCGCCAGATCGTCCCTGGCGCGCACTCCGGCTATCCCCAGGGGCTGCATGATGTCCCGCACGCTGAGGCGGCTTTCTTCCCGGAGCTTGTTCACGTAGTTCCAGCCCCAGGAATCGGCCTTCAAGTCGGGGTCGCTTTCCATTTCGCGCAGGCCGGCCGCCCGCAGGATGCCGCGCAGGGTGAGGATGCCGGACGGCGCCCCCTCTCCGTTCAGGACGATGACACTGCGGTGGCCGTACCAGGCGCGGCCGTCCCGGTGGAAGGATTCCCGCAGCACCCGGATCGCTTCGTAGACGGTGGCCTGATCAGAGATGGTGTTATAATCACCGATGGGCACCATAATTTCCGCGGCTGTCTTTTTCCCCTCAGCCATTTTTTCCCCCCGCTTTCAAAAAAGATAACAATGAGGTCAGGCAGTTTCAGTCCAGCAGCTCCCCGACGAACCAGAACAGGTCGATGGTTCGCACCACGCCCACTGGTTTTGTGCCCGCCAGAACCGGCAGGGAGTTGATGTTGTATTTGACGATGGTCAGAAGAGCCTCCATGATGGTGTCGTCTTCCTGCGCTGTGAGCAGATTGATGGGCCGCATGATTTTGCGGACATTGATGCGCAGGTCCCCCTGCAGGTGCGGGGTGAAGAAGAGGCCGGTAGGGTCGCCTTGCAAAATGTGCTCGACGAATTCGCGCATTTTGAGGGCGACCAAAAGGCCTCGCAGGGTAAGGAGGCCGACCAGTTTGTCGTTTTTATCCAGGACGATCAGAGACTGGAAGCCGTACCAGGTGCCGTCCTTCTGGTGGAACGAATCGCGCAGGGCGTGAATCGCCTCGATCACCATAGCGTCTTCATAAACAACGGGGTACTCCTCGATCGGGACCATGATGTCCCGCACCAGCCTGGTAATGGGCACTGGCCCAACCCCCTTTAATCCATAATCCCCAGGTCTTTCAGCTTGGCGTAAAAGGAACTCCGGTTCATTTTCAGCGACTGGGCCGCGGCGGAGCGGTTCCAGTTGTTTTCTTCCAGCGCCCGCAGGACGATCTCCCGCTCTACCTCGGAGACGATCTCTTTCAGGGACCCGCCTGGAATTTCGTTGAGCCAGTTGTAGCGGCGCGCCTTTTTCTTGAGCGTGACCGGCAGTTCTTCCACGCCCAGCACCGGGCCGGTGGACATCAGCACCGCCCGCTCGCAGATGTTTTTCAGCTCGCGGATGTTTCCGGGCCAGTCGTAGCCCATCAGGATGTCCATGGCTGCTTCGGAAAAGCCGCGGATGGCCTTGTTGTGCTCAGTGCTGCAACCCTTGACGATGTGGTTGACCAGGGCCGGGATGTCCGCTTTTCGCTCGCGGAGCGGGGGGAGGATGATCTCGACCACGTTCAATCGATAGTAGAGGTCTTCCCGGAACGCTCCGGCCTCAATGGACTTTTCCAGGTCCTTGTTGGTGGCGGCGACGATGCGGACGTCCACCTTGATCGTCTCGGTGCCGCCGACCCGCTCGAACTCCCGCTCCTGCAGCACCCGCAGCAGCTTGGTCTGGGTGGACATGGACATCTCCCCGATCTCGTCCAGGAAGATGGTTCCCCGGTGAGCCAGCTCAAACTTGCCTGGTTTGGAGGCCACGGCGCCGGTAAAGGCCCCTTTTTCGTGGCCGAAGAGCTCGCTTTCGAGCAGGTTCTCCGGAATGGAGGCGCAGTTGATCTTGACGAAGGGCCGGTCCTTGCGCACGCTGTTGTAGTGAGTGGCCTGGGCGACGAGTTCCTTGCCGGTGCCGCTTTCGCCCCGGATCATGACTGTGGCGTTGGTGTTGGAGACCCGCCCGATGATCTTATAGACGTTCTGCATGATCGGGGAGAGTCCGATCATGGCGTCGGTTTCCAGCTCGGCTATGTTTTCGCCGGACCGGGCCCGGTCAACCAGTTCTTTTACCTCCACGGCCTTTTTGACCACGTCGAGCATTTCAGTGATGCGCAGCGGTTTCATCAAATAATCGAAAGCGCCCAGTTGCATGGCCTCAATGGTGGTTTGGGTGGACCCGTAGGCTGTGATCAGGATGATCGGCATTCGATCGCCCCGCCGCCGCACCAGTTCCAGCACCTTGATGCCGTCGATGTCGGGCATGCGGATGTCCATGAGCACGACGTCGGGAGTCAGGGTTTCGATCTTTTCCAGGCCTTCGCTGCCGCTGCCGGCAACCTCCACCCGGTAGCCGCTGTGGGTCAGAATATCGGTAAGCGCTTCCCGCACGCTGGTCTCGTCGTCAACCACGAGAATCAGGCTGCTCATGTCATTCCCCCCTGGTTCGCAAGAAAATATGGAAGATCGTGCCCTGCCCGACCGTGCTTTCGACCTCAATGTGCCCCCCGTGGGCCTGGACGATCTCGTGGGCGATGGCCAGCCCGAGCCCGGTCCCTTTGGGACGGGTGGAGTAAAAGGGGTCGAAGAGGTGGGGCAGATTTTCCGGCGGGATCCCGCATCCGGTGTCGCCGATGGTGATCCGGACAAAATCTCCGCCACCGGTCAGTGCGGTGCCGACGGAGATGTTGCCGCCTTCCGGCATGGCCTGCACGGCGTTGAAAATGATGTTGACCAGCACCCGCTCGGTCTGGGCCAGGTCGATCCAGGCCGGCGGAATTTGCGGCGACAGATCCTTAATGATATTATACTTGCCGTAGAACACTTCGCCAAAGAAGGAAAGCACATTTTCCACCAGCGAGTTCACGTCGCCCATGCGAAATCTGGCCTCGGCCGGCTTGGCAAAATAGAGAAGCTGGTCGATGAGGGAATCCAGGCGGGAAATTTCCCGGTGCACGGTGGCCAGGGCCCGCTGATCACCGCCGTTGTTTTGGACCTGCCAGTGCTGAATATACATGCTGATCGAGGTTAGCGGGTTCCGGATCTCGTGGGCTACGCCGGTAACGAGCTTGCCCAGCGAGGCAAGGCGCTCCTGGCGGTGCAGCTTTTCTTCCAGCCGTACCCGCTCGGTGATATCACGGCAGCACAGAACCGCCCCGATCAGGTTGTCCAGGCCGTCTTTTAAGATAAAGGTGCTCAAGAGGTACTCCTGGAGCTGGTGGTTGCCCGGCGCTCTGGCCCAGGACACCTGCAGGTTGCGAAAATCGCGCTGCTCGTTCATGGTCCGGTCCAGCATAACCTGGAAGGGAGAACCCTTCGACAGTATTTCCCGGAAATTCTTTTCCCGGACCCCTTTGAGCAGAGAAAACATCTTTTGGGCCATGTTGTTGGCAATAATAATCCGGCCGCCGGTGTCCACCACCATGATGGCGTCGTCAATGGCCGCCAGCATGGTCTCATTGTAGAGGTTTAAGGCGGAGATGGTCTGGGCGAAGCGGTTGACCGCCCCGGTAATCTCGCCCAACTCGCCGGGCGCTTGCGGCAGCAGGCGGTTGTAGTCGTATTCCAGAAGGCGCACACCTTCCTTGATGGCCTGCACCTGGTTGACCAGCTGGCGGAAAATCAGCACCGCCCCGACCATGCCGAAGGTGATGATGATGCCCACCAGGGTGTAGATGGTGTACTCCACCTCGCGCCTCTGATTGTAATAGCTGGTCTCTGAGAGGTACTCGGCTGAGCGGATCACGCCTTCGACGGCGCCGGCCCGCACCAGCGGCTTGTAAACTTCGACGATTCCACCCTCTTCAGCCCCCAGGTGCTGGGTAAGGGTCGTTCTGTTCCCAAGGGCCTCGTCAAAGGCTTTTTTCCGGCGCAAGGAGAAGTTCTCGTTGAAGCGCTCGGTGCCGTCAAGAAAAACGTCAAGATCCGCTACATAGACGCCGATGTGGACATCGGGATATTCTTTTTTAAACTCGTCGATCACTCCGTTGACGTACGCGCCGAGAATCCGGATCTTATCCGGACGGCTTTTGCCGCCGGCCTGCTGATCGGCCAGGTATTGGGTCAGGCTGGTTTTGAGGCTCTGGTCAAAGGCGAAGGCAGCCTGGTTTAAATGTACTTTCTGGTTTTCCAACAGGGAGCTCTCACTGTTCTTGATGATGTGGAGCATGTAAAGGGACAGAAGAACGGTTACGAGCAAAAGGAGGGAGACCAGGCCGAGAATACGGTTGCCAAAGCTCTTGCGGGTACCTGTGATAAAATCGGTGAATTTCAATGATTCCCCAACTCCCCGGCTTCGTTGTCGTGATTACTATCATTTTACCATAAGAACAAATAATAAACGAGGTTCAGTGCCGCTTCGGCAAGAGCGGAGTATTTTGTGAAACGCTCGCCAAGGTGAACTGATTTGAAAAGGCTTGTGAAAAACTCGCCATTGGATAAGGGATAGATAGTGCGTTTTAAAGTCAATTCCGGGCAACCTTCTTGCCGATTGGGTGTCGCTGGACTAAAATAGCAAAAAGGGAGGTGCCTCAGATGGGTTTGCTGACGGTAAATGCGAAAGAAACAAAGTTGACGGTCGATTTGGGCGGCGCGAAGAAGTACGTGAATATAATCGCTGCGGTTGGTGTGGGTCTGGGCATCCTCGCGATAACTTATTTATCAGCGATGCAAGGGAACATTGAAGCCTTAAGTCAGGCATACCTCGGCTTTTGATATATTTTTTCTCTGTGCCTCCAGACGGGTTTTACTAATATTTCGAGCGCCTTCTCAGGGGTTAATTGAAACGTTTCATACTAATGAAAATGGATACGCTAGCAGGTACTCTCTGCGGCGCATCCATTTTTCCGCATAAAACTTTACGATTAGTTTCTTGCCAGAAACCTTTCCACCGCAGCCGCTTTCACCGGCCGCTTGGCCGTCTTGCTCTTCTTGCCGCCTTCGATTAACTGCAACTGGTTTTCCTTTTCCTCCGGCAGAGACATTTCAACCCGGTGCATTTCGGCGCGGAAGAAAGGTTCTGCCAGTGCCTTAACCATCCAATCGTGAATCTTTTTCCAGGAATTCATACCTGACATCTCCTTATAATTATTAAACTTTGGTCAGGTTGGCCGGAATTATATCCTGCCGGGCTGGCCCTTGTTCATTTGCTTCAGCGGCAAGCAGGGTTTTCCTGCCCTTCAGCATGCTGCCCAGGACGATTACCCCGGAGATGGCGAGAGCGAGGCACATGATGATGAAACTGATGTTTTTGCAGGTTATGATGGTGCTCTCAGTCAAGTGCATGACACCCAGTTCGTTCAGATAGGTCGGGATGGCGAAACCGCGGCTCACGGAGACAATCAGCATCACGGTGGCCATGACGAATTTAATCATGTAATCTTTCACGTAGGTGGTGCCGACTGCTCCCAACTGGACACCAATCAGGGAGCCGGCCAGAATCAGGACGACCATCCGGATGTCGACGTAACCCCCCATGGCCCAGGTAATGGAACCGGAGAGACCCATAACGAAGGCGATGACCAGTTCCGTCGCGGTGGCCACGATGGCGGGCACGCCCAGCACGTAAATCATGCCCGGGACTCCGATGAAGCCGCCCACCGCGATGGTGGCGGCCAGCATGCCGGTGCAGAACCCGACCGGAACGGTTACCCAGATGGATACTTTTGTATCGGCCGCTTTAAAAGTCAGGACCGGCGGAATCTTAATCTTTTTAACCTTCTCCACCAGGGGGGAGGTCGTATTTCCCGACTTGCCGCGCATGGTAGTGATCGCGTCATAAAGGATATACGCTCCCAATACCGTCAAGATACTTACAAATACCACGCTGACGTAGAGGTTTGAGCCTGCCGCGCCCCACTTTTCAATAATGACTTTCTGTACCTTGATTCCTATTTGAACACCGATTGTGGCTGATATGCCCATGATCAGCCCCAGCTTGATATCCACCTGGCCGTACTTGTATCTTTTATAGGCTCCCACCAGCGCTTTGGGAAACTTATGGCACATGTTGGTGGCGACGGCCACGGCGCCCGGCACGCCCAGGCTCATCATCCCGGGGGTCAGCACGAAGGCGCCGCCGGAGCCGATAAAGCCGCTGAGCAGCCCGCCGAGAAAGCCCAGGATGAACAGGAAGAGCACGCTGGCGGGTGTCAGTTCGACAAAAGTTTTGACGATGTCGGCGGCCCCCAGAGCTTCGCCGGCCGCTTCGCCGATGCCGGGAACAGCGAGTATGGTCAGCGCCCCCAGGCTCATCACGGCCAGATTTCTGGCCCGCTTGGATTGCTCAGGCTTCATTTCTAATGCCCTCCTTTGCCGTGCTTGATTGCCTTGAATCCCATGGCTTCAACAAGGTAATTGGCGAACGAGCCGTGAACGATAGAGAATATGAACGCGGTGGCGATTACCAGAATGGCAAAGTAGCCTCCCCTTGAAAAGTAGTCGGTTACGGTTGTTTCATGTAAGAACAGGACCAGGTAGGCCGCGATGGAAATAATTCCCCAGAAAATAGCGTATTTTACCGTGCTTGTTTTGCTGTTTTCCTTCAATTTGGTCACCTTAATCACCCTCCTGATAATTAAATTTTTTCTTTATCTAAGAAAACCGGTATGCCACCCCCTTTTTCATTTTGAAAGCGCCCAATCTCTGATGCAATTATCTGATGCAATTATCTGATACAATTAAATAATCGCAAAAAATATGCCAGCAGAGATTAATAAAAAATTCACAAGTTTAAAGGCTTTCTTGATCGACGGGGAGCTCAATTTGACCATAATTTAGACAGTGAGCTGACCAGATTCTAATCAAACTATCCGCTTCTTATTCCGGTACCCCTTGTTTTGCCTGGTTCAGGCGCCGGGAGCGCGCGCCCGGTTGACTAAAAAATAGACAGTAAATTCTGATAAATTTGGCTGAAGGGGGGAAAGCGCTAATTAGAACTTGAACAAGGGAAATGACCGGATTTTTTTGACGGTCCATTTTTTCACAAGTTTTGCGGCGGGCAGGGAACTGAGCGGGAGACCATGGCTGGGATCGTTCGCAACGGGGGTTGGGTCCGCCCGCTATCTTTTTTCCCCTCCCTGTGTTAAAATACTGTCGTTGCAAGCCTTTTATGGAAAGGAGCGCAGAATATGCATTTTGAACCGCGCGGTCTGGCTACCGGTATCGGCAGCATGCCCGGCACAGATCCGGCCGGCGCGCTGGCCGTCATAAAAGAATTCCTGACCGACATCCCCCACTGGCCGCAGCTGCCGAACCGCGGCAGCCAGGAGCATTTTATCAACCAATATTTGAACCCCCTGGTCAAGACCGGACTGATCACCGTGGAAGGGGACCGGGTCTATTTTGACCCCGGCCGCCCCGGCTGGCCGGACGGGCTGACACATTTTTACTCCCTGTACCTGGCCTGTGAAGCGGGCGAGCCGGGGGCGCTGGAGGAGTTCGCCTTTCCCCGGGCGGCGGCGGCCGGGTTTTACGCTTTTCTTGAGGAAATGGAAAAGGGCACGGGGCAGGCGCGGTACCTGAAAGGTCATGTGGTCGGGCCGCTCAGCGTGGCCTTCAACCTGAAAGACCAGCGGGGCCGGTTTGCTTATTACGACGAACAATTGCGGGACCTGATCATCAAAACCGTGGCCATGCATGCGGCCTGGCAGGCCGGGGCGCTCAGACGCTTCGGGCTGCCGGTCCTTATTTTCGTTGACGACCCGGCCATTAGCGCCTACGGGCAGCCGGCCTTTATTACGGTGACCCGGGAAATGATCAAGTCCAATCTGAAAGAGATCTTTGACGCCATTCACCGCTCCGGCGCCGCCGCCGGAGTACACTCCTGCGACGCCATCGACTGGTCAATCCTGTTTGAGTCGGACCTGGAAGTGGTCAGCTTCGACGCCTACAATTATTTTCTCTCTGTCGTGCCCTTCGTCTCTTCGCTGAAGGAGTTTCTGGCGCGGGGCGGCTCTCTCGCCTGGGGCATTGTGCCCACGCTCTACGGCAAGGCGATGGAAGAAGATGAAGAGAGCCTGCTTAAAATCATTTACGGGGAGTGGGCCGAGTTCACCTCCCGGGGCATTGAGCGGGAGACCCTCGCCCGCCGCTGCCTGATCACCCCGGCCTGCGGCACCGGGCTCCTGGAGCCCGAGCTGGCCGTCCGGATCTACCGGCTTACGGAGGCTGTTTCGAAAAAGATCCGGGAGCGGGAGGGCCTATAATGGCCGCCGGCGGCCGGGATTACCACCTGCACACCAGCCTTTGCGGCCACGCGGTGGGAGAAATGGAGGAGTACCTGGCTGCAGCCGAACGCGCGGGCCTGACCGAGGTGGGTTTTTCCGACCATCTGCCCCAGTATTTTCTCCCGCCGGATCAGAGGAACCCCGGCCTCGGGATGGGCGAAGAGGAACTGCCCCGCTACGTCGAAAAAGTGCTGCGCCTGCGCGAAGCGGCGGCGCCTGTGCGGCTGAAACTCGGGGCTGAGGCCGACTACGTGCCGGGGCATGAAGAGGCCCTGGCAAGAATCCTGGATCGCTACCCCTTTGATTACGTCCTTGGTTCGGTGCACTACATTGATGGATGGGGTTTTGACAACCCGGCACTGATTGACGGCTATTCCCGGCGGGACATCGGCCGGCTTTATGAGCAATATTTTTCCCTGCTCCAGGCGGCCGCCCGCACCGGCCTCTTCGACGTCATGGCGCACCCGGACTTGATTAAGAAGTTTGGTTACCGCCCCGCAGGAGACATTACCCCCCTTTACGAAGTAACGGCGCGGATCTTTGCCGAAGCCGGGGTCTGCGTGGAAGTAAACACGGCCGGGCTGAGGGTTCCGGCAAGGGAGCTTTATCCCGCGCCAGGCTTCCTGGCCGCCTGCCGGCGCCGGGGGGTTCCGGTAACTTTGGGTTCGGACGCCCATCGCCCGGATCAGGTTGGCCTCGGTCTGGCGGATGCGTTGAGGCTGGTCAGGGATTCCGGGTTCGGCGAAATCGCCTCTTTTTCAGGCCGGAAAATGGAACTGGTAAAAATATAACTGGTAAAATCAAATTGATGCAAAGCCCGGGCTTCCCCGGGCAGTTTTTTTCTCACTTTGATCGGGAATAAAGCCTTGGACGTACGGGGCTGTTGACGGGCGAATCCGGCTGACGGATACGCCGCTGGTTTAAGTGTTCCGGCTGTCCATGCAGCCGGAACACAGGTTTGTCAACAGCCATCCTGTTCTGGGTTTTTTTATTTTTTTTGTGTAAACATGTTTTCAAAGGAGGAATGTAAAAGGTAATGTAGAATACAAGTGGTGAATAGTGGTGATAAGTGGTGCGGAAAATACCGCTTTGGAGTGCCTGCCATGTTTATGGGAGAATACCAGCACAATCTAGACCCCAAGGGAAGGCTTTTTATCCCCGCCCGTCTCCGAGAAGGCCTGGGGGACCGCTTTGTTTTAACGAAGGGTCTGGACGGCTGTCTTTTTGCTTATCCGCGCACCGAATGGGACGCGGTAGAGCAGAAGCTGAAGTCCCTCTCCTTTACCAGGAGTGATGCCCGGGCCTTTGCTCGTCTTTTTTTCTCCGGCGCCACTGAATGTGAAGTGGATAAACAAGGGAGAATATTAATCCCGGGAAATCTTAGAGAATACGCCACCCTCAAAAAAGATGCCGTAATCCTCGGCGTTTCGTCCAGGGTGGAAATCTGGTCCAAGTCCCGCTGGGACGAGTACAGTGTCCGGACGGAGGCCTCCTACGAGGAGATCGCCGAAAAGATCGTGGAGCTCGACCTCGGCATTTGATGAGCATAATAAAGCTTCAAGTGGCATTCGACGAAGCGGGATGTCATTCGAGGCCGTTAGAGAGGCGTCGTGAACCATGGAGTACGTTCACTTGCCCGTTATGCCGGGCGAGGTGCTGGAAGGCCTCAAATTAAGAGAGAACGGGATCTACGTGGACTGCACCCTGGGCGGCGCCGGCCATAGCGCGGCCATTCTGGAGCGAACCGGCCCGGGGGGAGTGCTCGTTGCCCTCGACCAGGACCCGGCGGCAATTGACGCGGCCGGCAAAAAACTTGAAAAGTACAGCGGCCGCTTTTACCTGGTGCGGGAAAATTTCACCGCCCTGGGCGATGTATTGAAGCGCCTGGACCTCGACCGGGTGGATGGCGTGCTGTTTGACCTCGGCGTTTCTTCTTACCAACTGGACAATCCGGTAAGGGGATTCAGCTACCGTTATGACGCACCCCTGGATATGCGCATGGACCCAGGCGGTGCGGTTACCGCTGCGGATCTGGTGAATAGCCTGCCGGAGGGGGAGTTGGCCCGGGTGATCAAAGAGTACGGCGAGGAACGGTGGTCCAGCCGGATCGCCTCATTTATAGTTGAACAGCGGGCGCGCAGTCCGGTGACGACGACCGGGCGGCTGACCGAGATTGTCAAGATGGCGATCCCGGCCGCCGCCAGGCGCGCCGGTCCGCATCCGGCCAGGCGCACCTTCCAGGCCCTGCGCATCGCCGTGAACAATGAGCTGGGCATACTGGAAGGAGCCCTGCGGGACGCCGTGCGGGTTTTGCGCTCCGGGGGAAGGATCTGCGTCATTACCTTTCACTCTCTTGAAGACCGTATTGTTAAAGATTTGTTCCGCGGGCTTTCCCTCTCGTGCACCTGTCCAAAGGACTTTCCAGTGTGTGTTTGCGAGCGGGAAAGCGTGGTCAGGGTCATAACGAAAAAACCCGTTTTCCCTTCCGCCGCCGAAATGGAAATCAATCCCCGCGCCAGAAGCGCCAGGCTGAGGATCGCGGAAAAACTTTAACCTGCCGATCTGTTGCGCCAGGATTGCCGGACGCATTTTAACGGCGGAACTTCCCTTTGACAACGGTGCCCGCGGCAGTTTCTTCGCCGGAATTCGTTCTATTTTCCAGGGAGGTCGAATAACTTGATACTGGCTCAGGAAAAGAAAAATTACTATGGTTTGCCGGAGGAGTATTCCAGCCCTGCGCCGAAGCGCAGGCTGAAGCGGGTACCGTCCGGTCATAAACTGGTGCTTATGGGTTTTGTTGTCGCCGGTTTTTTGCTGGGAGCACTGACCATTTTTTACTATGCGCAGGTTTATGCCCTGGGCAGTCAGATCAACCGGATGGGAAATGAACTGGCTCGCCTGAGGGTGGAAAACGACGGCCTGGATGCGGATGTACATAAGCTGGCCGCGCTCGACCGCATTGAGCAGATCGCCTTGAACAAGTTGCATATGGTCAAGCCGGACAGCCGGGACGTCCTGCATGTTGCCATCGAAAACCCGGCCGCCGGCGTTCCGGCAGCGCCGGCTGGACAGGCGGTTCATCTTGCCGGTAATAAGCAGGCGGGCCAAAAAAACCCATTGCTCCAGGCCTTCACCGACCTGGTTAGCCAGTTGAGTGAAAGGGCCAGACCCGGCCGAAGCCGGGAGGAGATGTCTTTGGAGGGTTTCCATGCAGATGACGACCAGCATCTTAATTCGCAAAAGGATAACCGTGATCTTAATTGTGGCCTCGGCGCTCTTGATCTTGCTGATTTTTCGCCTGGCCTGGCTGCAGCTTGTTGAGGGGGACAGGCTGAGGGAAGAGGCGATGGAGGCGCGGATGCGCGACGTGCCGGTGGAAGCCAGGCGGGGATCTGTTTTTGACCGCAATGGCAATGAGCTGGTTACCAGCGTCAGCGTCGATTCTGCTTTTGCCTTTCCACCTCAGATTAAAGAGGAAGACTGTCGTCCTTATGCCGAGAAAATAGCGGCGGTATTGAAAATGGACCCGGAAGAAGTGTATAAAAAATTGAGTCAGAGAGCCGGCTTCGTCTGGCTGAAGAGGCGGATGGACTATGACTCGGCCCAGAAACTGAAAGAACTGATCAAGAACGACAAGCTGAACGGAATTGACCTGGTTGAGGAAAACAAGCGATTTTACCGCCAGGACACAATGGCCGCCCACATCCTCGGCTTTTCCGGCGACGACAACCAGGGCCTGACGGGGATCGAGGGCGTGTTCGATCAGGAACTGAGAGGTGTCCCCGGCCGCATCATAGTTGAAAAAGACGCAGTGGGCGGGAACATCCCCGAGGCCGTGCATAAATTAATCCCGCCAATCCAGGGAAACAACCTGGTGCTGACCGTGGATCAGAACATCCAGTTCTTTGTGGAAAGGGAACTGGACCGGATTGTCGACGCCCACCACCCCAAGCTGGCCGTGATTATCGTGACGAACCCAAAAACCGGCGAAATCCTGGCTTTGGGCAACCGCCCGACCTATCAGCCGGGAGACTGGCAAAAATACCCGCAGGCCGTTTGGGACCACAACCCGGCGGTCTGGTACAACTATGAGCCCGGCTCCACTTTTAAAATTATCACGGCGGCGGCAGCCCTGGAAGAAGGAGCGGTCCGGCCCGGCGACACTTTTTACGACCCGGGTTTTATCAAGGTGGCTGACCGGACCATCCGCTGCTGGTACGACGGCGGCCATGGCTCCCAGACCTTCGAAGAAGTGGCCATGAACTCCTGTAACCCCGGTTTTATTACAGTCGGTCTGCGTCTGGGCAAGGAAAAATTTTATAAATACGTCCACGCTTTTGGTTTCGGCCAGGTAACGGGGCTCGGCCTGCCGGGTGAGGAAGCAGGCATCGAGATCCCGGAAAAAGAAGCCACGGAGCTCAATATCGCAACCATGTCCATCGGACAGTCCATTGCCGTGACGCCCATCCAGCTCCTGACGGCGACGTCGGCCGTGGCCAACGGCGGCCAGCTCTTAAAGCCCTACCTGGTCAAGGCCGTGACGGGCCCGGACGGCAAGGTGATTAAGGAATTCAAGCCCGAGCTGGTCCGGCAGGTGGTTTCCAGGAACACGTCCCAGGTCTTGATGGGGCTTCTGACCAACGTGGTTTCGAAAGGAACCGGCAAGAACGCCTTTGTCGATGGCTACGGAGCGGCCGGCAAGACGGGAACCGCTCAGGTGGTGGAGACCGGCGGCTACGCGGATGGGAAGTACGTGGCTTCTTTTATGGGATTCGCGCCCGCCGATGATCCCCGGATTGCCGTCCTGGTTATGGTGGCGGAGCCGAACGGGGGGAGCTACTTCGGCAGTCAGGTGGCGGCCCCGGCTTTTAAAGCCATCGCGGAAGACACCCTGCATTACCTGAAGGTGCCGGAAAGGCCCGGCGTCGAAAGGCCGAAAAAGCTTTTCGAAGTGGAAGAAAAGAAAGTCCGGGCGCCGGTGCCCAACGTGGCTTACTACCCCCTTGAAAACGCCCGGAACATCCTTAAAAACGCCGGCTTTGTGGCCCAGGTCAGAGGTTTTGGAAGCATAGTCGGAAACCAGGTGCCTAAAGGCGGGGCCGAGGTTTTGAGCGGCACGACGGTGATCCTGGAACTAATCGAATCCGGGCCAGGCGGAGTGGTCCCGGTACCCGACTTGAAGGGCCTGACCATGAAAGAGGCGGCAAGCGTATTAGATCAGATCGGGCTGGCGCTGAACCCTTCCGGAACAGGCTTTGCGACCGGGCAAAAGGTGGCGCCGGGCACGAAGGTGCCCAAAGGAACCGGCATTGGAGTGGATTTCAGTCCTCCAGCGGTGCAGACCCTGCGCGACTAGTATTTTTTCCGCGAATTTTTGGTATAATTTAGCCAGCGAGTAAAACCAATCCACCTTATTTTGCGGGGCAGGGTTGTGCGCAAACATGGGGCGCAAACATGGCAAACATGGGGACGGTTCCGTTGTTTGTCCCCCAAAGACATGGGAGGAGACATGGGGGACGGTTCCATCGTCTCCATCGAAAGACAGGGGAAAGACAGGGGGACGGAAAGACAGGGGGACGGTTCCGTTGTTTGGAAGGGAAGACATGGGAAGACATGGGGACGATTCCGTCGTCGCCGAAACGAAAACAATAGAACCGTCCCCATGTTCGCATGTTCGCCCGCTGTTCCGCCCATGTTCCGCCCATGTTCCGCCCGTACCCATGTTCGTACATGTTCGTACACTGGACCAGGAGGATTTTCAATGCTTTTTAGAGAATTGCTTGCCAAAACGAAGCCCTGTGCCGCCGGCGGCGCCCTGGATGTTCCGGTGTTGGGTATTGCCCGCGATTCCCGCCAGGTCAAGCCGGGAAGTGTTTTTGTCGCCATCGAGGGCTTTCGGGCCGACGGCCACGACTTTATCGGGCCGGCCCTGGCAAGCGGGGCGGTGGCTGTAGTGATGCAGCGCCCCGTAACCCTGCCGGAAAGCACCGGCTGGGCGCTGGTGGAGGACACGCGGCTGGCGCTGGCACTCCTGTCGGCCCGCTTTTACGGCGACCCGTCACAGAAGCTCAAACTGGTGGGTGTGACGGGAACCAACGGCAAGACCACCACCACCAACTTGATTGCTTCGATGCTGGAATCTTGCGGGTGCGTGACAGGCCTGATCGGGACCGTCCACAACCGGATCGGCGGCCGGGTCATCCCGGTGAGCCACACCACTCCGGACTCTCTCGAACTGCAGGCGCTGCTCGCCCGGATGGCGGATGAAGGGGTGAGTGCGGCCGTGATGGAAGTTTCGTCCCACGCTCTGGCCCAGCGCCGGGTGGAGGGATGCGAATACGATGTTGCCGTTTTCACCAACCTGACCCAGGACCACCTGGACTTTCACCGGGACATGGAGGACTACCGGGAGGCAAAGTTAACGCTTTTTGCCGCCCTTTCTCGCCCCGGCCTCAAAAATGGTGCAAAGTTTGCCGTGATCAACGCTGATGACCCGGCCGCCGCGAGCTTCGTCAAGGCCTCCGGCGGCAGCGCCGTGATCACTTACGCGGTTGACCGGTCGGCCGCCGTCCGGGCCACAGACCTTCGCGTGACGCGGCGGGGTGTTTCCTTTACGGTGGATAGCCGGTGGGGCGGGTGTCTCTTAAATCTAAAACTTACCGGGCTGTTCAACGTTTACAACGCCCTGGCCGCTTTTGCCGCCGGCATTGCCCTGAACATCCCCATGGAAAAGAGCAAGCAGGCACTGGAGAATGTATCCGGTGTGCCCGGCCGGTTCGAGCTGGTCGAGCGCGGGCAGGATTTCGCGGTGGTGGTGGATTACGCCCACACCCCCGACGGCCTGGAAAATGTTTTGAAGACCGCGCGGCAAATTGCCGCAGGAAAGTTGATCACGGTTTTTGGGTGCGGCGGGGACCGGGACCGCGCCAAGCGGCCGCGGATGGGCGCCATTGCTGTCAGTTACAGCGATTATGCCTTGCTCACCTCCGACAACCCCAGAACCGAGGACCCGGTCAAAATCATCGAAGAGATCGAAGCCGGGGTCAGGGCTGTGGCAGGACGGGACCGTTATGCCGTGGAACCGGACCGGCGCCGGGCCATCCGGGCGGCCGTAAATATGGCCGGTCCGGGTGACGTGGTGGTTATCGCCGGCAAGGGCCACGAAGACTACCAGATCGTCGGGACGGAGAAGTTTCCCTTTGACGACCGGCTGGAGGTGGCAAAGGCGCTTCTTGAGCTCGGTTACGGCGCCATTCCGAAAACGTAAACGCTCATGGCCCCGCGGGTCACAGACTGTGAAGAAAATAGGTTGGCGTTCCTCTTTTTCAACGCTCATGCAGTCTGCCTGTCGATACCTGCGCGCTATTTGAGCCAGTCTGCATGCCTGCACGCGCTATAGAACGCAGCCGGTGCTCCGCGCCGCTTTGGGTAATCCCCCGGACCGGCAGCGATGCTTTTACTGTACTTGTTGATGAAAGTAGTTTTAAGGAAAACAGGGGTTCAATATGATTAAAGCTACGCTGGAGGAAATTGCCCAGGCTGTGGGTGGCCGGCTGCTGCAGGGAGACCCGGCTATTGTGTTTAATGCGGTTTCGACCGACACCCGCAAGCTAAAAGGGGGCGAAATATTTTTTGCCCTGACCGGTGAGCGGTTTGACGCTCACGATTATCTGGGCGAGGCCGCCGCGCGGGGCGCCGCGGCCCTGGTTGTGGCCAGGGAAACCGCTGTGCCGCCCGGAATCCCGGTCATTTTGGTCCGGTCCCCCCGGGCTGCCCTTCAGGCGCTGGCGCGGCACAACCGGGAAAAGTGCGCTGTGCCGGTTGTCGGCGTAACCGGCAGCACGGGCAAAACCACGACCAAGGACATCCTGGCCGCGGTTTTAGGGGCCCGGATGCCCGTCATCAAGACGGAAGGCAATCTCAACAACGACATCGGCCTGCCGCTGACCCTCCTGTCAATGGACCGCGGCTGCCGCGCCGCGGTGGTGGAAATGGCCATGCGCGGGCCGGGGGAGATAGACCTCCTTTGCCGGGTGGCGCGCCCGACGGCGGCGATCATCACCAACATTGGCGAAACTCACCTGGAAAGGCTGGGTTCGGTGAGCAACATCGCTGCCGCCAAGGGGGAGATTCTCGACCACGTCCCTGCGGGAGGCTTCGCGCTGATCCACGCGGACAGCCCGTTTGTCGGGCGCGAGGCCGGCCGCTGCCGGGGTAAGGTGATCACCTTCGGCAGTGGCGGGAACGCCTGTTTACACCCCCTTGACGTTGAAGTGGCGGAGGGCGGAAGCCGGTTTACCACAGTGAGCGGCGGTGTGAAGCAGCGTTTTTTTCTCCCTCTGCCGGGCCGCCATAATGTTGTTAACGCCCTGGCCGCCATCGGCGCGGCCCGCGAGCTCGGGCTGACGCCGGGGGAGATCGCCGCCGGGCTGGCCTCCGCCGCCCTGACCGGGATGCGCCTGGCGGTTTTCGACTGCGGCGGGCTGACGATCATCAACGACGCTTACAACGCGAACCCCGCTTCCGCCAGAGCGGCGCTTTCAACGCAGTTTGACCTCGCCGGCGCCCGCCGCCGCCTGGCCGTGCTGGGCGGCATGTTTGAGCTCGGCGCCCGCGCGGCTGCGGGCCACCGGGAGGTGGGCGAGGAGGCCGCCGCCCTGGCGGTCGACGGCCTGGTTACCGTGGGGGACCTGGCCATCGGGATTGCCGATGGCGCCCGGAAGGCGGGGCTGCCGCCGGCGCGAATTTTCCACTGCGCCGGAAATGAAGAGGCGGCCGGCGTTCTGGGGGAGCTTCTGCGGGAAGGGGACGTGGTGCTCGTCAAGGGGTCCCGCGGCATGAGGATGGAAGAAATCGTTGATTATTTAAAGACACGGGCAATACCGGCCGGGACGGCATAAGAACCTGATCAAGCGGGGACAGGGAGGCAGTAATGAAAAAAAATCGAAACGTTTTCTTCGTCGTTGGCCTGATTGTCCTTTTCACTGTCGGTATGCTTGTCGTCCCGCGGATAGGCGGGGAAAAAGAAAGGCTGTGGCAGGCCTTTGCCGTCGCCGTTCCTGTTTCCCTGGCGATCGGGCCCCTCGTCATTCCGCTGCTCAAGAGGCTGAAGTTTGGCCAGAACATCCGGTCCGACGGCCCGGCCCGTCATCTCCAGAAGGCAGGCACTCCAACCATGGGCGGGATCATTTTTTTGGCCGGTTTTTTAGCGGCCGCCTTCTTCACGGCGAGGGACCGGCCGGACGCCCTGGCCGTGGTGGCGATGGCCATGGGCTACGGGCTGATCGGCTTTCTGGACGACTATATTAAAGTGGTGCTGAAAAGGTCCCTCGGCCTCCGGGCGCGGGAAAAACTTTTCAGCCAGGTGGCGCTGGCCCTCGTCCTGGCCTTCCTGGCGCCCTCCGTACTCGGGCGGGGCACGGAAATAGCTGTTCCCTTCAGCGGTTTTTTCGATCAGGACGGCCTGTACCTGATTCTCCCCGGGTGGATTTTTGTTGTTTTTACCGTGCTGCTGGTGGTGGGCATGGCCAACGCGGTCAACCTCACCGACGGTCTGGACGGCCTGGCCGGAGGGAGCAGCCTGCTGGTGTCGGCAGGGCTGATGCTGGTCGCTCTGGCGGCGGGAAAAGACGGGGTTGCGCTCGCCATGGCCTCGCTGGCGGGGGGGTGTCTGGGATTCCTCTATTACAACCGGCACCCGGCCAGGGTCTTCATGGGCGACACCGGTTCCCTGGCTCTCGGAGGCGCCCTGGCGACGGCGGCCGTAATCACCAAAAGCGAGCTGTTCCTGCTCCTGATGGGCGGCATTTTTGTCGTGGAAACGCTCTCTGTGATCATCCAGGTCGTGTTTTTCCAGACGACCGGGCGGCGAGTCTTCCGGATGAGCCCGCTGCATCATCACTTCGAACTGGGCGGCTGGGGGGAGAACCGGGTGGTGATCACCTTCTGGCTGGTCACGCTGTTCCTGGTGGCGCTGGGTCTGGCGGGGACATATGGTTTGTTCAGCCACTAAAAAAGTTTACGGCATACCGTGCAAAACTCCTGACTGGACGACTTGGGAAGACCAAGCAGCATCGCCAGGGGAACTTTTCATTTGAGAGGCGAAAAAATGTGTTGGAACTGCAAGGTAAAAAGGTGTTGGTGGTCGGGGCCGGCAAGAGCGGTCTGGCCGTTGCCAGGTTTTTGCTGGGCAAGCAGGCCGAGGTGGCTTTAACCGATGCCAGAAGCGTGGAAATTAAAGGTGAGCTGGCTGAACTGGCCGCAAAAGGGGCTGCCCTGCGCCTGGGGGAATACCCAGCGGTGCGGCCGGACCGGTTTGACTTCCTGGTGGTGAGCCCCGGGGTTCCCCTGACCGAGGCTCCCATCCGGGCGGGTTATCAAAAGGGGATTCCCGTGCTGGGCGAACTGGAACTGGCCTGGCGCTTTACCACATCGCCGGTGGTGGCGGTGACGGGCACCAACGGCAAGACCACCACCACCACGTTGATTGGGCAAATTTTGCGCAATGCCGGGAATAGAACTCTGGTGGCGGGGAACATCGGCCTGCCCCTGGTCAGCGAAGTGGAAAATTACGGGCCGGAAGATTACATAGTGGCGGAAGTTTCCAGTTTTCAGCTCGAGACAACCTGGTTGTTCAGGCCGAAGGTGGGGCTTATCCTCAACGTCACTCCCGACCACCTGGACCGGCACGGGAGCATGGATAACTACGCCCGGGCCAAGGCGCGGATCTTTAAAAATCAGGGGCCGGAGGACTGCGTGATCCTCAATTACGACGATGACGCCACCCGCCGGCTGGCTGAAGACGTGCCGGGCCGGGTCCTGTTTTTCAGCCGGCGCCAGGAGTTGGAAACGGGCGCCTGGGTCAGCGGGGACGCCATCGTTTACAACCTCGGAAAAGGCGTGGAAGCGGTCTGCCCGGTCGCCAGTCTGGGCATTCCCGGCGCTCACAATCTGGAAAACGCGCTCGCGGCCGTCGCTGCGGCGGCGGTTCTCGGAGTGAGGACAGACGTGGTGGCGGATACCCTGAGCGGTTTCCGGGGCGTGGCGCACCGGCTGGAGTTTGTGGCGGAGATCGACAGCGTGCGTTATATCAACGACTCTAAGGGGACCAACCCGGACGCGTCGATCAAAGCACTGGAATCCTTCGCGGCCCCGGTGGTCCTGATTGCCGGCGGCAAGAACAAGGGCGGCGATTTTGCTCCGTTCGCGATCAGGGTCAAGGAAAAGGCCAGGGTGATGGTGACGCTCGGCGAGAGCGGCGGCGACATCGCCGCCGCCGCCCGGGAGCAGGGTTTTAACGCGATCCTGCCCGCCGGCGGTTTTGAAGAAGCGGTTCTGCTGGCGCACCGCGCCGCGCGTCCCGGGGAGATCGTCCTTTTGTCGCCGGCCTGCGCCAGCTGGGATATGTTCAACAGCTACGAGGAGCGCGGCGACCTGTTTAAAAAAATCGTCAGAAGCCTTGAAAACAAGGGGTAGTGTTTCTGCCTTGCAGAAGGAAAACCGCGTTTTCCTCGGGAAAGCAGTCCATTTCAGCAGCACTAACCACCAAAAGGAGGCAGGCCTGTGCAGCCGAAAAAGAGCTCAACCGATTTCGTGCTGTTCATCACCGTGTTGACGTTGCTGGCAATCGGAGTCGTCATGGTTTTCAGCGCCAGCGAGTACAGCACACTGGTCTTATACGGAGATAGTTTTCACTATTTCAAACTCCAGCTGGGCTGGTCTATGCTGGGGCTTTTGACGATGTTCCTGGTGAGCAATTATGAATACCGGAGGCTGAAACATTATATCTGGCCGATTCTGATTGTCTCTTTCGTCGCGCTGGTGGCGGTGCTGATTCCGGGCATCGGCCGGGAAAGTCTGGGCGCCAGGCGCTGGATCGTCCTGGGGCCGGTCGGCTTCGCTCCGGCCGAGATGGTCAAACTCTGCCTGATCATTTTTACCGCATACGGCCTGGCCCGGCAGAAGGACAAAGTGAAGTATTTTTCCAGGGGTATTTTGCCCTACATGATGGTGATGGGCCTGGCCGCCGGACTGATCCTGCTGCAGCCGGACCTGGGCACGGCCGTGTCGCTGGCGGGGATTGTGATGATTATGATCTTTGCCGCGGGCGCCCGGCCGGTCCACCTCGGCAGCCTGGCCGCTGCGGGAGTGGTGGCGGTGGCTTTTGCCATTGCCTTGAAACCATACCGCTTACAGCGATTCATGGCTTTCCTGGACCCCTGGGCCGACCCGCTGGGAGACGGCTACCACATCATTCAGGGTCTTTACGCCATCGGCTCGGGGGGGATTTTCGGCCTCGGCCTGGGCCAGAGCAGGCAGAAGTTTCTGTACCTGCCGGAGAACCACACCGACTTCATCTTTGCCATTGTCGCCGAGGAAATGGGGTTTTTCGGCGCCAGCCTGCTGGTGGTCCTGTTCCTGCTGTTCATCTGGCGCGGCTTGAAGATCGCCATGACCTCCCCCGATCCTTTCGCCAGCCTGCTGGCGACCGGCATTACCGCCTGGGTGGGGGTGCAGGCCATCATCAACATCGGTGTGGTTACCGGTTCCCTGCCGGTCACCGGCATTCCGCTGCCTTTTATCAGCTATGGCGGAACCTCCCTGGTCTTTACCATGGCCGGCGTCGGGCTGCTGCTCAATATATCAAAGTATTCGACCCCGCGGTGAGGTGTTTGATTTGCGCTTTTTAGTCGCAGGCGGCGGTACTGGTGGCCATATATACCCGGCCCTGGCCATTGCCCGTGGATTATTGGAAAAGTTTCCCGGGGCTGAGGTGCTTTACATCGGCGCCAGAGGAGGGATGGAAGGCGACATCGTGCCCGGGGAAGGGCTTGCCTTCCGCGGCATCACGGCCGCCGGTCTGGTGCGTAAGGTTTCCCCGGAAAACCTGGTTGTGCTCTGGCGGGCCGTTAAGGGTTTTTACGAAGCCCGCCGCATCATCCGGGAGTGGAGGCCGGACGCCGCCGTCGGCACCGGCGGTTATGTTTGCGGCCCGGTAATTCTGGCGGCGGCTATAAATCGTGTGCCCACCCTGATTCACGAGCAAAACGCGTTTCCCGGCATCACCAACCGCCTGCTTTCGCGTTACGCGGGCCGGGTGGCCGTGACCTTTGCCGATTCCCTCCCGTACTTTGCCAAAAAAGAGACGGTGATCCTGACCGGGTTGCCCGTCCGGCCGGAAATTCTCCGGGCGGACAGGGGAACGGGGCGAAAGAGCCTGGGTCTGCCGCGCGACTCTTTTGTTCTTTTTTCTTTTGGCGGAAGCCGGGGCGCCCGGAGTATCAACCGGGCCATCGTGACGGTCTTGAAATTTTTTCAGGGAAAGCCCGGCATTCACTGCCTCCACGTGACGGGTAAGGAACTGTACACTGAATTTCAGAATGACTGTAAACAGGCGGGTATTAATATGGACGATATTGGGAATGTTACCATTAAACCCTATCTATATAACATGCAGGACGCGATGGCGGCGGCCGATCTGGTCGTTTCCAGGGCGGGCGCGGCAACCCTGGCCGAGTTGACGGCGCTGGGAATACCGTCCATCCTGGTGCCGTATCCCCATGCGTCGGAAAATCACCAGGAATACAACGCCAGGGCCTTGGAGAAGGCCGGCGCCGCCGCGCTGCTGCCGGACCGTGACCTGAACGGGCCATCCCTGCTAAAGAAGGTGAACCAGATGATGATGGACCAGGAGAAGCGGGCCGCGATGGCGGCAGCCTCTAAAAAGCTGGGCCGGCCGGACGCCTTGCAGGATATCGTAGAAGCTGTCGCCGTACTGTTGGCATCCCGTTGACGGCAGTTTCTTGACGCTATTTTTTGACAACTGCTCGCAGGACAAGCCGTGCTTTTCGCTGTAACACCTTTTTGCGGAAAAGCATAGTATAATATATCTTTTGAAGTGCAGATCAATTTTTTGGCTTGCCCCGGCAAAGGAAGGAGATGTGATTGAGTGCCAAAAACGCAGCACGTCCATTTTGTCGGGATCGGTGGTTCGGGGATGAGTGGGATTGCCGGGATCATGAGGGGACTTGGCTGCCGGGTGACCGGTTCCGACCTGAAAATTTCGGCGGTAACGAGCTGGCTTGAATCATTTGGCATAACCTGTTACACCGGCCACGCTGCGGAAAACATTCACGGAGCAACCCTGGTGGTTGCCTCCACGGCCATCCCCACCGATAACGTGGAGCTTGTGGCGGCAAAGAACAAGGGTGTGCCGGTGCTGCACCGCAGTGAAATGCTGGCGCTGCTGATGCAGAGGCAGAAGGGTATTGCGATTGCCGGCGCCCACGGGAAGACCACCACCACGAGCATGATGGCCCTGGTGCTGGAGAAAAACGGAATGGACCCCACCATTGTCATCGGAGGTGAATTGTCGGAAATTGGCGGCAGCGCCAAGCTGGGCGGGGGGGAGTACCTGGTGGCGGAGGCGGACGAGAGCGACGGGTCATTTTTAAGGCTTGAGCCGGCGATTGCGATTGTAACCAACATTGAGGACGATCACCTGGACCATTACAAGAATGTCGAAAATATCGTGCAGGCTTTTTGGGACTTTATGCAGAAAGTGCCGCTCAGCGGCCTGGCGGTGGTTTGTCTGGATGATCCGAAAATCCGGAAATTGCTGGAGAAATACGACCGGCCCTGTCTGACCTATGCTCTTGAACAACCTGGCGCGGACTACACCATGGAAGTAGTCCGGTTAAATGGAACGGCTACCTCGGGCGACGTCTACTGGCGCGGCGAGAAACTGGGCCGGCTGGAACTCTCCGTGCCGGGAACGCACAACCTCTCAAACGCGCTGGCGGTCGTGGCGGTATGCCGGTTTATCGGCCTGGAATTCAAAGAAATCGCCGCCGCGCTCAACTCCTTTAAAGGGGCGGGCCGCCGGTTTCAGCTCGTCGGTGAAGTCAACGGGATTCGGGTCGTCGACGATTACGCCCACCACCCGTCGGAAGTCGTCGCCACTTTGAGGGCGGCCCGCCAGGTGAAAAACGGCCGGATCATCAGTGTCTTCCAGCCCCATCGCCACACCCGGACGGCGCTCCTGTGGAAGCGGTTCGGAGAAGCCTTTTCCGGCGCTGACCTGATTATCATTAACGACATCTACAGCGCCGGAGAGCTGCCTATTGAAGGCGTGAACGCCCAGTTGATCGTCTCGGCCATCGAGAGGCACGAAGGCCGCAGCGTGGTCTACCTGGCCACCCGGCAGGAAATCGTGAATTACCTGGCCCGGGAAGCCCGGCCCGGCGACCTGGTTCTGACCATGGGAGCGGGTGACATCGGATCAGTTGGAGTCGAACTGGTGCGGCGGTTAAAAGGAGAGTTTTAATTGGACTCTGCATCTTTATACGGAGAACTGCTATCGCTGATGCCCGGCCGGGTGCAGGCAAATGAGCCGCTGAACAGGCATACCAGCTGGCAGATCGGCGGCCCGGCGGATCTGTTCGTCGAGCCGGCCGGCCGCCGGGAATTGCAAACGGCCGTGTTCTTCGCCCGTGAATGGGGTATCCCCCTGACCGTAATTGGTTACGGCACTAACCTCCTGGTGTCCGACCGCGGCGTCAGGGGGATCGTCGTCAAAATAGGCCCGAAGCTCGGCCGGATTACGGTCCGGGGTACTGAGCTGGTGGCTGAGGCCGGCGCCAGACTAGCCCGCGTGACAGCCGCGGCCTTCAGGGCCGGTCTGTCCGGCTTTGCCTTCTCGGCCGGCATTCCCGGCGCCGTCGGCGGCGCAGTTGTGATGAACGCCGGGGCGTTCGGCCATTCGATCGGAGAAGTGGTCCGGAACGTGTTGATCCTGTCCAGCGACGGTAATTTTTCAGACAAAACCAGGGAAGAAATGGGCTTCAGCTACCGTTCAAGCATTCTTCAAAGGGAACCGGCTATTGTTGTTGAGGCGTCCTTTACCCTGCAGGATGGCGCCCCGGAGCAGATCCGGCGGGAGATGAAAGAGTGTTTGGACCGGAGAAAACAATTGCATCCCCTGGCTCTGCCAAACGCGGGAAGTGTGTTTAAAAACCCTCACGGTCATTCTGCCGGGCAATTGATTGAAGCGTCCGGCTTGAAAGGGCTGACCATCGGGGGGGCGCGCATATCTTTGAAACACGCCAACTTTATCGTCAACCAGGGCACGGCCACGGCCCGGGACGTAGCCCTCCTGATCGACCGGACCGTGCTAACGGTGCGGGAACGGTTTGGGATCGAACTGCAGCCGGAAGTTAAATTTATCGGTGACTGGTAACTGGCGGCGCATTTTATTTGTTCAGCGGCAAAAGAGCGCTATTTTTCTCCACTGTTGTACATCTGGCATTTTGTGCTTTTAGCAGCGGGGGTAAATAAATGGAAAAATTTTTAATCGTGGGAGGCAACCGCCTGAAAGGAGCTATCCGTACCAGTGGCTCCAAAAACGCCAGCCTGCCCATCCTGGCAGCCACCATTTTATACGGGGGCAAAACTGTCATTCACGAGGTGCCGGGGCTCAGGGATGTAATGGTGATGAAGGATGTGCTAACCTATCTGGGCGCGAAGGTCCGGTGTGAAAACAGTACCCTTGAAGTGGACACCGCGGCTATCCGGACCGTTGAGGTTTCCGAGGCGCTGATGCGGCGCATGCGGGCGTCCAACCTTGTCCTGGGCGCCCTCCTCAGCCGCTTCGGCCGGGCCAAACTTTCCTATCCGGGCGGCTGCCAGATCGGAAGCCGCCCGATGGACCTGCATTTGAAAGGGCTTACGGCCATGGGCGCCGTCATTACGGAAAAGTACGGCTATATTACAGCTGCGGCCGAGAGGCTCACCGGCGCGGAGATTCACCTGGATATGCCCAGCGTAGGCGCGACCGAGAATATCATGATGGCCGCCGTCCTGGCCGGCGGGGTGACCGTCATCCGGAATGCGGCCAAGGAACCGGAAATCGTCGACCTGCAAAATTTCATCAACAGCATCGGCGGCCGGGTCAAAGGGGCCGGTATGGACACCATTAAGATTGAAGGGGTCGAGCAAAAAGATCTCCGGCCGGCAGAGCACACGGTTATTCCAGACCGGATTGAGGCGGGCACCCATATTGTGGCCGCGGCCATCGCCGGCGGAGAAGTTGTGGTCTCCAACGTAATTCCAGAGCACCTGGAGCCCCTTTTCGCTAAATTGCGCGAGACCGGAGTGAGTCTGGAGGTTGGAAACGACTGGGTGCGAGTACGGGGACCGGAGCAGCTTGAGGCGGTCGATGTAAAAACAATGCCTTACCCCGGTTTCCCGACGGATATGCAGCCGCAGATGATGGCGCTCCTCTGTTATGCCAGAGGCACCAGCATCATTTCCGAGACCATCTTCGAAAACCGCTTCAAACACGTCGGTGAACTGCGGCGGATGGGCGCGGAAATCAAAGTGGAAGGCCAGACGGCCATTGTCAAAGGGGTCGGCAAGCTTAGCGGCGCTTTCATCGAGGCCAGCGACCTGCGCGCCGGGGCGGCGCTGGTCCTGGCCGCGCTGGGGGCGGATAACGGCACCGTTTTAGAAAACGTGACCCACATCGATCGCGGCTACGAGCGGCTGGAAGCGAAATACAACGCCCTGGGGGCGAGAATTATCAGAGTTCACAATTAATGTGGCTCTTTTTTTGATTGGCGGAGGGACAGGCGGAAAGACGGACCTGAAAACGCCTTCCTTTGTTAATGCGCGCGTGGGATTATTTTTCGAAATGTTGCTTTTACAACATTTTCCTGGCAAGGCAAGAACCGTCCCCACTTGCCCCACTTGCCCCTTGTCGAATCTTATAAAAAAAAATATATTAGCAGAAGGATTTCGATAAAAAACGTGGAATTGACACTTATTGAGCAATGTGGTACATGTTTTACATAGTGGAAGCTATGAACACCGCAGGCAATATTTGGGCATCTGCCGCGGTGGGAGCCAGTGATGCAACCGGCCGTCTTTTTTGTGGCCGGTTTTTCCTTTTCAGGTGAGCTCAATAGATGCGCTCAAATTAGCCAAAATTTTATATGCCATACCAGATTTTTTCTCCTGCAACGGACATATGTTTTTTTACGGGCGAACTCAAGGAGTGTTATCATGTCACGGGCTGAACTGCTAACTGAGATAGAAAGGCTTCGCTCAATGATGAACGGCCTGGCCGCCTCAGGTTCCGACTTCGCAGATGTGCTTGAAGTCAGCCAGCGGCTGGATGAGCTCATCGTTATGTACCACAAGAATGCCGCTGTGTAGGGCGGCATATTTGATTTATCCTGTTCTATCACCTCGTCTCCCTGTATTTATCCCGGTAAGCAGCTTTACATAAAACCAGATTGCCTCCACATTGATCACCGGCAAGAGGGTCCTTTGCCTTGGATGCCGGTTTTTTCTCCGTAAAAATAGCCGGATCAGGTATTGTATTGTGGTCGGGTAGTTCTTGTATTGTCTGGACAACTTGGTATAATTAAAATGTGAGTTATTTACTCTGTACCGTGCCGGGAGGCGGGATATTGACCGGTTTACCGCACACAAGAGCCACGCCACGGAAAAGAAGGAATATGCTGGAAAACATTTTTTTTATTTTACTGGTGCTGACGGCCGGCTTCATCCTCCTGAAATCGCCCGTGTTCGAGGTGCGCCGGGTTCAGGTGGCGGGATATCAATCTCTGGAGGAAGAAAAGATCCGGGCTGCGGCAAATATCGGTTTGGGAACCAATATTTTTAAGGTGAATTTGAACGAGGCCGCGGCGGATATCAAAATGATCCCGCTGATTAAGGATGTCTGCGTCCGGCGTGCTCTGCCCGCCGCCATCGTCATTGAAGTGTCGGAGCGGGAACCGCTCGGGCTTTTGCCCGCCGGCGATGGATTTGTCGAGGTGGACGCGGAAGGGGTTTGCCTCCGCAAAGCAAGCGCGGCTGTACCCGGCCTGCCTCTGCTGACCGGCGTTCAGGCGGCTCTTCCAGCTCTCGGGGAGCCGGTTCAGGCGGCGAACCTGAAGGAGACTCTTTCGGTAATCGCCGGGCTTCCGGCCGAGGTGGTGCGGGAGCTTTCCGAGGTGCACGCCGGCGAAAGCGGCCAGGTGGTGCTGTATACGCTGGACAACGTCCAGTGCCGTTTTGGTTTGCCTGAAAACATCTCCGAAAAGGGCCAGGTTTTTACCCAGGTGCTGAAGGAAGTGCGCAGACAGGGAGCAAAAATTCAATATTTAGACCTGTCTTGCGCCGGCAGTCCGGTGGTATATTATAAGCAGAACAGCGGGGGAGGGACGAGATGAGAAGGTTCAAACGGTTTCAGTGGGGTTTGCTCCTGGTGGGCCTTGTTTTGGGCGTCATGCTGTCGTTGCAGTTTCGCGTGACCAGAGATATTCAGCAAAATGAAGTGATTCGCAGGACGCAGGATTTGTCGGAACAGGTTGCCCAGACGAGGCGGGAGCGGGATGCCCTGCAGACCCGGGTGACCGGATTGCGCTCGCAGATGGAGCAAATGTCGGCCGGATCCCAGGGAACGCAGTTGAAGCAGGAGATGGACCAGGCCGGGATTCTCGCCGGTGTGACCGAACTTACCGGTCCGGGGGTGGAAGTGACTTTGAACGACAGCAGCGTTTCCCTCAAGCCGGGCGAAAACCCGAACCTTTATGTCCTCCACGACGAGGACGTCTTGCGGGTATTGAACGAGCTGAAGGCGGCCGGGGCTGAAGCGGTGGCGATGAACGGCGAGCGGTTTCTGGCGACCACCGAGATCCGCTGTACCGACCCGACCATCGTGCTGAATAAAAACAAGCGGCTGGCCCCACCCTATGTGGTAACCGCCATCGGCAACCCCGACACCATGGAGAGTTCTTTGAAAATGAAAGGGGGCGTGGCGGAGACGCTGCAATTCTTTGGAATCCAGGTGTCCGTGAAAAAAATGGCGCAGGTTGCGGTTCCTTCCTACGCGGGCGGCGTCCAGTACGACTACGCCAGGGCGGCCGGCTTGTAGCGGCCGCCGGGGCGCCGGCGCTACTTGAGCATCACTTTGAACCATGCGTAAACAATCAAGAAAAAGGACCGGTTGGGGAGAGATGTCTTTGAACAAGTCTGTATCCATTTCTATTCTACTGGTGGCTGTCGTGCTGGGTGCGATGATGGTCTTCCAGTTCAGGACCACCAGTTCCATTGATAAGGGCGTGTCTCTGAGCCGGGAGCAGGAACTGAGCATAGAGAGAAAACAGCTGGAGAGAGACATCCTGCACCTGCAGGAAGAGGTCGCCGACCTGACGGCAAAACTGAATGAAGCCGGCCAGGGGCAGACGGGGACCGCCGGCGCGCTGGAAAGCCAGCTTGCCAGATTAAAACTTTACGCCGGCCTTCTTCCGGTAGCCGGGCCGGGGGTGGAGGTTTTGCTGGATAACCTCCCCGACCGCGCGAGGCCCGGCGGCGTGTCCGGCTTTGACAACATCCGGGACGACGATCTATTGAAGGTAATCAACGAACTGCGCGGCGTCGGCGCTGAAGCCATCGCCATCAACGGCCAGCGCATCCTGAGCACCACTGAGATTCGCCTGGCGGGCAACCACATCAACGTCAACCTGACCAAGCTGTCGCCTCCGTATCGTGTATCCGCCGTCGGCAATGCCGGCGCTTTGAAGAGCGGCATGGAGATCAAAGACGGCCTCGTTGAATACATGGACACACTTGGTATTTCGGTTAAAGTGCAGATAAAGGACAGCGTTCAGATACCGGCCTATACCGGCGCCGTCCATTTTGAATACGCCAAACTTGCGCAGAGAAGGTGAGTACTTATGTGGTTTGGTTTTTGGCTGGCGCTGATCGGGCTTTTGGCGGGGGCGCTGATCGGCCTGAAAATACCTTTGATCCTGCCCCCGCTTTACGCCAAAAGCATGTCAGTGGCGGCCCTGGCCGCGCTGGACTCGGTTTTCGGGGGGATTCGGGCCGCCCAGGAAAACCATTTTGACAATAAAATTTTTCTTACCGGTTTTTTCAGCAACGCCCTTCTTGCGGCGGGGCTGGCCTTCGCCGGCGATAGGCTGGGCATCGACCTCTATCTGGCGGCGGTCGTCGCTTTCGGCGTTCGTCTTTTCCAGAATCTGGCCATTATCCGGCGTCATTTGTTAAAAAAATAAATCGCGCTGAAAAGGAAATAACCTGATCAGTGTTGAATTCTAACAAAACAAGGAAACTTTGGTCAGGAGGTGCCCCGATTGGCCAAGATGCCGGGTCTTTTATTTTCCGGTCTTGATGTGGGCGCTTCAAAGACGGCGGCGGTGATAGCCGGTTACCGTCAGGGCACATTGCGCATCCTCGGCGCTGGCGAGTCGGCCACCACCGGTCTGGAAAAGGGCTCGGTCACCGATTCCGCCGCTCTGGCAAACTCCATTCGCCAGGCTTTCGAACAGGCGGAAAGAGTTGCCGCGACCAAGGCGCCTCCCGTTTTTGTCGGTTATGACCGGGTCAAAACGGCTGTGCGGGAGGGCTGGGTAAATTCCGCCCCCGGCCGGCGGAAAAGAGACCTTGTTTTCAAAGGAGTACCTTTTGGCGAGAGGATCCTCTGGATTATGCCGGCGGCCCGGACCACTGTTTCAGCGCGGCCGGACGGCGATAAAGAAGCCCGTGCCGTTACGGCCGGCGCGGGAGATGTTGACGGGTTGTGGTCATGTGTTAAGAAGGCCGGCTTAACCGTGCAAGAAATCGTTTACACCCCCCTGGCCGGGGCGGAGGCGCTGTTGAGTGAAGCGGAAAAAGAGCTTGGGACCATCCTGATAGACATCGGGGCGGAGAAGACTTCGGCCAGCCTTTTTAACCGCAGTTATTTAAAACATACGGCGGTGCTGCCCCTCTGCAGCGAGCACATCGTGGGCGATCTGGCGGTGGGCCTGCGCATCACCATGGGAGAGGCCCGGGCTGTTCTGCAAGAGATCGGGGACCTGTCCGCCGAAGGTGGCCGGGGGGGCCGGAAGATCACGCTGGGCGGCCTGGAGCAGAACGAAAAGAAAGAGGTTCCGGTTGCGCTGGTGGATAAGATAATCAGGGCCAGGGTGCAGGAAATGGCGGATGTTGCCGAGAAGCTCTTTGACCATTTCGGTTGTTCTGAATTTTTACCGGGGGGCGTGGTTCTGAGCGGAAGCGGCGCGCAGCTGGCGGGGCTGGCTGGTTGGATGGAAAAACGCTTGAACCTTACGGTAAAGGTGGGAAGAGTGGAATTGGACGGTGAATTCGTCCCCATCTCCCTCTATAATGCGCTGGGTCTGGTTAAATTCGGGCTGAGCCGCTTACTTCCGGCCGGAAAAAAGGGAGCGGACGATTATTTTGCCGGTTTTTTCTCCCGCTTTAAAAGCCGGACCGGCAGCAGGCGGGAAAGCACCCTTCACTCTTTTACTGATTGACTGTTTCGGTGCTGCAAAAACTTTGCAGATGTTTAATAGGTCCCCCGAAAATATGAAAAGCAGCAAAATAGCAGAGGAGGATGAGGCATGCTTGATTTTGAGCTTGACCTGGATCAATTTGCCAATATCAAGGTGATTGGTGTGGGAGGGGGGGGGAACAACGCGGTCAACCGGATGATCATCGCCGGGCTCAAAGGCGTGGAGTTCATCGCGGTAAACACGGACAATCAGGCGCTGTACCTGGCGCAGGCAAACCAGAAGATCCAGGTTGGGGTCAAGCTGACCAAGGGACTCGGTTCAGGCGGCAACCCCGAAATCGGGCAAAAAGCGGCGGAGGAAAGCCGCGATGAAATTTTGCAGGCGCTCAAGGGAGCGGATATGGTTTTCGTCACCGCGGGAATGGGCGGTGGCACGGGCACCGGCGCCGCGCCGGTGGTGGCGGAAATCGCCAAAGAACTCGGGGCGCTGACCGTGGGCGTGGTGACCAGGCCGTTTACGTTTGAAGGCCGCAAAAGGGCATCCCAGGCCGAGCTCGGAATCGAAACCCTGAAGGCGAGAGTCGACACCCTGATCACCATCCCCAATGACCGCCTCTTGCAGGTAATTGAAAAACACACTTCCATTGTGGAGGCCTTCCGGATCGCCGACGATGTGCTGCGCCAGGGCGTGCAGGGTATCTCCGATCTGATCGCCGTGCCCGGATTAATCAACCTGGATTTTGCCGACGTCAAGACCATCATGAAGGAAACCGGTTCGGCCCTGATGGGTATCGGAGCCGCCTCAGGCGATAACCGCGCCACGGAAGCGGCTCGCATGGCCATTTCCAGTCCGCTTTTGGAAACTTCCGTCGAGGGGGCCAGGGGTGTGCTTTTAAATATTACGGGTGGCAGTTCGTTGACGCTCTTTGAAGTCAACGAGTCGGCGGGAATTATTTCTGATGCCGCCGACCCCGAGGCGGACATTATTTTCGGCGCTGTGATTGACGACGCCATGGAGGATATGGTCAGGGTCACCGTCATTGCCACCGGGTTTGATACCAGACCGGCCAGGAGAGAAGCGCGCCCGAAGGCGGAAATAGAGTTGAAGCCTTTTTCCCAGCACGATGACCTGGACATCCCGGCCTTTTTGCGCAGAAGATGAATATGCCATTCCCTAATAGGAACTAAATGACTTTTGTGTATAAATTTGTATAAAAATAATGCGGATGGAATTCATTAACGCGACAAAATATCCAGCCCTGGCCATGTATAATTAGGCCAGGGTTGTTATTATTTAGCTCCGCTGACATATTGGTAAGGCAGGGGCCATATAATGGTACAGCAGGGTTTTGGCTTACTGGTTTTTACAACCCCTTTTAGGGGGTGGTTTCCATGGGTCAGACAGTTTATGTGGACCAGTTTCTTTTGGGCAACATTTTAATGAATTATGCCGTCCTCTGGACCGCCGCAAAGCTATGCCGCCTGGATGCCGGCACGCTGCGCAAGTGTGCCGGCGCCGGCGCCGGCGCGCTCTATTCCCTGGCTGCCCTGCTGCCGGGCCAGGCGGTTTTGATGAGCGTACACGCCAAGCTGCTGGTCTCGCTGCTGATCGTGCTGCTGACCTGTTTCCCGCGCCCGCCGAGGACTATTTTCACCTTTTTGGCCTGCTTTTATCTCTCTTCATTCGCTCTGGGCGGCATGATTTTCGGCTCCATATTTTTTTTGAACAATAATAACTTTTTCTCAATGGATTCAGCCGGCGCCGTGATTGCTCGCTACTTATGGCCCGGGCTCCTGGCCGGGCTGCCGGTTTTCTGCCTGGGCGCCCGGGCGCTGACATTTTTCAGACAGGCTCAGATCCTGGACCGGCTCTACAAGATGCCCGTCACCATCCGGTTTATGAACGGGCAGGCCAGGTTTAACGCCCTGGTCGATACCGGAAACAGCCTGGTCGACCCTTTAAGCGGCTGCCCGGTGATCGTCGCGGAATACGCGTCGCTGCAAGAAATGCTGCCGGCGGAAGCCCGCGTGGCCTTCGAGCGCCGGGAAGAGCCCGACGTCTGGGAAACCCTGGCGCGGCTGGGGGAAGGCCGCTGCGCCGGCCGGTTTCATCCCGTTTCCTTCAGCTCCATCGGCCGCAGCGGGGGAATGCTCATTGGCTTCCGGCCCGACGAGACGGTTCTGGAGCGGGAGGGCCGGCCCAGCCCGGTGAAAAAGGTGGTTGTGGCCTTATACCACGGGCGCTTGGACCAGGAAGGCAAATATTCCGCCCTTTTGCACCCCGGCCTGCTGGAGAACACCTTTTAACCATTGAACGGGTAATATACCTCCGGCAGACACAACCGCCCGGATTCTGGGGGGAGGGATAGTATGTTTATTCGCGATTTTTGGCGCCTCAAGTGGACCATCCGCCTGGCGCTGCTCCGGTGTCTCCTGTGGTTTGGCTACCGCCCGAAAATTTATTACGTTGGGAGCAGCGAAGCCCTCCCCCCCCCCCCCCCTGTCAAGCGACGAGGAATCATTTTTGATCAACAGGCTCGAGTCCGGTGACGGCGCGGTGCGGAGCGTGCTTATCGAACGCAACCTGCGCCTGGTGGTGTACATCGCCAGAAAATTCGAAAACACCGGTGTCGGTATTGAGGATCTGGTGTCGATCGGCACCATCGGCTTAATCAAGGCGGTAAATACCTTTGACCCAGCAAAAAAGATCAAACTGGCCACCTATGCTTCCCGTTGTATTGAAAACGAAATTTTGATGTATTTGCGGCGCAACAACAAGACCCGGGCCGAAGTGTCCTTTGACGAGCCCCTGAACGTGGACTGGGACGGCAACGAGCTGCTGCTGTCCGACGTGCTGGGGACGGAAAACGATATCATTTACAAGTACATTGAGGACGAAGTGGACAAAAATTTGCTGCACCTGGCCCTGCAGAAGCTGAGCGGGCGGGAGCGCAACATCATGGAACTGCGCTTCGGTCTGAACAACGGCATGGAAAAGACCCAGAAAGAGGTGGCCGACCTCATGGGCATATCCCAGTCCTATATTTCCCGGCTGGAAAAGAGAATCATCAAAAGGTTGAAAAAAGAGATGCGCCGGATGGAATAAGTCCTCCGGCAAAAAGCGCCCGGTCACCCGACCGGGCGCTTTTTGTGGTGGCCGCAAAGACCGGCCGATCTTTGCGGAATGTATATTTAAGCAGAGCCATGGCAATAATCAGTACAAGAAGTTCATATCACTGTAAGAAGTGGGAGGGCGTCCATGCTGGTCAATAAAGTGGAGATCTGCGGTGTCAATACATCAAAACTCCCGGTTCTGACAGGAAGCCAGATGCGAACTTTGTTTGTGGCCTTGCAGAGCGGCGATGTGACCGCCCGGAGCCAGTTGATTAACGGCAACTTGCGCCTTGTGCTGAGCGTCATCCAGCGCTTTACCAACCGGGGTGAGTATGTGGACGACCTCTTTCAGGTCGGCTGCATCGGACTGATGAAAGCCATAGACAATTTTGACCTTTCGCAAAACGTTAAATTTTCCACCTACGCCGTGCCCATGATCATCGGCGAAATTCGCCGTTACCTGCGAGACAATAACCCGATCCGGGTGAGCCGGTCGCTTCGGGACGTGGCTTACAAGGCCCTGCAAGTGCGGGATAGCCTCGTCAACAAGCATTCCCGGGAGCCGTCGATCAACGAGATCGCCGTTGAGCTGAAGATGCCCCGTGAGGAAATCGTTTTTGCCCTGGATGCGATCCAGGAGCCGATTTCACTTTTCGAACCGATTTACCACGACGGCGGGGACCCGATCTTTGTGATGGACCAGATCAGTGATGAAAAGAATTACGACCAAAACTGGTTGGAAGGAATTGCCATCAGAGATGCCCTGCGCAAGCTCAGTGACCGGGAAAAGTTAATCCTGAGTCTGCGCTTTTACGAGGGGAAGACCCAGATGGAGGTTGCGGAAGAGATCGGCATCTCCCAGGCGCAGGTGTCCCGCCTGGAAAAGTCCGCCCTGTGCCACATGCGCAAACACGTTTAACCGGTTTTGACAGCCTTTTTCAGACCTGCATCCCGGCAGGCCGCGGTTTGCAAAGAACAAGGATATAAAGTTCGGGCAAATTTTGCAAAGCGAAGTGAGCGAGAGCATGATCCAGATCTTAAAAGTATTCGCACTCGCCCTGGCCTTGTTTTCAGCCGGGTTCAGCCTGGCGGGTCACGGGGCGGTTGAGGAGGCGGTGCCGGCCTTCGACCCGGAAAGCCTGATCCGCCTGCACGTGGTGGCCAACAGTGACAGTGGCGCCGACCAGGCCTTGAAGCTGAAGGTGCGCGATGAAATTGTGAAAGTGACGGGGCCGGCATTTGCCGGTGTATCTGACGTTGAAGGCGCCAAAAAAACTGCTGCAAACAATATCGAACTGATTAAAGAAGTTGCCTGCCGGATTGTGGCGGCTGAGGGGCGGGACGATGCTGTTGAGGTCGAATTCGGCCGCAACGCTTTTCCGACGAAATCTTACGGATCCTTTATCCTGCCGGCCGGTGATTACGACGCCGTCCGGGTGACCATCGGCCGGGGCGACGGGGCAAATTGGTGGTGCGTGCTGTTTCCGCCCCTCTGTTTCGTCGATCTTGCCAAAAACAACCTTCCCCCCGTGCCATTGATCGGCGAAGGAACGAATCCTGTCGTGACCCACCCGGTTCCGGCTTCCACAGAGATAAAGAAACCCACGCCCGCCGTGGGCGTGGTTCATCCGGCGGTGGCTGCGGACGGCCGGGAAGCTGCGCCGGAAAAAGAAGAGCCCGTAGTATTCAAAAGCAGAATCATGGAGCTGTTGGGAAAGTTATTCTTCCGCGGATGTTCATAACGCTCAAATTATTTCCCCAAAAATTTTTTTACAAAAAAGCCGAACCTTTCCATGAGTTTATACGTCTAACAGGTAAAACAGTCTGGAAGGGGTTTTTACAGATGAAAAAGTTTATCCTGTTCATTATCCTCCTGGCGCTTTTCGTCATTTTCGTCCCCTGGCTGCAGCCCAGGGGCAACGCCGCGCCAGACCACAGCGCCGTGTTTGTCGTCGACCACAATACATACCTGGCCGACGGCCAGGCAAAGGACATGGACGCGGCCCCTTTTATTGAAGGCGACCGCTCCTACGTGCCGGCCCGCTTTCTGGGTTACGCCCTCGGCATTCCCGACAGCGGGGTTTCCTGGGACGGCGCCGGCCGGTCGGTTACCCTCGCCCATCCGGACGCCGATATTCGCCTGGCCGTGGGCAGCAGTTCACTCTATGTGAACAACCAGTTGGTGACCATGGATGTTACGCCCCTTTTCAAGCAGGACCGGGTGTTTCTCCCCGCCCGCTGGGTGGCGGAAGCCCTGGGGTACGCGGTGGAATGGGATGATGCGGCCGGGGCCGTGCTGCGGGGGCCCCCGGGAAATTTGCCCGGGCCGCCATCGCCCGGCTCCCTTGGCCTTCCCGTTGTCGGCACGTTTGCGAACCTGAAGGAACTTCTGGCCAGATCACAGCCTGATGGCGCGGGGGGCGGCGGCCAGATACTGCGGGCGATGAAGTCGAAGTCGCAGGACATCTCCGTCACCGCGAACGACGAGGCCGCTGCGCCGGCGCCGCCCAGGGCGGGTGCGGCCGGCTATTCCAAGACCAACGTCCAGGTGGAAGGCGTGGACGAGGCGGATATCGTGAAAACCGACGGGAGCTACATTTACCAGGTCAACAGGGAGCGCATTATTATCTCTCAAGCCTACCCGCCCGAAGAGATGAAAATGGTCAGCACCCTCGACTTTTCCCAGAAGGGTTACTCCCCGCAGGAAATGTACGTGGACGGGGGGCACTTGATCGTAATCGGCAGCAGCCGCGGCAAATGGGACGGCCCAGTCGTGCAGCCGATGCCAGGAGTCAGAGCCGGGGATATGGAGATGATGCCCGGACTCATCCCGCCCTACTACCGGGACACGGTGAAGGCGATTATCTACAACATCAGCGACCGGACAAACCCCAAGCTGGTGCGCGAGCTGGAACTTGACGGCAACTACGTCTCTTCCCGCAAAGTGGGCCCGGCTTTTTACCTGGTGGCCAACAAATATATCCGCTACTACCCGCTCCAGGGTATGGAGGAGCAGAAACCAGCTTACCGCGACCCGGCCGTAAAAGATGAGTTTAGCGAAATCGACTACCCGTCAATAAAATACTTTCCCGGCTTCGTGCAGCCCAATTACCTGATCGTTGCCGGGTTGAATCTCGACCGCCCGGACGAAAAGGCCGCGGTCGACGCTTACCTGGGTTCCGGCGAGGGGATCTACGCCTCTCCGCAGAATCTGTACGTTGCAGTGACCTGCTTCCAGCGCTTCCCGCGCCCCCTGGCCAGGGAAGGCGGCCCGGAGATTTTGCCCGGACCCGGGCCGGTCAGTGAAAGCAAAACCAAAGTTTACAAGTTCGCCATGGACGGCGGCAAACTGACCTATAAAGCCGGCGGTGAGGTGCCCGGCACCATTTTAAACCAGTTCTCCATGGACGAGAACAACAACTACTTCCGCATTGCCACAACCAGCGGGGACGCGTGGCGGTCCGGCGGAAACACCTCCAAAAACAATGTTTACGTGTTGGACGGCAGCTTGAAGATCAAGGGAAAAATCGAGGACATCGCCCCCGGTGAAAAAATTTACTCCACGCGGTTTTTGGGAGACCGGGCTTACATGGTCACCTTCAAGACCGTGGACCCGTTCTTTGTCATCGACTTAAAGGACCCGGAAAGTCCTAAAATACTCGGCGCGTTAAAAATACCCGGCTACAGCGATTACCTGCATCCGTACGATGAAAACCACATCATCGGCTTCGGCAAGGACACCGTCGAGATCGGGCAAAAGGACGGGGAAGGCAGGGAAACGGAGAGCATGGCTTTTTACATGGGGATGAAAATGGCCATCTTCGACGTGAGCGACGTCAAAAACCCGGTGGAGATGTTTAAGGAGACGATCGGCGACAGAGGCACGGACTCAGAGCTCCTGCGCAACCACAAGGCCCTGCTGTTTTCTAAAGACAGGAACCTCCTGGCGCTCCCGGTCAGGGTTATGGTGACGGACGCCAACAGCTTAAAACCAGGCACTGGCTTTCCCGAGTACGGCCGGTTTCAGTTCCAGGGAGCCTTCGTCTACAACATCGACCTGACCTCCGGCTTCACCTTGAAAGGCAAGATTACCCACCTTTCAGACGACGACTACCTGAAAGCGGGGAACGACGGGTACAACAGCGACAAAGAGGTTAAGCGAATCCTCTATCTTGACGACGTCCTCTATACCCTTTCCGGGAAGTACATCAAGGCGAACAGCCTGCCCGGCCTGATGGAAATAAAAACGCTGGAGATCGATTAAGAGGTCGATAATGAAATATCGTCAAAGGGAGCCGGAGCAAGGCTCCTTTTTGCATTAACCTCCACGCAATCGCGCACGGGTCTCTTCGCCTGACGTTGGGCTGGGACAATACGGAGGCGGATGTCGAGTATTTTCTGACGGCGCTGCCGCCGGTTGTGGAGCGGCTCCGCTCCATGTCGCCTGTGTAAATTACCTTTATGTAATTTTTGAAGAGCGTTCGGACAAAAACGGCCGGTATTCAATTGACAAGAAACGAGCTCCGTGCTAATATAATCCTTGTAATCCGATGGTTTTACTATGGATTAAAGGAGGTGCTTAGTTGCGGCTTTCAACCAGGGGGCATTACGGCCTGAAGGCGATGTTTGACCTGGCTCAGAACTACACCACCGAACCCATTCCTTTAAAAAGCGTAGCCGAACGGCAGAACCTTTCCGAACATTATTTGGAGCAGCTTATTGCGATGCTGAAAAAAGCCGGCCTGGTCAGGAGCGTGCGCGGGGCGCAGGGGGGTTATATCCTGGCCCGGGAACCGTCCGCGATCACTGTGGGCGATGTGATCCGCGTCCTGGAGGGGCCGATTGCGCCGGTTTACTGCGTCAGTGAGGAGGACCCCGGCAGTTGCGACGAGGCGGATCACTGCATTACCCGTACCGTCTGGGCCAGGGTGAGGGACAGCCTCGCCGCCGTCCTGGATTCAATCAGCCTGGCCGATATGTGCAGGGAGGCTGAAGAAGGACAAAAGAAAAGAGACCATACCATGGTTTAAGGAGGAGTCGCTTTCAATGCGCAGAGTCTACTTTGACCACAGCGCCACCACGCCGGTTGATCCTGCTGTGGTGGAGGAAATGATGCCCTACTTGACAGAGTTTTTCGGCAATCCTTCCAGTTTTCACTGGTACGGCCGGCCGGCGCGAAAAGCGGTGGAAGCGGCCCGGGACCGGGTGGCGGCGGCCATCGGGGCCAATCCGACAGAAATAGCCTTTACCAGCGGCGGCACCGAATCTGTGAACGCGGCCATTTACGGGGCCGCTTATGCCAACGAGAGCAAGGGCAATCACATCATCACCTGTGCCGTCGAGCACCACTGCTCGCTGAATACGTGTAAAGCCCTGGCCAAAAAAGGGTATGCAGTCACCATCCTGCCGGTTGACCAGTACGGTATGGTCAAGGTGGAAGATGTAGCCGCGGCCATTACCGATAAGACCATTTTGATTAATATTATGCACGCCAACAATGAAATCGGCACCATTGAGCCGGTCGCCGAAATCGGCAGGCTGGCCCGGGAGCGCGGCATCCTCTTGCACAGCGACGCCTGTACCAGCTTCGGGCGGATCCCGGTTGACGTGGAAGAAATGGGAGTCAGCCTCCTTTCCCTTTCCGGGCACAAGATATACGGGCCCAAAGGAACAGGCGCCCTTTACGTCCGCAAGGGGACCCGGTGGAAGCAGATGTTCCACGGCGGCACCCAGGAGCGGCTGCGCCGGGCGGGCACCGAAAACGTACCGGGGATCGCCGGGTTCGGGAAGGCCGCCGAACTGGCGGTGGCGAATCTGGAAAAAGAGGCGGCTGGATTAATCGGGCTGAGAGATAAACTGATCCGGGAAGTCAACAGCCGCTTTGACCACGTTCACCTGACCGGTCACCCGGAAAAGCGCCTGCCCAACCACGCCAGCTTTTGTTTCCGGTTTATCGAAGGCGAGTCCATGCTTTTACACCTCGACATGCAGGGTGTCGCCGGCTCCAGCGGTTCGGCCTGCACCTCCGGCTCACTTGAGCCGTCCCATGTGCTGACCGCAACGGGCATTTCCCACGAAGTCGCCCACGGCTCACTCCTTTTGACCCTGGGCAAAGACAACAACGAAGAAGAGGTCGACTATTTCCTGGCGGTGCTCGAACCAGTTATCAAGAGGCTGCGGGAAATGTCCCCGCTCTGTGCCTTTGATGAATGTGAAGAAGGGGAGGAGTGTATGTCATGTATTCCGAAAAGGTAATGGATCATTTTACAAATCCGCGCAACGTTGGGGAAATCCAGGACGCCAGCGGCGTCGGGGAAGTCGGCAACCCCACCTGCGGCGATATCATGAAGATCTATCTCGATGTTGAAGACAATGTGATCAAAGACGTCAAATTTAAAACCTTCGGCTGCGGGGCGGCCATCGCGACCAGCAGCATGGTAACGGAAATGGTGAAGGGCAAGACGCTGGACGAGGCGGCCAAAATCACCAACAAGGCCGTGGCCGAAGCGCTGGACGGACTGCCGCCGAAAAAAATGCACTGCTCAAACCTGGCCGCCGACGCCCTGCAAAAGGCCATCGAGGATTATAAGAATAAACAGGGCGCATAAGAGTCATTAAGATCGAAAATATTATTTTTAGAGGTAAAATTATTTCCGGGGTGAGCGTGTGGCCGGGGGAAAAACCAGAATTATCGTAGCCATGAGCGGCGGCGTGGACAGTTCTGTTGCCGCCGCCCTCCTTTTGAGGCAGGGTTATGAAGTGATCGGGGTGACCATGCAAATCTGGGACCCTGAACAGACTGAGGTAGCTGGCGAGCATGTCGGCTGCTGCTCCCTGTCGGCCGTGAATGATGCCCGGCAGGTTGCCGATCAGCTGGGTATCCCCTATTACGTCCTGAATTTTCGCCGTGTATTCGAAGCAAAAGTGATTGATTATTTTACCGCCGAATACCTGCGCGGGCGCACGCCGAACCCCTGCGTCGCCTGTAACCGCTATGTGAAGTTTGAAGCCCTGCTGGACAAGGCAATCGCGCTGGGCGCTGATTTCGTGGCCACCGGCCATTACGCGCGGCTCGGCTTCAGCCGCCGCTACGGGCGCTATGCCGTGCGCCTGGCCAACGATCCGCTGAAGGACCAGACCTATGTCCTCTACGGCCTGACCCAGCGGCAGATTGCTCATACCATGATGCCGCTTGGCGACTACACCAAGGCCGAGGTGAGAGAGATGGCCGCGGAGCTCGGACTAGCCGTGGCCGATAAAGCCGAGAGCCAGGAGATCTGCTTTATCGCGGATGACAACTACCGGAAATTCATCGCCGAAAGGAATGCCGGGACCGGTCCGGGCCCCTTTCTGGACCTGGCCGGAAATGTGATCGGACACCATCGGGGCATCCAGTTTTACACGGTCGGCCAGCGTCGGGGGCTCGGGATCGCGGCCGGAGAAAGGATTTACGTCATCCGGATCGACCCGGCCCGGAACGCCGTGATCTTGGGCCCGGAAGAGGCCGTTTACGGAACGGAACTGCGGGCGAAAGACGTCAACTTAATCCTCTTTAAAGAATTAAAAGGGCCGGTTGAACTGGAGGCGAAGATTCGCTATCATTCCCGCCCCGCCCCGGCTCTGGTGACCCCATCGGACGACGGCAGCCTGCATGTCCGCTTCAGCCGGCCCCAGCGTTCGATCACACCGGGCCAGGCAGTGGTTTTTTATGCGGGCGAATACCTCGTGGGAGGGGCGACAATTGAATCGGTTTGAACCAACCCGCCTCTTTTGGGCCGGTTTTTTTTGCGCCGCATTAATTATTGCGGAAGCGGGCATAATAGGACAAAAGCGGCCATGAAAATTAAGCTGCGGCTGCAGGGAGCCTGGTTTGTTAAAATAGCCGGAAGAAAATTTGTTCCGGCTTGTCAGGGGGGCGAAAATTTTGATGTGCCCGGTTTGCGGTGGCAAGGCCACCGGGAAAGTAGGCGCGGAACAGTTTTATTGCTGGGACTGCTGCGTGGAATACCGCAAAAATAAGGAAGGAGTTCAGATTTACGAGGTTGGTGAGGACGGCAGCCTGGTGTCCTTTGACCCGCAAAACGAATTCTTGCTTTAATTGACGATTGACGCGAAAGGAGTGAGTGACTTGCGTGGCGGTTTCTTGAGGGGTATCGTTGCCGGCAGCATCATCGCCGCGGCGATGAGCATGGTGACCGGGGCAAAGCAAAAGAAGGAAAGGCAAAGCATCCTGGGTTACGGTTCCCACCAGGCCCGGTCAAAGGCCAGGCAGATGATGCGCAGCGTGAGAAAATCGGTAAACGAAATAATCAAGTAAAGCGTGACAGGGGACGGTTCTCTCTTGTCGCACTTGTCGCCCGAAGGGCGAATTTGTTCTTGATCTAATTTTTTAAGACCCCCACTTCTAGAAGTGGGGGTTCCTCTTTTCACTTCAGATGGGATAGAATCCCCATCTGAAGCCCCGATGTTCAGCTTTAGCTGAACGAGTTCACTGATCCAACCGAACAGGCAACCGTTTCCTTGACACTGAAGAGGCATATTTTGTATAATTATAGCGCCAAAAACTTAACGGGGAGGAAATTGCCTTTCCGGCCCGAAAAAGCAATTTTTGGGGGGAGGGTTTTTTTACTTGACAGACGTGAAATACGGGAGGTTTTCTATTTGATGACGGGCGGCGAGATCAGGGAAAAGTTTTTAAATTTTTTTGCAGGCAAAGGTCATCGGATTCTGCCCAGTGCTTCTCTGATTCCGGTTAACGACCCCAGCATCCTGTGGACGGCGGCTGGAATGGTGCCCTTTAAGCCATTTTTTACGGGGGCGGCGAAGCCGGAATATTCGCGGGCGGCCACCTGCCAGAAATGCATCCGCACCCCGGATATTGAGATGGTCGGCCGGACCGCGCGCCACCACACCTTCTTTGAAATGCTGGGGAACTTTTCTTTCGGCGATTATTTCAAGGAGAGCGCCATCCCCTGGGCCTGGGAGTTCGTAACGGAGCACCTGGGGCTTGACCCCGGCAAGCTCTGGATCACCATTTACCTGGACGATGACGAGGCCTTTGATATCTGGCGCCGGGTTGTGGGTGTTCCGGCCGGGCGCATCGTCCGGCTGGGTAAAGAAACCAACTTTTGGGAGATCGGGGTCGGGCCCTGCGGCCCCTGTTCGGAGATTTATGTGGACCTGGGCGCCGAGCGCGGCTGCGGATCGCCCGATTGCGGAGTGGGCTGCGATTGTGATCGTTTCCTGGAAATATGGAATCTCGTTTTTATTCAGTTTTTCAGGGATGAAGAGGGCTGCTGCTCGCCTCTGGAAATAAAAGGGATCGATACCGGGATGGGCCTGGAGCGGACGACTTCCGTCATTCAGGGGGTCCGGACCAATTTTGATACGGACCTGCTGCGGGAGATTATGGATTTTACGGCCGGCCTGTTCGGCTTGCACTACGGTCAGGATGAAAAGATCGACGTGGCGCTGAAAGTGATCGCCGACCACTGCCGCGCCATCACCTTTGCCGTTACCGACGGCGCCCTGCCTTCCAACGAGGGCAGGGGATACGTGATCCGGCGTCTTTTGCGCCGCGCCTGCCGCTTCGGGCGGCTGCTGGGCGTACAAGAGCCGTTTCTGCACAAAGTGGCCGGGGCCGTGGTCAGGCAGATGGGCGCCGCTTACCCGGAATTACTGGAGCGCCGGGAACATGTACTGCGGGTCGTCCTGACGGAAGAAGAGCGGTTCGGCTCAACCCTGATCCAGGGCACGGAAATGTTGAACCGGATTATTCAGTCGGCCAGGGCGGGAGGAAAATTGCTCGTGGGCGGCGCCGACGCCTTTAAGCTGTACGACACGTACGGGTTTCCCCTCGAATTGACCCAAGAAATGGCCGGCGAGCAGGGGCTTGCCGTGGACGCCGGCGGGTTTGCCGAAGCCATGGAAGAGCAGCGCCGGCGCGCCCGCGGCGCCAGGCAGGAGACGGAGTATATTTCCGGGCGGGACTCCCTGTTCCGGGAAATGCGCGAGGAAGTAGGGGAAACCAACTTTGCCGGTTACCAGGTACTTCAAACCAAAGCCAGTGTGCAGGCCGTCTTCCTGGACGGGCGGCGGGTGCCTGCCGCCGCGGCCGGGGAAGAGGCGGAGTTTATTTTGGATGTTACCCCTTGTTACGCCGAATCGGGCGGCCAGGTGACCGACCACGCCCGGGTGGTGTCCGCCGGTTTGGCAGTGGACGTGTTTGAAGTTCGCAAACCGGTTGAAAACCTTTACGTTCACCGCGGCAAGGTTAAAAGCGGCGTTTTGCAGGTCCATGACAGCGTTACGGTACTGGTTGACGTCGAGAGAAGGGCCGCCATTTGCCGCAATCATTCGGCCACCCACCTGCTGCACAAAGCGCTCCGGGAAATTCTCGGCGAACACGTGAACCAGGCCGGTTCCCTGGTGGAACCGGAGCGGCTGCGGTTTGATTTTACCCACTATGCGGCGGTGACGCCGGAGGAACTGCGGCGGGTGGAAGAGAATGTCAACCGGGTGGTGCTGGCAAACCTGCCCGTGGACGTTTTCGAGTCTGGTCTGGATGAGGCGCGGGCGTTGGGGGCTGCGGCCCTGTTCGGTGAAAAGTACGGCGAGCGGGTCCGGGTGGTCAAAATGGGGGACCACAGCCTTGAACTCTGCGGCGGCACCCACCTGCGATCGACGGCCGAGATCGGCCTGTTCAAGCTTGCCGGAGAGAGCAGCGTCGGGGCCGGCCTGCGCCGGGTGGAGGCGGTCACCGGCGCCGGAGCGCTTCGCTATATTGAGGCAAAGGAAGAGCAGCTGCGCGAAATTGCCGCCCTGACCAGGGCGGCGCCCCATGAAGTGGTCCAGCGCGTGGAGGGGCTGGTCGGCGCCGTAAGGGAGCTGGAATCGGAAAACGAGGCTCTGCTGGCAAAACTGGCCCGCTACCAGGTCCAGGACCTGTTGAGCGGGATTAAAGAAGTGCGGGGAGTAAAGGTGCTGGCCGGACAGGCGGCGGCCCCGGACATGGACAGCCTGCGCGGCATGGTGGACCTCCTGCGGGACCGCCTGGGCGGGGGAGTGATCGTGCTGGGCAGTTCGGCCGGTGACCGGGTGAACCTCGTCGCGGCGGTGAGCAAAGAGCTGGTGGCCCGGGGCCTGCACGCCGGCAAACTGATCAAAGAGCTCGCCGCCGTGGTCGGCGGCGGCGGCGGCGGGAAGCCCGAGATGGCCCAGGCCGGCGGAAAGGACCCCGCCCGCCTGCAGGAGGCGCTGGACAAGGCGTACACGCTGGTAGAGGGGCAGTTGCGCTGAAAAAGTAATTTATAAGTCGTAAAGCATGGCCACTTCTTCGCAGTTCGGGAACTTGGGGCAGTTCACACACTCTTTCCAGACCTTCTGCGGCATCGACTCTTTGGGGACGACCCGGAAGCCGCACTTGGCAAAGAATTCCTGCTGGTAGGTGAGGGCGAACAGGTGGGGTATGGCCAGGTCTTTGGCCTCGTCCAGAAACATTTTGACCAGTTTGCGGCCAATACCCCGGCCGGTGTAACCGGGAGAGACGGCCAGCGCCCTGACCTCGGCCAGGTCTTCCCAGATGATATGCAGTGACCCTGCCGCCACGACTTGCGCCTGATCCACAGCCACGGTGAACTCCCGCAGGCTTTCGTAGAGCAGTGAACGCGGTCTTGCCAGCATCAGACCCCGGTCGGCGTAATGGGTGATCAGGGCGTGAATGGCTTCAACGTCGGTGATTTTGGCCTTTCTAAAGATCATTTCCGAGTATCCTTTCTTTCAAGTCATTAACCATTATACATACATTTGGCCGCGAAGGAAACCAAAAATAACGGGCTGCCCTGGGTTTCCCAAACAATAAGAAAACCGCTTCTAAACCTGTAAAGAAGCGGTTTTTTTATCTGATGTTTTCGAAACCATTCCGGGCGCCTGAATTTCCAGGCGCCCGCGCCCGCGTCTGCGCTTACACCTTGAACCGGCCGGCAAGAGCCTGCAGGTCGTTGGCCAGCTGCGACAGGGACTCGATGGAGGAGGCCACTTCCTCCATCGTTGCCGTCTGCTCCTCGGTGCTGGCGGCCACATTCTGCACCCCGGCGGACATCTGTTCCGCCGCGGCGGCCACGTCGTGGATCTGCCCCGAAAGGCCCTGCACCGCCTCAATTATCCCCTGCAGCCCCTGAGCGACTTCCCGCACGATGGCGTCGCCGGCCTGGACTTCTTTATAGCCGCCGCCCATGCTGGTCACGGCCAGGGCGGACTCAGCCTGCACTTCACCGATCAGGCCGTTGATTTGTTTGGCCGCGCCGGCTGACTGCTCGGCCAGCTTGCGGACCTCTTCGGCCACCACGGCAAAGCCCCGCCCGTGTTCACCGGCGCGCGCCGCCTCGATGGCCGCGTTCAGCGCCAGGAGGTTGGTCTGGTCGGCGATCTGGGTGATCAGGTCGACGATTTGGGTGATGTTCTTCGATTTATCGTTTAACCCCTCGATCACTTTCTGCGCTTCCGCGGAGGATTTTGAGATGTTCTGCATCTGGACGGTCACCCGGTCCAAATTGCGGCTGCCGTCGCGGGCCTGTCCGGCCGCCAGGTCTGCCGCTTCCGCCACAGTGGAGGTGTTAACGGATACCGTCTCAATGGTGGACGAAATTTCACTCATGGTCGCCGCGTTTTCACTGGCTGCCGAAGAGGTCTGCTGGCAGCTGGCGCTCAGCTGCTGGGCGGCTCCGGCAACCGTGGCGGCCTTCTCCCTCAGGTGCACGGCCATGTCCTTGATGCTGGCGGCCATCTGGTTGAAAGCCAGGGCCAGGAGGCCGATCTCGTCTTTGTTGTTCACGCTGATCAATTCGCCGGTAAGGTCCCCCCCGGCCATCCGGGCGGCGGCCCGCTCCAGTTTCTGCACCGGGCCGGCCACGCCGCGGGCGAGCAGGAGAGCGATGCCGATCCCCAGCAGAGCGACGACGGCGATGACGACGATTCCGAGCAGTGATGCCCGGCTCACCCTGTCCTTGTTGTCTTTTATGCCCTCGGCCAGAAGCTTTTCATCCAGTTCGATCAGGTTTTCGGCAGTTTTAAGCATGTTGGGAAAAACACTGGTATTTTCTTTCATGTAGGCGAAAAGCCTGTCGGTCTTCTTTTGCTCATTCAGGCTTATGGCGTTCTGGGCGTAATCGTCGTAGGCCAGAAGGGCCTCCTCGATTTTTTTCACCATCGCCTTCCCTTCAGCAGTGGTCAACAGCTTCTCAATTTCCTTCAGGTGGCTGTTTATATCCGCCCGGTCTTCTTTGGCTCGTTCCACGTAGTCCTTGTTGCTCGTCAGTACATAGCCCCGTAAGTTAAGGGCGTACTGCAGGAAATATACTTTCAACACCTCGGCTTCACGGATAAGCTTGACTTTGGTCTGCAGCAGATCGGTATAGCCCCGGTCCACCGCCTTCGTCTGATAAACCAGGAAGGCGCCTCCCAGTACCAGGAGCGCCACCAGCGCCGCAAAGCCGGCGATCAGCCGCGCCTTGACGCCGAAGCGCACCTGGTTGACATCCTGGTAAAATTTGCACGCCTGACAGCCGGCGAACTTCTCGGCCATTGTGCCCTGTACCTCTCCCCTGCAGTGGGTGCCGGTAACCGTCCAGCAGCCGCGCCCCTTGTTCTGGGTAAAGGCCGGGCAGGCTCTCTTTCTTTCCTCCGGGCAGTTCAGGTCATCCCAACAATTTTGGGCCATCAGCGCATCTCCTCCGCTCTCTCTAGTCTACTGAAAATGAAAATCCACTTGCCGCAAACACCGCGCCCGCTTCAGACCTGTTTAAATGCACACCCCCTCGGCCGTCATCTATGACAGGGATAAATTGACAGAGCCGCCACCCGGAATGATGGAGACCGCCCTTGTCTTATATATCGACAAAATACCGGTTATATTTATCCTGCATATGGCAATTTTCTATTATTGATCATACTCGTCTCAAAATATTTTTTAAACTTGATGCAAATGTTGTTGCGAATCTGCTCCTCCATGTCGTTGACGCTCCCCCCCAAATAGGCCGCTTAGCTGTTTTTCATGCAATTATATAGAGGCGGGGTATTAATAAACAGCGAGAAAAAGCCGAATAGCATAGTGGGTGTCGGAATGTTCCCCGAAAAGAAAATCTCGCCGGTGTTGGAGGATTAATCAGGTGTGTGTCGAAAAAAGTAACTCAGTCAATCCGCAAGTCAAGGCAAACCGTTCGCAAGAAGGGGTCGCAAGGCTGTGGAACAAAGCCGGATGGCTATGATTGCCGGGCAGCGATTTTCTTATCGCGTACCGGTGGTCATCGGGGCTGCCTTTTTTTATTGGAGAAGTCTCCGGGCTTGTCCCGGAGGAGGTTCAGTAAAAATCCGGCCCCGTGTTTTTTAGTTGAGACAGGGAAGGGGGTACAGAGTGGAAATAACCGCTGTTGTTGGAATTTTAATCGCTTCGGTTTCCCTTGTAATCGCTTTTCTCATCGACGGCGGACACATTATGGCCTTGTTTAAGCCGACGGCGGCCCTGATTGTTTTCGGGGGCACCATCGGTGCGACCATAGTCAGTTTTTCTTTAAGTGAACTGATGTCCGTTCCAAAAGTCCTGAAAAGTATTTTGTTTCAAAAACTGCCCGATGAAATCGCTTTAATTGAGCAGATCGTCGGCATGTCCGACAAGGTGCGCCGGGAGGGACTCTTGTTTCTGGAAAACCAACTGTCCCAGATTGAGGACGGCTTCATGCGCAAGGGGATCCAGCTTGTGGTGGACGGCACCGACCCGGAATTGGTCCGCCAGATCATGGAAACGGAGATGTACGCCGTTCAGGAGCGCCACCACATCGGCGCCAGTATTTTTGATACCGCCGGAGGTTATGCTCCCACCATGGGCATTATCGGAACGGTGATGGGGCTGGTGCACGTTCTCAGTAACCTTGAAAGCCCTGAGACACTGGGGCCGTCGATAGCCCTGGCCTTTATCGCCACCCTGTACGGCGTCGGTTCCGCGAATATTTTGTGGCTTCCCATCGCCGAAAAATTAAAAAACCTCAGTAAAAAAGAAGCCATGCTGCGCGAGTTGATGCTGGAAGGGATTATGTCCATCCAGGCCGGCTACAACCCCGTATTGATCCGGGAGAAGTTGACCGCTTTTTTAACACCGAGAAGCCGCCGCGAAGATGAGGGTGAATCGGAAGAAAGGGAAGGTAAAGCCTGATGCGGCGGCGCCGGCAATCTGAAAAGTCCGGTAAAGCCGGCCACGAAAGGTGGCTGCTCACATACGCCGACCTGATCACCCTGCTGATGATCTTCTTTGTGGTCCTGTATGCCCTCAGTAATATAGACGCAAAAAAGTTTGAGGCCATGGCCGTTTCACTGTCGGAGGCGATGGGGGGCGCTCAGTCGGTGTTGAATGAGTCCGGCGTTTCCCTGGCGCCCGGTGTCTCCGGCGGTTCCCCGGTCGAGGAGATTGAAACAGCAAGGGAAATGGAGGAGTTGAACGACCTGGAGCGGATTCGAAAAGAGCTGCAGGATTATATTGATCGTAACGGGTTAAATGGAAAGGTAACCGTAAATATGGAAGAGCGGGGAGTGGTTTTGAGTTTTCAGGACGCGGCCCTTTTCCCCCTGGGATCGGCCGAGCTTACGCCGGGCGCCAGGGAAATGATCGGCAAGATCGGGCAGATCTTGATTAAAGCCCCGCAGTACCTCAGAGTTGAGGGACACACCGACAACCTTCCCATTCAGACCAGGGATTTTCCTTCCAACTGGGAACTTTCCGTGGCGAGGGCCACCGCGGTGGTGCAGGAGTTAATCCACAGGCTGAACTTCGCGCCGCACCGCCTTTCCGCCACCGGTTACGGCGAGTTTCGGCCGCGGGCGCTTAATGATTCGGCGGCCAGCCGCCAGCAAAACCGCCGGGTGGACATAGTGGTGTTGAAAAGCAAGTATGAGACGGCCGAGCCGATGTCGGTAAAACCGTCTGATGTTGATAAACTGCAATAAGTCATAAAATAATTGAGAAGGTGGCGATTAAGTGTGGCTAAAGGGGAACAAGGACTGGGCGGCAGAGAAGACCAGTTGGTGATTTTTCAACTTTCTGAACAGACGTACGGGATAGACATCGCTTCGGTTTATGAGATTATCAGGATGGAGACCATCACCATGGTGCCCCGCACCCCGGATTTCGTTGAGGGCGTTATCAACCTGCGCGGCAGAATTATTCCGGTGATCGACCTGAGCAAGAGGTTTAACCTGGCTTGCTCCGACAGGACTAATTCCAGCCGGATCATTATTGTGGACGTGGGAGGAAATACCATCGGCATGATTGTGGACGCGGTATCCGAAGTGCTCCGCGTGCCGCTGGACAGCATTGAGCCGCCGCCGCCGATGGTCCACGGGATCGACGCGGCCTACCTGAGAGGGATCGCGATCCTCGACAGCAGGCTGATTATCCTTCTCAACCTGGAAAAGGTGCTTTTCGAGCGAGAAAAGAATGAACTCCAGGAGTTAACATTAGAAACGGCATAGGAGAGGAAGCCAATGTTCTCGGATGAAGAGATAAGTGTTTTTTTCGACGAGCTGGAAGAAAAAATTCAAGTCCTGAACGAAAACATTCTAATTTTAGAGCGTGAGGGCGAAAGTCAGGATGCCCTGCAGGAGATCTTCCGCGCCGCCCATACCATCAAGGGTTCATCGGCGGTTATGGGTTACGAAAAGATGGTCTCCCTCACCCACGATATGGAAAATCTCTTCGACCAGATGCGAAAGGGCCTTCTTCCAGTGTCGGGGCAGCTGGTGGATACGTTGTTCATGGCTCTGGATACCCTGCAGATGTTGCGGGACGAGATCGTCGGCAAGGACGTTTCCGTTGACATCGAACAAGTGGCGGCAAGGCTGAAACAGTGCCGGGAAGCCGGTCCCGCAACCCCAGCGCCGGACGCGCCGGCGGACGCGGGGCTGGCTGAGCCCGGCCCCGCGTCCGCGGGATTCAACGGCGCCCTGGAAGCGGTTGATGAAGAAGTGATCCATGCAGCCGCGCTGAAGGGGTACCAGGCCTACGGGGTGACCGTTGAACTCGACTCCGGCTGCCAGATGAAATCGGTACGGGCCTTTCTGGTTTTTGAAACTCTCCAGCAGTTGGGCGAAGTGATTAAAAGTGAACCGGCCGCGGAGGATATTCAAGAGGGACGCTTCGGGAAAAGTTTTCAGGCCGTTTTGCTGACGAAGGAGGACCCCGACCGGGTCAGGAACCTATTGATGACCGTTTCGGAAGTTGTTAGGGCGGACCTGTCCCAGATCGTCCTGACAAACGGAATGGAAGCGCCGAAACAGGCGGAGCCGGGCGCTCAGGCGGAAAAACCGGAGCGCCCGGCCGGGGGGGAGCACGCCGGGACGAAAACCGTCCAGACCGTGCGGGTCGATGTCCAAAGGCTGGATACGTTGATGAACCTGGTCGGGGAACTGGTGATCGACCGCACCAGGTTGAACCGCTTCGCGGAGATTTTTGCCGGGCGCTTCGGCGCCGGATCCGGCGAACTGGTCGACACTTTAAATGAAATTTCCAGCCATCTGGGGCAGGTTACCGGTGATCTCCACGAACATATAATGAAGGCCAGGATGCTTCCGGTGGCGCAGGTCTTCAGCCGTTTTCCCAGAATGGTCCGCGACCTGGCCCAGAAGATGAACAAGGAAATAAATTTTATTGTGGAGGGGCATGAAACAGAGCTCGACCGGAACGTCATTGAAATCATCGGCGACCCCCTGATCCACCTGATCAGGAACGCTGTGGACCACGGCATCGAAGGGCCGGAGGAAAGGGCCGGGCTGGGAAAACCCGGGGCGGGCACCCTCAAGCTCAGGGCTTCATATATGGAAAACCACATCATCATCACCGTCCAGGATGACGGCAGGGGGCTCGACCCGGGCCGGCTGCGCGCCAGGGCGGTGGAAAAGGGCCTGCTGGACCGGGAGGCGGCCGGGCTGATGCCCGACCGGGAAGCCATGGACCTGATCTTTATGCCCGGGTTTTCCACCGCCGCCGCGGTCAGCGACCTTTCCGGGCGCGGTGTGGGCATGGATATCGTCCGCAACCAGATCGAAAACATCAACGGGACCGTTGATATTTCCAGTGCTTTAGGGGTGGGGACCACCTTTACGATTAAGCTGCCGCTCACGCTGGCCATCGTCCGGGCCCTGATGGTCGAACTGGGCGCCGAGCAGTTTGCCTTCCCGCTGGCCAACGTGGTGGAAACCATCACTGTCCAGTCCGGCGCGGTAAAGAAAGTGAAGCACAATGAGGTTATCGTGGTCAGGGGCCATATCCTGCCGCTGGTCAGGCTTTCCGAAATATTTGAGCGGGCCGGAGGCGGGGAGAAAAAGCGTCTTTTCGTCGTGGTCCTGGGCGTCGGGGAGAAAAAGATCGGTGTTATTGTGGACAGGCTGCTGGGGGAGATGGAAATCGTGATTAAGTCCCTGGGGGATTACCTCGGTAAAGTCCCGTGCCTTTCCGGCGCCACCATCCTCGGGGACGGCCAGGTGGCCTTGATTATTGACGTGAGGAGCCTGGTCAGGGAAATAGGGATTGAGGAGACAGTGTATGCCGCCGGTTAAAGTTTTGGTGGTGGACGACTCCGCTTTGATGCGCCAGTTGACCGCCAGGCTTCTCGGCGCCCATTCCGGCATCCAGGTGATCGGCACGGCGGTGGATGGGCGGGACGCCCTGGAGAAGATAGCCGATCTCAGGCCGGACGTCGTCTCAATGGACGTGGAGATGCCGTGTATGGACGGCCTGACTTCGCTGCGCCGCGTCATGCGGGAGAACCCCCTGCCGGTGATTATGTTCAGCACGCTTACCGCGCTGGGCGCCAGGGCGACCGTCGAGGCCCTGGCGGCCGGCGCCGTTGATTTTGTCACCAAACCGCAAAACCCCGCTCAAATCGGCCCCATGGTCGATGAACTGGCCGGGAAGATCCGGGTTGCCGCCGCCATCTCTCCCTCCCGTTTTGCCCGGCGGCCCCCGGCCGCGCCGCGGCCGGTCCTGCCGGCGCCGCCTTCCGCGGCGGCCCTTGCGCCGGGACAGACCCGCCGGGCAGCCTCCGCGCCGGCTCACTGCCCGCCCGGGCGCACCCGGATCGTGGTCATCGGCTGCTCTACCGGCGGGCCAGCCGCCCTGCACCAGGTGGTGCCGGCCCTGTCGCGTGACTTTCCCGTTCCGGTGGTGGTGGTGCAGCACATTCCGGTTGGTTTTTCCGGGCCCCTGGCGGAACACCTCGACCGCAAGAGCCACCTGCGGGTATGCCACGCCCAGGACGGCGACGCCGCAGTACCGGGCCGCGTGCTGGTGGCGCCGGCGGGGTATGACTTGACCTTCCGCGGCAGGCCCGGCAATGTCGTCATCGCCCTGGATAAGGGGGGCGTCCCCGTGCCCCCGGGGGGGTTCCGCCCGTCGGTGGACCTGGTGATGGCCTCGGCGGCGCGGGTGTTCGGCGACGCCGCGATGGGGGTCCTGATGACCGGGATGGGCCGGGACGGGGCGCTGGGGATGAAGGAGATCAAAAAATATAACGGCCGGACCATCGCCGAGGCGGAAAGTTCCTGCGTCGTATTCGGGATGCCCCGGGCCGCCATCGAGGCCGGCGCCGCCGACCGTGTCGCCCCTCTCCCGCGGATCGTTTCGGAAATTATTTCGATGCTCTAAAGTTTTTTTTAATTGCGCCGATATTTTTATAGAGAACCGGAAAGAGGGTGAGCTCGGTGAAAATCGACGGAACCGGCAGCGGGGCGGACGTCATCCGCGTCTACAAAGCCCAGGAAAAAAAAGATCATGTGGCGGTCAAACAGGGCGCGGAATGTAAGACCGATACTCTCGAAATATCTTCCGAGGCGAAGAAAATGCAGTGCTACCGCAATCTCCTGCGCAACCTGCCGGAGGTCCGGGAAGAACTGGTGGCCTCTTTGCAAGAAAGGATCAGGGACGGCGCTTACAGGCCTGAGGGGAAGAGGATCGCGGCCGGAATCCTGGAAGAAAGGCGCCTGGATCGAAGAATCTAAATTGTAAAATATTGGCGGGACAGACCGGTGTTGCTTGTCCGGGGAGCCATGGGGACGGTTCGAGCGTCTCCGAAGCGAAGCGAAGGACCGAAGGGAAGACGATGGAACCGTCCCCATGGCGGTGTGGCGGACCTGGCGGTGGATGAAATTCGAAAGTGGGAAAATAATGGTTGACGCGGCGGGTTTGTTTGACCGGCTTTACCATAGTTTAATGGATCAGGTGAAAATTATCGACCTGCTTATGGCCGCAGCCGGCGCCCGGTTCGAAGCGCTCAAAGAAAACGACCTGGGCCGGCTGAATAAAATCACCGGCGGGCAGGAAGCTCTTGCCGCACAGTTGGAAAAGGCCGAGAGTGAGCGGCTGCGGATCCAGGAATCCCTCGAGAATACGCTCAACGTGGCAAAAGGAAGCACTTTAAGCGGGTTGTTGGCTCACGCCCCGGAGCCGGTAAAGACAGCTCTGGGAAATGCCCGTGCGGCGCTGCGGCAAAAGACGCGGGACCTTAAAGAGATCAATGCCCGCGGTTCCGCCTTGATTGAAAAAATGCTGCTGGTCAATAACAGGTTGATAAAAATTGTCAATGCCGGTGTACCCAAGACTTACGGGTTCAAAGGCGAGGTCCGGGATAATTTGCATTACGCCCCCGTATTAAATGAGAGTGTTTAAGTCTGTGGTTTTTTCACGAAACTAACCTTAAAGGGCCGAGAGGTGAGGAAAATGTTCTCCACTTTTATGGGGCTGGAAACAGCGCGCCGGGGTCTGGCCGCCGGTCGCGCCGGAATGGACGTGACCGGGCACAACGTGGCCAACGCCAACACTCCGGGTTACAGCAGGCAGAGGGCGGAGCAGGCGGCCGGCGACCCCTATACCGTGCCATCCCTGGGCAAGCCCCAGGCGGCCCTGCAACTGGGCACGGGGGTAACGGTGGAACAGATCCGGCGCATCCGGGACAATTTCCTGGATCGCCAGATCCGGGTGGAAACCGGGGCGGCAGGGAACTGGGAGACCCAGCAGGACGCCTTGGGCGAGATCGAAACAGTTTTTTCCGAGCTCTCGGACAGCGGCTTGAACGCCATGCTGGCGAATTTCTGGAACAGCTGGCAGGAGCTGAGCAAAAACGCCGAAAACTCTCCCATCAGGGCGGCCCTGGTGCAGAATTCCATATCTCTGGCCAATGGGATCAACCATATGTACAGCCAGCTGGAAACCATAAAAACCGATCAGCGCGACCTGGCCAACATCTATATCGACGACATAAATTCCAAGGCCCGGCAGATAGCGGCTTTGAACAAACAGATCGTCAATATAACAGCCGCCGGCGACCAGCCCAACGACCTCCTGGACAGGCGGGACCTGCTGCTGGACGAGCTGTCGAAGGTCGTCAACTACACCCTGACGGAAAGCGCCGGCGGATCGGTCAATGTGGATATCGGCACGTTCAACCTGGTTGACGGTACAAGTTCAAGTTTTTCACCCATTTCCCAAATAACCGACTGGACTTCGCCGCAACCCTGGGACCAAAACCCGTATGACCAGATCACCAGCGGCAGGCTGGAAGGAATAAAGGAAGTCCTGGCCAAGCTGCAGGGCTATGAGGACAACCTGGATAACATGGCCGCCGAATTGATTGCGGAGGTCAACAATGTCCACAGCGCGGGATACGGCCTCGACGGCTCCGCCGGCAATGATTTCTTCACCGGTACGGGCGCCGCCGATATAGCCGTCGACAACGCCGTGGCCGGCGACCTGAATAAAGTGGCGGCGGCCAAGATCAGCGGCGCCCCCGGCGACGGTTCCAACGCCCTGGCCCTGGCCCGGCTGAAGAACAGCAATATTGCCGGCCTGGATAATTTCACATTCGACAACTATTATAAAAACCTGACCGCCCGGCTGGGGGTGGACACTCAGGAGAGCATCCGGATGACCGGCAACCAGCAGGCGCTGGTGGACCAGCTTGCCGGCCGCAAGGAATCCATCTCCGGGGTGTCCATGGACGAGGAAATGACCAGCCTGATGCAGTACCAGTACGCCTACAACGCCGCCGCGCGGGTGGTTACCATCCTGGATTCCATGCTGGACACACTGATTAACCGAATGGCCGTTTAAGGAGGTTTACAGCCGATGCGCGTGACCAACAGGATGATTGCACAGACGGTTTTGAACAACCTGGGTATAAACATGAACAAGCTGCAGAAGCAGCAGGACCAGATGTCCTCCCTGCACGTGGTGGCGAGGACCTCGGACGACCCGGTGATCGCCACCAGGGTGCTCACCCTGAATTCCGTGTTGAAGCAGCACGACCAGTACGAGCGCAATATCGGCGACGCCCTGGGCTGGGTCCAGACCACCGAAAATACCCTGGGCAACCTTAACGATGTCCTGCAGCGGGCCAGGGAACTGGCGGTTTACGGGGCGAACGGCACCCTGGACCAGGCCGGCCGCGAAGCCATCGCCATGGAAATAGAGCAAATATTTGATAACGTGGCGCAGCTGGCCAATACCAGTTACGCCGGCCGCTATATTTTCGGCGGGACGATGACTGCCACCAGGCCTTTTGATTCTGCTGGAGGCTACTCGGGAAATTCCGGCGCCGACGGGCGGATGGACTGGGAGATCAGCCAGGGGATGACCATGACCGTCAACATCGACGGGGAGGTCGCCTTCAGCAACACGGGCATATTCACCACTCTGGACAACTTGAAGACACACCTGCAGAGCGGGGATATCGTCTCAATAGGCGGCGCCGACCTGGCCGGCCTGGACACCGCCATCAACGATGTCCTGAACCTGCGGGCTTCCCTGGGAGCAAAGGCCAACAGGCTGGAGACAGCCCAGAAACAGGCCGGAGACGAGAAGATAAACTACGAGGCGCTGGTATCGAAGCTGAACGACGTGGACCTGGCCAGACTGGTCACCGATTTCAAGCTGCAGGAAAACGTCTACCAGGCCGCGCTGGACGTCGGCGCCCGGATCCTCAAGCCCACCCTGGTGGACTTCCTGCGTTAGCCGGGGTCGGTCTGGGATGCCGCTGCGCGGCAACAACATTACGGGGTTGCAAGCCACGGTAAAATAATTGCCCGGAAATGCGGCGGTATCTTGTAAACAGCCTGCTCCAGGGTGAATAAGGTTTGGATAGAGGTGATCGCCGTGAAAATCGGCGCCGGAGGGCCGCAGGCCCAGGCCGTCCAGGAAATAACCCGGGTGCTGGACACCGGCCGCCTGCGGCCGCCAGCGGGAGAGGTTCTGCTCCAGGGCGAGGACCTGGCCATGCGCAGGCTGCGCTACGAGCTGAACAAAGCGGTGGAGCGGATGCGCCGGGCGGCGGAGATGTACCGCCAGCCCCTGGATTTCATGGTGAAGCGGGGGAATAAGCCCGGGATCAAGGCCAGGGACCGGCGCACCGGGGCGGAGCGGGAATTCACCCTGGAAGAGGCCGCGGCCTGGCTGGAAGAGCTGGAGGAAAACAAGGGCCGGAATTTAAACGGATATGCTTAGCGGGTACCATATTGACCTGACGGTGTCGATAAGGACTCCCAGGCAATCTCAGCTTGCTCCGGACTGATTAAACCCCCGGCAACCTTCTTCTTTAAAACGGTTCCCACTTCAGCCCAGGCAAAGTCAGGCAAAACCACCGTCATCCTGTTGTTGACCACCATTTCCATTAATGACGCCGCTTTATCACTGTCTTCTTCATTCACCAGCAGCTTTATAAGAACGCTGCTGTCAAGGCATATATAACTATTCACTCCGATCTTCCCCTTCCCGCAACTTCTTGAATTTTTTCAAAGGTCCCAGCCTCGACAATGTAGGCTACAGGTTTTGATCTCTGCAACAAAACGATGGGTTCCTTTGTCTCAATGGCTTGAGCAATTATTTTGCTGACGTTTTGTCTCATCTCTGTTACATTAAACATGGACATCCTATAGCACCCCTTTTTGTGAAGCTTTCTATCTCATAGTGCCTTTCAAAAGACTCGACATTATGCTTTTCCATTAATCTTCTCTCTCAGCCGCTTGTGTGCTTCATCGAGAACTATGCTCGTAGTATAGTATGATTAAAGTATGGTCAGGATAGTGCGAGTAGTGGCGCCTGGTGTGCCTCACCACGTTACACAGCGGGGCAACCGGCGGTAGTAAACATTTTTTTGTGAAGAGGACTGCGGACCCAAAGGACCCCGGCGGAAAGAGCTGAACAGATAATTGAGTATGGTGTCCCCCGATTTACCGAAAACAACAAAAAACAGCCGGAAGCCCGGCTGTTTTTTGTTTGCGGTTCATAATTATATATATAAAAGAAACTCTTTTATCCTATAATTTAACCACGTTGGCCGCTTGCGGCCCCCTGTTGCCCTGGACGACGTCAAACTCAACTTCCTGTCCCTCATCCAGCGACTTAAAGCCCTCTGACTGGATTGCAGAGAAGTGGACGAAAACGTCATTCCCTTCAGAGGTTTCAATGAAACCAAAACCCTTGTCCGCATTAAACCATTTTACTTTGCCTATCAAATAACCTAACCTCCTAAAATACCTCGTACGAGGCGATTACTTTCATTATACATTTTACCCTGGAAAAATGCAAGTTATTCTTTTCGACAGATCATGGATAAAAGGTTACAGGCTTTTCGAGGGTTTCGATTCCTGGCCGGGCAAGCCGGATTAGCTTGGTTTTAAAGTCATGAGCGAAGCGAATTTTATTGGCCTCTTAGCGCGAAGCCATCAAAGAGGGCGCGGACTTTTTCAATCACTTTATTCTCCACGCGAAGCTCAAGTATACCAACCTTTTTTTCTAACCTCTCCTGACCATACCTCAGCTCTTGCAATTCCTGGCGTACCGGTCTCATCATGGATGACGGTACGTAGCATGGCCATTAATTCATTACTATCTGGCATTGGGGCTTTCCTCCTCTTTGGCAGATACATAAATATTAAACGTTATAACGGTTTTTTCCTGCCGGGCAAAAAAAGAATTGACAATAAGCCTATCCAGCTATATTATAAATCTGTAATATATTTGGGCGGGTGTGGAAGCCCGCACTCAATTGTTTTTAAAGAAAGGCGCTGGTACAAATGTTAAAGGCCCTGGCGGATTTGATCGTTTACAAACTATTTGGCATTGAGGCCGGTACTGTGCTGGGCGAAGCACTGAACTTCTTCTTTTACGACACCATGAAGATTTTCCTCTTGCTGCTGGTCATTGTTTTCGTTGTTGCGATCATCAGGAGTTTTTTCCCGCCCGAAAAGGCGCGCCAGCTTTTGAGCAACCGGCGGGAGTATGTCGGGAATTTCCTGGCGTCGCTGCTGGGCGTCGTTACGCCTTTCTGTTCCTGCTCGGCGGTGCCGCTGTTTATCGGCTTTTTGGAATCCGGGCTGCCGCTGGGCGTTACATTTTCGTTTCTGATCTCCTCGCCGGCGGTAAACGAGGTGGCCCTGGTCATGCTCTGGGGCTTGTTCGGGTGGAAAATCGCTTTTATTTACATTGCCGCCGGCCTGACCATGGCCTTCTTCAGCGGGATCCTCATCGGCAAGCTCAAACTGGAACACCTCGTAGAGGAATATGTTTACCAGATCCACATGGGTGAATCCGAAATCATTGTGCCGACCTGGCGGGAGCGTTATGAGTATGCCCGGGATTATACCAGAGATATTTTTAAGCGGGTGTGGCTGTTTGTCTTAATCGGCATCGGTCTGGGCGCCTGGATTCACGGCTACGTTCCGGTGGAATGGATCGTCAAATATGCCGGGCCGGACAATCCTTTTGCCGTAATTGTTGCGGTGCTCATCGCCGTCCCACTTTATTCAAACGCTGCGGGGACCATTCCGATCGTTCAGGCGCTGGTGGAAAAGGGTGTGCCGATGGGCACCTCCCTGGCCTTCATGATGGCAACTGTGGCTATTTCCGCGCCGGAGCTGATTATCCTGCGCAAGGTGATTAAACCCAAAATGATTGCCATTTTCGCGGGTACTATTTCCATCTTCGTTATTATGATTGGGTACCTGTTTAACTTCATTTTTGCCCGGATGCCTTTTCTGGTTAAATAGCTTTGTGCAATACTGCTGTAGATACGAAGAGGATGATCAAATAAAAAACGATACTTGTTTTGAGAGGAGGGCTTGAAATTGGAAATCAAAGTGCTGGGACCGGGCTGCTCCAAATGCAACGCGTTGTACAAAGCTGTTGCGGAAGCGGCCGCCGAAATGGGCGTTCATGCGGACATTAAAAAGGTGGAGGACATCAAAGAGATCGTTGGCGCCGGTGTGATGTTAACGCCGGGGCTGATAATCAACGGCAAGCTTAAAGTTGCCGGGAAAGTGCCGGGGAAAGAAGACTTAAAGAAATATATCAAAGAGTCAATATCCAGCTGACACAGTTCCGGCTACAGCTTGAGGGAGGATTGACTTTTAATTCGGCTGCCCGGTGTAGCTTATTGAGGCAGAATTTCGATTAATCGACAGGGCTCACCAGGGAGGATTTCACCTCCGGCCGGTAGAAAGTTATTGCTTATACAGACCGGAGGTGATTGGAGAAGTGTTTCCATTTCAGGTCATTTCAGTGACGCCGAAGCTGCCGGAGGCGGTTGGCCGCCTGCGGGAACTGGCCTATAACCTGTGGTTTAGCTGGGACCCCCGCGCCAGGGAGTTGTTCAGAAAGATCAATGGTGATTTGTATGAAGAAGTGGGGCAAAACCCCGTTAAGTTTCTGATGCGGGTACATGAGGACGATCTGGAGGCGGTGGGCCAGAATGAGGAGTATCTGAAGCTGTACCGGAACGTGTTCGAACGGTTCGACGCCTATTTGAACGGCCCTTTCTGGTTTACCAACCGGTTTCCCGACCATGCCGGCCACACCGTGGCCTATTTTTCCGCTGAGTTCGGCCTGCACGAGTCGCACCCCATTTATTCGGGCGGGCTGGGTCTGCTGGCTGGCGACCACTGCAAGGCGGCCAGCGACCTCGGGCTTCCCTTCGTAGGCGTGGGCATCCTGTACCGCCACGGTTACTTTACCCAGAAAATAAACCGGGAAGGGTGGCAGGAGGCCGACTACCCGGAGCTGAATTTTTTTGAGCTGCCGATGGCCCAGGTCACCAACGAAGACGGCGGCCAGCTCACCGTTCCGGTGGACTTTCCGGGCCGGAAAGTGTACCTGCAGGTCTGGCGGGTGGCTGTGGGAAGAGTGAACATTTACCTGCTTGACGCCGACCACCCGCGCAACAGCCGGGAGGACCGCCGGCTTACGGGACAGCTCTATGGGGGAGACCGGGAATACCGCCTGGCCCAGGAGATCATCCTCGGTGTGGGCGGCGTGCGCGCCCTGCGCGCTCTGGGAATCCAGCCCTATGTCTGGCACATCAATGAAGGGCACGCCGCGTTCATGATCGTGGAGCGACTGCGGGAGCTGGTCCAGTCCGGCGTCCTCTACAACGTGGCCCGTGAGGCGGTGCGCGCGAACACCATTTTCACCACCCATACGGCGGTTCCGGCCGGGCACGACGTCTTCCCGCCCGACAAGGTGGACGAGTATTTCAGCCCCTTCTACCGGCAGTTGGGGATTGACCGGCCCGCCTTTATGGACCTGGGGCTCGACCGGGAGCACAACCTGTTCAACATGACCCTGCTGGCCAACCGCTATGCCTGCCGGACCAACGGGGTCAGCCGGCTGCACGGGAAAGTGACCCGGGAAATGTTGAAGCAGTATTATCCCGGCCTGCCCGTGGAAGAGGTGCCGATCACCCATATCACCAACGGTGTGCACACCTATACCTGGCTGGCGCAGGAGCTGAAAGACCTGTTCTTCAAATATTTCGCCCTGGACCGGCAGGACCCCCTGAATGAGCGGGAAACCTGGGCCAGGGTGGACTTGATCCCCGACGACAAACTCTGGACGGCGCACCAGTTCTTAAAAGACCGGATGATTCAGTTCGCCCGGACCTGCCTGGTAAAGCAGCGCCTCCGCAACCAGGCGCCGGCCGAGCGCGTTGCGGAGGCGGCGGACTATCTGCACCGGGACTGCCTGACCATCGGCTTTGCCCGGCGCTTTGCCACCTACAAGCGGGCGGCCCTGCTCTTCCGGGAGCCGGAGCGTCTGGCCAGACTGCTGAACGACCCGGAAAGGCCGGTGCGGCTCATCTTTGCCGGCAAGGCGCACCCGGCGGACGTGCAGGGCCAGGAGCTGCTCCGGCAGATCTTCAGCTATGCCGCGCGCGATGAATTCCGCGGCAGGGTCATTGTCCTGGAAAACTACGACATCAACATGGCCCGGCGTCTCCTCCAGGGGGTGGACGTCTGGCTGAACAGCCCCCGCCGGCCGATGGAGGCGAGCGGAACCAGCGGGCAGAAGGCAGCCATCAACGGCGTGATCAACCTGAGCACCCTGGACGGTTGGTGGCCGGAGGCCTACAACGGTAAAAACGGCTACGCCTTCGGCTACGAGCGGTGGTATGCCGACGAGGAGAGCCAGGACCGGGACGACTGCTTTTCCCTCTTTTCGGTGCTGGAAGACGAGGTCGTGCCGGCCTACTACAACAAGGAAAACGATCTGCCGCGCCAGTGGATCGGCCGGATGAAGGAGTCCATCAAGACGGTGGCCCCGGTTTACAACACCTGGCGGATGGTCGGTGATTACACAGAGCACCTTTACCTGCCGGCCATCCGGCGCGGGATCTGTTTTGCCGGCGAAAACTACGCGGTGGCCGAACGGGTGAGCCGGTTCAAGCATTTTCTGCAAGAGAACTGGCACCAAGTGGCCATTCGCTCGGTTGAAACCAGCGTCCGCTCCGAGCTGAACGTCGGTGACCGGCTAGCAATAAAGGCCGCTGTTTGCCTGGGCCCGATCCGGCCCGGGGACGTCGCCGTGGAGGCGGTTTACGGCGACGCGAAAGGGCAGAGCCTGCGCAACGTGGCAACCGCGCCCCTGCTGCAGGAGAGCGAGGAGGGCGCCGGCCTGTTCCGCTTTGTCGGCCACCTGATCCTGCCGCAGGGGGTCCTGGGCTATACGGTGCGGGTGCGCCCGAAGAGCCCCGATTTCGACCAGCCCTTTGATCTTCCCCTGGTCACCTGGTCGCCCGGTTTCTAAAGGCAGGAGCGCTTTCATGCTTTTGTCTACCGTTCCGGCAGGAACTGCGACGGGATCTCCCGAATATATTTCTTATGTGACAATCAGCGGCAAGGGGGCAAGGAGCGGATGGGAATGGTCAGGCACTTCGGCATCGGCCTCCTGGTTTATGACGATATCGTCGACTGGGAAAATTACGAGTCGAAAATCGACCCGGTGATGAAAGAAGAGTTTGAGTTTGAAGGCGTGAAAAAGAAGGTTTACGAAGTGATCATCGTGCCGGAGGACCGCACATACGTCGGTGTGATTCTGCCCAGCCTCTGGGGCAAGATCCGCTCGGCCGGCCGGGGCGGCCACGAGATCGACCTGGACGAAGTCGACCCGAGAAGCATCGGCTTGAGCGTCTACGCCCTGGATACCGCCGCCGCGATTCTGAACAAAATATCAAAGCGGCGGATTGCCTTAAAAGAGCTCCAGCTGAAATTTTATGAATACTGGGTATGAAAAATGGTCTTTGAAGTTGAAAAGCAGCCCACCCTTAGTGTTGCACCAATGAACCTCTTAAGATAACAGGAGATAACAGGCAGAACAAGTAATGTCTGGCAGACTTATATCAATATTTTACCAGGCAAGTCAAGAACCGTCCCTACTTGCTGCTAGTATAGTGATGGCATTGGCAGCGGACATATTGATGCAAGGACTCATTTCTCTATTGATACCGAAGGGATTTTCCGGAGGCCAAAGATGATTAGGCTGGCGAACGCGACCAAAAACTACGGCGGCGTGGCTGCCGTGGACAGACTTACCCTTGAAGTAAATAAAGGGGACGTATGTGTCCTTATTGGACCTTCCGGCTGCGGCAAATCGACTGTTATAAAAATGATCAATAGGATGCTGGAGCCGACGAGCGGCAGCATCTGCATAGACGGGAAAAACGTCAACAGTTTTAAGCCGGAGATCCTGAGAAGACAGATCGGTTATGTCATTCAAAGCACCGGCCTGTTTCCCCACATGACCGTAGGTAAAAATGTTGCGGTGGTGCCCGGACTCCTTGCCTGGGATAAAAATAAGATTGCGGTCAGAGTTGACGAACTGCTGCAACTTATCGGGCTTGAGCCTGAAAAATATAAGGACAAGTACCCACATGAGCTTTCGGGCGGTGAAGCGCAGCGGGTTGGAGTGGCGCGCGCCCTGGCCGCGGACCCGAAGATCCTTTTGATGGATGAGCCGTTCGGGGCAGTCGATCCGCTGAACAAGGAAAAGCTGCATGCCGAATTTGCCAGGATCCAAAAAGAGCTTAAAAAAACGGTGGTTTTTGTCACTCACTTCATAGACGAAGCGATCCGCATCGCCGACCGGATCGCAGTGATGAAATCCGGGCAACTGGTCCAGTACGACACCCCGGAAAACCTTCTCGCCTATCCCGCAAACGAGTTTGTTCACGACTTTATCGGCGCTGATCGATCGCTGAAGCGGTTGTTGCGGTTCTATGCGAAACATTTTATGAAACCGGCCAATTCCTCAAATGTTTCCACCGGATTGGATCGAACCAAGGCCGGATTTGATCGGGAAGGATTTATCTGGATGGTCGGTGTTGACGGGAAGCTCCTGGGCTGGACGGACACCGGCCGCGCCTTGTCGTCTCCCACTGGGGAGGAGTCAATTGCCGCGTCGAACCCGGCCGAGCTGGCGGTAAAACCGGAAGCGACGCTGGAGGTGGCGCTTTCTAAAATGCTGGGACTTGGTCTAAAAAGGGTTGCCGTTGTGGACGAAGATTTTAAACTCCTGGGCGAAGTGCGGCTGGAAGACATTGAAAAGGTAACGCATAACGGTGAATCTGCATGAAAACAACAGGAAATTATCAAGGTATCCTCTTGCCGGGGATACTTGCGGCCGCTTTTCTTGTTTTCATTTTTGCTGAGGGCTGTTGGCAGGGGTTATCCAGCCTGCTTTTCCCCGGCGCCGTGGAATTTGTTTACCCCGGAGCTTCCCTTCCCGAGCTGGTATGGGAGCATCTCCAGCTTGTTTTAGTCTCGGGCGGACTTGCCGTCACAGTGGGACTGCTGCTGGGTCTTTACGTTACAAGGCCTGCCGGGCGGGATTTCCTTGAAATTGTGAGCGATCTGGCTACACTGGGACAGACTTTCCCCCCGGCGGCGGTGCTTGCCCTTGCCGTTCCCGTACTGGGATTCGGATTTAAACCGGCCATCGCAGCGCTGTTTCTTTACAGTCTGCTGCCAGTTGTCAGAAACACAATTGCCGGATTGGAGGCCGTGCCAGCGGAGCTTGTTGACGTGGCTTGCGGCATGGGGATGACGCGGTTTCAAACGCTTTTAAGGGTTGAACTGCCCCTGGCAATGAGTGTGATCATGGCCGGCATCAGGACATCCGTGGTCATCAATATCGGGACCGCCACCATAGGAGCGGTGGTTGGGGCCGGGGGGCTGGGTTCTCCCATAATCGCCGGCCTGGTGAGACAAAACTCCGCCTATGTTCTTGAAGGGGCCATTACCGCGGCATTGCTGGCAATAGTTGTTGATTTGGTGCTGGCATGGTTTGAGGCGAGCCTGGCCTGGAAAGCGGAGAGGGGCGGAGTGAAATAAATGCGGGGCTAAACTCTTATGCAAACAATTCAATTGTATTATATTTTCTATGATGATACCCTGTAAACAAGCAAAATGCGTAAGGAGTGTCAATCTTGGCGAATCCGTTCTCGAAAATAAACTTAACCTCTTACTCGCCGGGGTCCGGGTGAGCGTGTAAAATTGGTCCGTCCGACCTGGCGCAGGTTCTGCGCTGTTTGCCTCCGGTTAAGGACCTCAATGTCCTTGCCGGGCGCGAGGACAACGCTGCAATTTACAAGCTAAATGAAGAGCAGGCGATGATCCAAACCGTTGACTACATTACACCGGTGGTGGACGACCCCTACCATTTTGGGGTCATCGCCGCAGCCAACGCCCTAAGCGATATTTACGCAATGGGCGGAAGACCATTCATGGCTTTAAACCTGATTGGGTTCCCGAATCAGAGCCTTCCGCTTTCGATTATGGAGGAGATCCTAAAAGGCGGGGCGGATAAGGCCGCTGAGGCCGGAGTTAGTATTGTCGGCGGACACTCCATTACTGATAATGCCCCAAAATACGGTCTTGTCGTGACCGGTTTTATCGATCCCCGCAAGATCATTTCGAAAGGCGGGGCAAAGCCTGGGGATGCCCTGGTTTTGACCAAGCCGCTGGGCATCGGGGTAGTCACGACCGGGATTGATCGCAAATTGGTAAATGGAGACCTCATAGCCAGGGTGATCGGCATCATGTCCAGGCTGAATAAAAGGGCTGCCGAAATCATGCAGGAAGTAGGGGTGAATGCCTGCACCGATGTGACTGGTTTCGGGATTTTGGGCCACCTGCGGGAAATCCTCCTGACCAGCAGGGTTGGGGCCCTGGTTGTGGCCTCGCGGGTGCCGGTCATACCCGAAGCGGAGGAATTGATTCAGGACGGAGCGATAGCCGGAGGAACCCATAACAATTACCGCTACCTCCGCGACGTGGTCGACTGGGATCCGGCCTTGTCCAAGGAAATGAGGCTGATCTTATGCGACCCGCAGACCTCGGGGGGCCTTCTCATGGCTGTGTCCCGGGCAAACAAAGCAAGGCTTCTGGCTGCGCTCAGGAGCGAAAAAGACGTTATGATTGCGGCGGAAATAGGAGCAGTGGTGGAGGGGACTGGGGTAATAAAGGTGGTGGGATGATGGCAAACAAGGGGCCAGTTCACTTGTCTGCGAAATGAATGAGGATGGGAATTACCACATTTATGCCTATTGTCTCATGAGCAATCACGTTCATTTGTTGATGGGAAGGGAAAAACAGTATACAGCGGTCGATGAAGGTAATCTGTGTAAGCTAAGTTAAGTGTGCTATTTCAATAATAAATATCAAAGAGATCGGCCATTTATTTCAGGATAGATTTCGAAGTGAAGCTATAGTGGTCGATGGGTTTATAGAGTACGAAGAAAGTACGACTAAAACCAAAATGGAAAATACTCGCAATAAGAATTTGAAGGAAGAAATAAGCATGGTATTGGAAAACGGGGGATATGACTTGGAAAGTCTTAAAAGCTGTAGGGACAAAAAGATCCGTAATGAGTTTATCAGGTAAATAGTGGAAGCAATAGGTACATCTGTTCGGGAACTGTCAAGACATATGGGGATAAGTAAAGATATAGATTTCAGGGCCTGAGTGCAGCTTTGCGACATTCAAGAACCGTCCCCTGTCGCAATCGCAATGTCGCATCTTGACAGGGCGTTGCAATACCATTATTATAAAATGGTGAAATAAGTAGTTTTTATTTCAGAAAATATATAAAGAGTATGGGGGTTTAAGTTGGATGGGTCTTTATACTGAAGAACATGAAATTTTTCGCCGGACATTCAGGAAATTCATGGAAAACGAAATCAAACCTCATTTGGATGAATGGGAAAAGCAGGCGATAGTACCGCGATGGTTTTTTAAAAAAATGGGCGAGCAGGGCTACCTTGCTCCATGGATAGATGAGAAGTACGGCGGGGTCGGGGTAACCTTTGAATATTCAGCGATCATTTTGAAAGAAATTTCCAAGTATGACGTCGGACTGGGAACGATTATCGGTGTCCACAGTGATATCGTCCCTCCTTACATTGCACATTACGGCACAGAAGAACAAAAAGAAAAATGGCTGGAAGGCGCCTGCACCGGCGACATCGTTTACGCGATCGCGATGACCGAGCCGAACACCGGATCCGATGTCCAGGCGATTTCTGCGACAGCAGTCAAAAAAGGAAACAGCTACGTCATCAACGGTACCAAAACTTTTATTTCCAACGGAATAAATGCGGGGTTGGTCGTCGTTGCCGCGAAAACAGACCCGAAAGCAGGACATAAGGGGATCAGTTTATTTGTGGTTGAAGACGGGACACCCGGTTTCATCAAGAGCCGCAAGCTTGATAAAGTGGGTATTCATAACAACGATACGGCCGAACTGGTTTTTGAAGACTGTGAGATACCGGCGGAAAACCTGCTTGGTGAAGAAGGAAAAGGGTTTTATTACTTAATGAAGGGGTTGCAGCAGGAACGGCTGACTGTGGCATTGTCGGCCCAGGGGGCAGCGGAAAGGATGCTGGATGAAGCCATTCAATACGCCAAGAGCAGGAAAGCTTTCGGCCAGCCGATCGGGAACTTGCAGTTCAATAATTTCAGGCTGGCGGATATGGCTACGGAAGTAACTCTGGGCAGCGTATTTTTGGAGAAGTGCCTGGAGGACCATGTAGCTGGGAAAGACGTGGTAACCGAGATTTCGATGGCAAAATACTGGGTTTGTGAGATGGCCAACCGGATTGCCTACCAGAGTATGCAGCTCCACGGCGGTTACGGCTACATGGAGGAATACCCCATTGCCAGGTACTTCCGGGACATCAGGGGGCATTCCATCTTTGCCGGCACGTCTGAAATTATGAAACTGATTATCGGACGCAAACTGATGCAGGATTAAGACTAAATAATTTTACTCAGCTGACTGTTAAAGCCGGGGATGTGCGACAGGGGACGGTTCTCTCTTGTCGCATTTTTTATTTTATGGTATGATAAGGAAAATTTTTGCGAGGATAGGGTAATGAGCTTGGTTGAAAAACTGCTTGCGTATGAAAAAACATTTTTCACTGAAACAGAACTTCAACAGGCGATCAAAGAAGCGGACTATCGTCTTTTTCACCCTGTGGTTGAAAAACTGGTGGGCGATGGTGTTCTTGTACCGGTTAAGTCGGCGGGGTTGAATGGCCGGATGCCGCCCTTGTTCAATAAATATCGTCTGAACAAACCGAAGGAAGACTTTTCTGAATGTCTTGAATTCATCCGCCGGCTTAATCCCGCCTTGAATATCTCAGGTTATCTGGAAAGGCCGGAATTGTACAAAAAGCACCGGGAGATTGTAGAGGGCTTAAGCCGGTATCTGTGGTACTCGGCGAAATTACTTGAGGAACCGATGTCGCGCAAGGAACGGTCATTTTCAGTGTGGGGCAGGGAAAAGCTGCTGGACGGCCATCTTGCCCTGGTCAGGGAAGTGCTGCAGTTTAATGGCCTGGGGCTGGATTTACTGAACTATTACGATACCCCGGAGCCATTTTTTGAGTATGTGCATGCCCGCCCGGAACAGATGACCGTACTGATCCTGGAGAACAAGGATACCTGGTTTACTTTCAGAAAGCTGATGCAGGATACCGGGAAGAATATCGTCGCCGGCACTCCCGTGGACGTGCTTCTTTACGGTGAAGGCAATAAGATCGCCAAGCGCGGCGCCCTGGAGGAATACAATGCCGGCATGCTGGGAGGAAAAGGGGGACAGGCCGGGCGGTTTCTATATTTCGGGGACCTGGACCGGGAAGGGATCCGTCTTTTTTTCCGGAGTAGGGAAGCTAATCCCAGTCTTGACCTCAAGCCCTTTTCCGCTTTGTACCGCCTCATGCTTGAGCTGGCTGAAAATATGGAACTCCCGGCGTCACCGGATGGTAGAGCGGTGGCAGCCTCCCTGGCGGAATTCGCGTCCCTGCTGGGGTTTGACCAGGCCGAGATTTTTAGAAATTTTTTGGAAAAGGGCAGGTACATACCGCAAGAGATCGTCAATTACCAGGTGGTAGCCAAGATCCTGGGTTAGACATCCATGCCGCTAGAGCGGCGCCTTCCGAGAATGAGAATGGCTATGCGACACGAGAATTGCGACGAGATAACCGTCCCACTAAGAATGACCGTGCGACAGAGAACCGTCCCCTTGTCGCATCCCCTTGTCGCAGAAACGAGGTGGTTCGTCTATGGACAGGCGGGAGTTTGAGTTTCTCGCAGGCTTTGAGAAAAGGATGCAGATTGTGGCGGCCGTCGATTCCATTGTCAACCGCGGCAACCGGAAGATGGACCTGGAGAGGTTGTTTGAGCCGGGCCAGCTGGACAACATTATTTTCTCCGTCCTGGTATTTATCATGGAAAGGACTCTTACCGAGGATGAGGAGTGCACCATCGAAAGTATAACGGCCTTTGTGGCCAGGATTGTCCCTGATTACGGCCTCAGTTTTCCCTGGGAGACCACACGCAAGATCACCGAGTACATCATCAAGGACATCTTACAAAACGGCGGAGAAGCAAGGTATTACCCGGTCATGAGGTACGGGCAGGGGATGGCCCCCATCCGGATCCGGCTGATTGACGACAGGCTGAAGGAGAGCGACCGGGGCTATGTGATGACCTACCAGCTTACGGATCAGGGCTATGATTTGCTCTTCAGGACAAAGGAAGTCGAGCAGGAGATCAGCTTCACCATGGAAGAGCTGAAGCTGCGCGAGCTGATCAGGCGGAAAAATTATAAGAAGGCCATCGGGCAGAGCGGCAACCTGGTGCAGATGATCCGGCAGAAGAAGAACGATATCAGGCAGTTCATGCAGAAAATACGGGAAAACATTTACGACGTGGATATCCAGGAGTTTGAAAGTCTGGTCGGCAGCACCTATACCCTGCTGGAAGAAGAGTACGGCATCATGAATGAAATCCGGGACATGATCGTGCTGTCGGAGGAGCGCCTGAAGGAAGAGGAAGCTGCCAGGGGAACCCTGGACGAGGAGATGAAAAGAGCGCGGTCGGAGATCGCCGTCATCAGAAGAAATATCAATACGACCATCGACGAGCAGAAGGAATTGATCCTCGATCGGCACGGCCTGTCAAAGATATACAAGGAAACAATCGCAGACTCCTTTTCCCTTTCGCTGGCCCGGAACTATGACTTTGAGCGGGAAATCCTGTTGCGGCTGGAAAACTGCGACGAGAGCGTCATCCCCTCCCTGTGGAAACTGCTGAACCCCCTGTTCAGGCCCAATCCGGACCGGAAGCTGAACCTGTCGTCACTGTTTGACCGCCAGGCCCGGCTCAGGCAGGAAGAAGAAGCGGCCGAGGGAGTGGCCATAGAGGAACTGGGAGAGGATACCGAACGCGTAAGAATCAAAAAAATCAACGACGCCAATACAGAATTTATCCGCAGTATCCTGGAGTTTGCCGCCGTCAGGGGGGCAGGCTGCCGGTTTGGAGAGCTTTTTGAATATGTGAAGGGACGGGAGGGTGTTTTTGACCTGCTGATCGCGGATGACCTGGTTTTTCGATCGATGATGAAGCTCTATGATCTGAGCGTCATTGATATCCGGGGCTGGAAAGCGCAGCGCGATGAGGTGGTGGCCAACGCCACCGGAGAGCTGGACGTCGGCTTTTGCCTGTACCGTATTGAAAACGACCGCCCGGATTTGTATGGAGTGATGAAGGTTGAAATCAAAAAGCCTGATGAAACTATATTTGAGGAGGAAGTCAAGTTCCGGCAGGGGGACGTCCTGTTCAGCAGGCGCATCACCATCAGTGATTTTATGATCGAGGTGAGCTTTGGATGAGCCAGGTAAACACGGCGGTCAGGATATTGAAGAAATTGCTGGACAAGGGGCAGCTGGACAGGGAAACAGACGGAGACCTTTTTCTGGAGTTTCGCAACACCGAGGTCCGGTCAGTTCTGACTGAATTTGAGGAAGAACTGGACTTCAGGATCGTGGAAGCATCCAGTACCCTCTACCTGGTCCCGGACAGCGGGAACAGCCTGCTGGGCTTTACGAGCAAAGATTTCAGGGAATGGGTAGCCTCCGATGCCAGGCTTGCCGACGCCTACCTGCTCTGCTATATCTCCATGTTCATTTTTTACCTGTTTTACGGCAGCCGCAACCGCAATCCCAAGCAGCGGGAATTCCTGCGCATCAGCAAATTAATCGAGGAACTGGACAGGCGGTTTGCCATGGGCACTGAAAACAGCGACCGGGCGACGGTGCTGGAAGAAAGGTACGCCATCAATTTTATCAGGGTGGCCGAGCTGTGGGAAAGCAAGCAGGATTTCGAGGAGAAGGGCCGCAAAACCAAAGCAGGCACCATCTTAAACGCCTGCCGGCTGCTGGAGCGGGAGAATTTGCTCAGGCTTGTGGATGACGATCGAGAAATTCGCGCCACCAGGAAACTGGACGACCTGATGCTGAACTATTATCTCAACGACAGCAGGGTGGGCGAGATCAACGGGTTATTTGAAGGAGGGGCAGAGGTGGATGCCCAGGATTAACCGGGTCCGGATTGTGAACTTTTCCTACAACAATGATTCCCGGCACATACTTGATGAAACCTTTGATTTCCACGGCGGTGAGAATGCCCTTTTAAACCTGGCCAACGGCGGCGGCAAAAGCGTGCTGGTCCAGCTTTTTCTCCAGCCGGTGGTGCCGGGAGCGAAGATCCAGGGCCGCGACATAGCGGGTTTTTTCCGCAAGAAAAAGCTGCCGGCCTACATGATGATCGAGTGGAAGCTTGACGGGGCCGGCGGGTATCTGCTGACCGGGATCGTGATGGTGTCCGCGGAAGCGCCGGGGGCGGAGGAAGAGAAGAACCGGGTCAGGCATTTTACCTTTACCTCGAAATATACCGGCGCCAACCCCTTCGATGTCGCCCATATCCCGATCGTGAACCGGAGCGGCGGTGTTCTGGAGGTGGTGCCCTTCCGGGAAGCCAGGGAGATGATGTCCGAAAAGGAAAGAAAAGACCCCTTTGCCTTTGGGTATTTTCCCGAGGACGATGGGGACCGCTATGCCAAGTACCTGGCTGAGTTCGGGATTGTCCAGGATGAATGGCGAAATGTCATCGCCAAGATCAATGACAGTGAAGGCGGGCTGGAGGAAATCTTCCAGAAGTATAAAAACTCCGGTCAGCTTTTGAATGACTGGATCATCAAAACAGTGGAAAAGGCCATGTTCAGGAACCGGTCTGAGTCGCGCCGGCTGGAGGAAATGCTGGAGAGCCTGGTGCGGGAGGTTGTGGAGAACGAACGGTTCATCGTGGAAAAAAAACTTCTGGACGGCTTTCTGGGGACTTTCCGGGAACAGGTTGAGGCCCTGGCCGGGCTGTTGACAGGACTGGACCAGCAGAAAAATCTGGCCGGAAAGCTGGCCGCGCTGTACGGCTGCCTGACCGCCGAAACAGGGTCTCTGCAGGAAAAATCTGAGGAAAATCAGCTGGAGATTGATGGCTGCGAGGCCGAGGTGCAGCGGGTACAGCTGGAAGAGCGTTCAAATGATTGCTGGCTGAGGCAGTCGGAGTACCAGGAGGCCTTGAACAGGCTAAAAACTGCCGAGATCATGAGCAGTGCGGCGGAAGTGGCCCTGCAAGAGGCCAAAGGGAGCCGGAGAGTGCTGCAGGCCGCCCGCCTGGCTGGGGAAATCCGCCGGAAGAGGTCGGAGCTTTCGGGCATCGAGGAGCGGCTGGCGGCTTCAAAGAAACAGTATGACACGGACGGCATGGTGCGCCGCCTGGAATATTCCCTGAAGCAATTGTTTGAGGAAACCCTGGAGTCAATTACCGATCATCTTACCCGCCTGCGTGGAGAAAAGACGGAAAAGGAAAGTTTGCTGGGGCAGGCCGGGGAGGAATTGCGGGTTGCTGACAGGGAAACAAGTAATCTTGCAGCTGAAAAGGGAAGGCTGGAAGAGCGGAAGAAAAATTTTGAGAGTCACGAAAAGGAAATCAAGCGGAAACTCGGCATCACCCTCAGGAGAAACCTCCTGGGGGAAACCGATGCCGCAGAAATACAGAAGACCAGGGCGGTCCTGGAAAAGGTCCGGGATGATCTGAGCAAGCAGATCGAAAAACTGGAAGACGAGAAGACCGACTGCGCGTCGCGCCGGCAGGATATTGACGACGAGATGAAGGAACTCCAGGCCGCCGGCGCAGAGGAGAAAACGGCCCTTGCCGGCATTGACCGGGATATCCGCGAGTACGAACAAAGGGAAGAGGAAATAAAGGGACTTCTGGACAAACACGGCTTTGATTTTGCCGGCCGTTTTGACCGGGAACGCCTCACGGCCGCCTTCGGGCAGCTGGTGAAAAACCTGGAAGCCAGGCTGGAGGAGGCTGCCCGGGTACGAGACGACGCCGCGAAGTCGCTCCATGCGCTTAAAAACGGGAGGCTGCACACCGCTGAGGAATTGGCCTCTGTACTGGCCGGTCTGGACATCCAGTATGACACGGGTGAGGCATACCTGCGCGGCCTGCCGCCGGAGATTCGCCAGACGGTGCTTGATCACAACCCGGTCCTGCCCTATGCCTTCATCATGTCCAGGACTGACCTGGACCGGGTGGCAAACGCGGTGAGCAGCCTGACCCTGCGCCGGGTAATCCCCCTCATTGCCTACGAAGACCTGGGAACAGCCGTGCCAGGCGAAGGACGGGTGGCCCGCACCCGGGACGGCATATCCTTTGCCTGTCTCTATGAGGGCAGGATGTTTGAAAGCGATGGTCTGATCAAGCTGGTGGCGGAGTTTGAGCGAAAAAGAGACGCCGCTTTGGAGGAGCACGGCCATTTCGCGGAAGCCCACAGGGCAGCCGTGTCCGACCGGGCCGTTTGCGCCAAGTTTGATTATGCAGCGGAATACGGGTACGGGCTGGGGAAAAAGAAAAGTGAAAGTGAAAAGCGGCTGCAGGGCCTGGCAAGCAAGATCTCCACACTGGATGTAGAGAAAAAGAGACTTGAAAAAAGGGAAAAGGAACTGGGACAAAAGATCAAGGAACTGCAGGCGGCTTTGCTAAAAGCCGGGGAGGCCGTGGACCTTTTTGTAGAATTTATCGAAAAGGAAAAGGATTACCAGGACTGCCGGGGGAAACTGGCCGACGTTGTAAAGAGTATTGAGGAATTGGAAAAACGTAAGGTTAAGCTGACAGACAGCCTGAAGAGTCTACAGGGAGATATCAGCGGGATCGAGCGGCAGGTTTGGCAGAGAGAAAAGGATCAGCAGGAAGCCCTGGCTCAGCTCAGCCTCTATCAAGATGCGCCGGAAGCGGAAACGCTGGAGGGAAGTATTGCAGAGCTGGAGGAAAGGCTGAAAGCCTTAAAAGAGAAATATAGCTGGGATATCAAGCTGCTGGAAAAAAGCAAAAAAGATTTGGCGGCGGATTGCGGGAGAAAGCAGAAAGAGCTTGACAGGCTTGGCCTCCAGGAAGAAGAATATGCCGGCGTGCTCTATGATGAACCGACTGCCGAGCGGGTCGAGCAGGAAATTGACCGCCT